>Ga0256834_1001862_pt1 | contig 13821 bp, 10 predicted proteins | sample 4281140metaG_FD_190536 | JGI IMG/M metagenome (GOLD analysis project Ga0256834, IMG submission 190536) | Hydrothermal vent microbial communities from East Pacific Rise, Pacific Ocean - 4281-140 | ecosystem: Environmental > Aquatic > Marine > Hydrothermal vents | place: Pacific Ocean: East...
GGATGAAACGGCCGACCCCGCCGGTGCAACGCTCTGCGGCTCAGACCGATGCCGCCTGAAACAGAAGGGGGCTTACTACCACCCCTCCTCCCTGTTTTTTGTTTTAGTTTTCAAGCCTTGGAGCTTGTACACTCGGAGTTTTTCGTAGTTGTAGCATAACATGATAGTAAACCTGAACGACAACATCAAAATTCAGGCCTTTTTCGACTCCCCGTAGGCCAGAGCTGAGGCGGCGAGGTGAGCTATCCTTAAACATTCCGGTATCTTGCCAACGCACGTGGAGACTTTCAGAAACTTCTTGGCATCCTCTACCGAACAGCCGGAAATGTGGACGTAAACACCATTGACCAGGCACGGATCTCCAGCTTTTCTCAGAATTTCCAGTCTTTTCTCCACATCAACCCCCTCTCCCGCCTTTCTGGCCGGCACAATCAGGTTATCGATGGACGACCTCTTTTTCGTGACGCTGATAACGGCCTTCTCCGTCCTCTCCGATATTAGGTGTATGTCCGCAACGTTCATACCGGCGAAGGTTATGTTGTAGAGGAATATACACGCTATCTGCCTTCCGAACTTTGAGGAGGTAACTAAGTCGCATATCCTGTCCGTGACATCAAGACCATCGACCTCTACGGTTGAGTAAAGAAATCCCTCAACTCTGCAACCGGCAGTTACGCAGCCGACGAGGTGAGCTCTTCTCTCCTTCAGGGACCTGAACCCGTCGTCAAAGCCGACGAACCTCCAGGTCTTCAGAGTCATTGAATGGAACCAACCGAAGACTTTATTTATACTTCCCGTTAACGTCTCAGCAGAAGCGGGGGTTGCCGAGCCAGGAAAAGGCGCCAGATTCAGGGTCTGGTCCCGTAGGGGTCCGAGGGTTCAAATCCCTCCCCCCGCACTTTTGATACCGGAATGCTTGTACCTATATTCTACCCCCAGCAACCACCAGCCATCAAATTCCCCATCTCCTCCGCCACTCTCAGGGCCCCTGTATAACCAACCACAGGCTGCCTGTGGTAACCGAAACGGTCGCAGACGGGAAAACTAACTCTCACGAGCGGAATTTTCTCGGCCTTCGCAATATACTTCCCCCTGAAATCGCCCAGAATTACGTTGACGGGGTTTTCCTTCACAAACCTGTGGAGCGTGTAGAGGTCCGAGTTCTCAAAAACGGCAATCCTCGCCCTATTTCTGGCAGCGACCCTCTCCATCTCCCCCGCAAACTCTCTTGACTTGACTCCAGTCATCACGGCCGTCACCTTCATCCCCAGCTCGAAGCAGAACTCTGCCAGACTGGCGACCTTGAACGGATCCCCAAAAATCGCAACCCTCTTTCCCCTCAGCACGGGAGTTACATCTATTATCCCGTCCATGGCGTAGTTCCTGTAATCCACGACCCTGTCTGGAACCTCAACTCCCGCGAGAGAGGCCACCTTCGAAACGAGCCTGTCCGTGTTCTCAATTCCCGCGGGAAACGGCATTCTGATACTCTCCACGCCCCTGCTCTCGAGGAATTCAGCACTTCTAACTCCTTCGCCGAAGTGGATCGTTGCCACGCCTGAGTTAACGGCGCTAGCTATGTCTCCGACGTCTGTTCCCCTATCGAAGTACGTCTCGAAAAGCGGCGAATCTATCGCCTCAAGATCCGTCAGAAAGTTCAGCTCCGCAAAGCTGAGCAGCTTTTTCAGCTCCCTGACATCTCCGGGGTTGACGAAGCCCGGGATCAGGTTTATCCTCTCCTCCTCGCTGGGAGTGTGAGTGCCTGAGTCTGTGTTTGAGCCGGTGCCTGAGCCAGAAGAGTTCGCTGAGTCCGGTGAGAAGGAACAGAGCTTCTTCAAAACCTCGAGCAGAGTTCTGTCGTATCCGTCCAGATGTGAGCCGGAGTAAGATGCCGTTCTCACGGCAACGACATCTCCCATTCCCTCCACGGCGTGTAGGGGTTCACCTATCGTCTCAATCAGGCAGGTCGTGTTGACGACTATGAGCGAGGGGTTTATTCTCTCCCTTATATTCTCCACTGCCTCAATCAGGTTCCTCTCCCCGCCCATCGCGGCAAACTTCTCGTTCACACCCGTCGTCGCTATCTCTATCGGTTCCTTGAAGTGCCTGCACATCAGGTGCTTCACGAAGTTCGCACAGCCCTGGGAGCCGTGGATCAGGGGGACTGCCCTTCTTATTCCGAGCGTGAGCAGAACTCCTCCGATTATCTGGCACATCTTCGGCGGGTTGACCTTGAGCGGTGAGCTGTTGCACGTGTAATCAATCCTGCCCGCTTCAATCATGCAAACTCCCTCGCCAGCGCCCATATTCTCGAGTTCAGCGTTTCGTAAACGTCCCTCGCAAACGTCATGAAGCCGCCGAAGCCGGAGTATGCTCTGTTCTGCCCTCTCCCGTTCAGGAAGGGTACGGCGAGCTTGTGGCAGAGGTGCCTGAGCTTGTCATCCGAAACCACGAGATCTGGCATCGTGGACAGGAGTATTTCTTCGAATTCGTCCAGGCTGGGGTTGTCGAACACTCTCGCCTTTGACACCTCTCTGATTTTCTCGATCTCCTTCCTGCTGCCGAAGTAGGTCGAAACGCCGGCAATTTCCATTCCAAGCTCCTCGAAAGGTCTGATCCAGTAGATGGCCCGCTGAACCCCGTGGCTGATAAAAACCCTCTTTCCCCCCAGCCTTTCCCTGTAGAACTCGAGCTGGGGATTTATTCTCCTCACCTCATCCTCTATGTACTCCTCTATTCTGGTCGAGAGCCGGGGAAAGAACTCCGCTATCATCCTCAGGGAGTTTGCGGTGTTCTGCAGGCCGAAGAAGTTTGCCTCGACGTAGGGGATTCCGAACTTCTCCTCCATCAGCTCGGCTATGAATATCGAGCTCTTGCTGCACTGCACAACGTTGAGATCTGCTTCGCTCATCCTCCTTATCCTGTCAACGGTTGAGTTTGCAGTGAATGTGCAGATTACTTCAAAGCCCAGACTTTCGAAAACCTTCTCGAGCTCTCTCGCATCCTTCAGGTTGAAATCACCTATCAGGTTGATTCTGTTTGAGTTCGATGAATCCAACCTCTTTTCCGGGTTCGAATCGAGCAGGTTGAAGAGTGTTTCACTCGCTATCCTGTGCCCGGTGTTCTGGGTTAAACCCCTGAAGCCGGCACACTCAAAAGCCAGAACGGGAATTCCGAACTCCTCGCTCGCTCTCCTCGCAATCGCCCTTATATCGTCCCCTATCAGTCCCGTCGTGCACGTCTGGTATATGAAGACAGCATCCGGCCTGAATTCCCTCACTGCAATCTCTACTGCGGAGTACAGCTTCTTCTCCCCTCCAAATATGACGTCGAACTCGTCAAGATCTGTTGTGAAGCAGTATCCTCTGGAATCCACCCTGTAGTCCCAGGAGTAGTAGGCACACCCTATTGGGGAGTGAACCAGGTGGACGACGTTTTTTACCTGTCCGCACACGACAATCCTGCAGCCAAGAAAGGAACAGCCTCTCTCCGTGTAATCTCCCGGTCTCGTTTCGCTAGTCCTGGATTTTACCTTCACACCCCGGGTTCCTGCGTTTGCGTTCATGGTATCTCCTTTTTTTTTATTATTTTTTTACATTTTTCATTTAGTTATTCGATTATTATCTACGCATTTATATAATCTCAAACAAGACAAGCAATCAGAGCTCAACCCTCAGAGAACCGGGAACGCCAAAGGCATCCGCCCTGCACGCTCTGCAGTGGTAGAACTGCCTGATGTACTTTCCAGCACTCATTCTCGCCCTTGCAACCTCCTCGTGAGTCGGCCTTCTGAGAGCTGAGAACCGGCCAAGCGGTATGAGCGGCATTATGTTCATGACGTAAGCGTACTTCGATATCTCCCTGGCTATATCGGCTATCTCCCCGTCGTTGATTCCCGGAATTAGGACTGTGTTCACCTTGACGAGTATCCCGGCATTCGCAGCCTCTCTTAACCCGGAGTACTGCCTCTCGAGTATCAGCTCCCCGGCCTCAATACCGCTGTACTTCCTCCCGCCGTAGCGGACGTGAGAGTAAATTCTGGCTGCAGTCTCCGGCCTTACTGCATTTATCGTGATCGTGAGGTGAGTCACCCTGCAGTCCAGCAGCTCGTCGAGCCTGTCCTCAACGAGAACGCCGTTTGTGGCGACGCACTTGAACATTCCCGGATAGAGCTCGTTGGCTATTCTGAGTGCCTGAAACGTCTCCTCGTTGTAGAGCGGCTCTCCCGGTCCCGCTATTCCCAGAGTCGTTGTTTCTGCAGGAATTCTGCCCGCAATCTCCCCGACGTACTCCGCTACCTCCTCCGGCTTCAGTATCCTCTCCGCGACACCCGGTCTCTCGTACCTCCCGGTGTTCTTGCAGAACTTCCTGTCGCAGTAGTTGCACGACATGTTGCACATCCTGGCAACGGGAAGGTGAATTCTCGCGTAGCGGTAGTGAGCGGAGTTGTCGTAGCATGGATGCCTGCAAGCAAGCTCGGTTTGCATGCAGCGAGAGGTGAGACACAATATAAAAAATTATTTAAGAATTAATATTATACTTTCTCATAGAGTGTCCTAAAAAGTCACAAGAGTTAGGACTGCACAAATTTATCAGCTTAAGTAATATGAAATTATATACACAAAAATTATATATCCCCACAACGTTGAACGGGCATGTTCGAGCTGCTGTACGACGGAGGGGTTGGCTCATCTGTGTCTCTGATAGAGACCTCTGCACACAGGATACTCGTAGATACGTCTGCGAGAGAATCTCTACCGCTAATTCTGAGCAGGCTCGAGGAGCTGGGGATAAGGCCGGGGGAGATAGACGCCATAATAAACACTCACCTGCACTCAAACCACACGGCAAACAATGATGCTTTCCCGAACGCCGAAGTTTATGCCTCTCCAAACGAGTGCGTCGAGAAGTGCGGGGGTTGTTTGCTCTACAAGTCCAGGTGGAGCGCGTTCAGCTACACCCCCGTCTCCGAGCTGAGGGATGACGAGGTTATCGTGATAAACACGCCCGGACACACCTGGGGGAGTATTTCGGTCATTCACGGATATTACGTTATTGTTGGAGATGCCGTCCCCTACAGAAACTGCATAGACCGGTGGGAAATACCGAGTTTTGTCGACGAAATAGCGATGAAGAGCAGCCTGACGAGGATCCTGAGGCTCGGGAAGAAGATAGTCACCGGGCACGACGGGATCGTTGAGCTGTGAGTTACTGGATTTAACAGATCGTGATACCGGCACGAATCGTATGAAGGCTCTCAGAAAGCTCCTGAACGAGCTGAACTCCCTGTTCGTTCAGAAGGAGGACGAAATAAGGGCTGTTCTTGCCTCTCTTATTTCCGGGGAACCTGCCATCCTCGTTGGGGAGGCGGGGACTGCAAAGACGGCTGTTGTGGAATGTCTGGCAAAGCTTATCGATGCGAGGTACTTCTACTACCTCCTCACCCGCTTCACCGAGCCGGATGAAATATTAGGGCCTTTGGACATAAACGCCCTGAGAGAGGGCAGGTACGTCAGAAGGACTGAAGGGCGATTGCCGGAGGCTGAGATAGTCTTCCTCGACGAGATTTTCAAGGCCTCCTCGGCGATAAGGAACATACTGCTGGACATAATTCTGAACAGGAGGCTCTTCAGCGGGGAGAGGTACGAGAGGTTGCCTGTGCTCGCCATATACACAGCAAGCAACGAGATTAGTTACGATGTTGAGGACGCCGCCTTCTACGACAGGCTGACCATAAGGAAGTTCGTTGACGGTGTTAGCGACGACGCAATACCAAAACTGCTGAGGTGCGGGATAGAGCTCGAGAAGAGGGATTTAAAGCCCGTTCTCGGCGTTGAGGACGTCAGAGCTCTTCAGAAGGAGTGCGAGAGAAGGCTTTACGATGCATCGAGAAACTCCAGACTGCTCAAAAAGTTTCAGCTCTTCGTCGTTGAGCTCAGAAAAGTCGGAATAACCATGAGCGACAGGAGGAAGGTCAAGACGATAAAGGTGGCCTCAGCCCTCAGCATTTTAGATAAGGTCATTGATGTCGGTGCAGGGGGGAGAACAGAGGAGATCACGGAGAGGGAGCTTTACGAAGCTCTGAAGCTGACGGCGGTCAGGGAGAAGGATGATGTCAGGAGGATTGAAGAGGCGATAGACCTCGAGGAGGAAATAGACGTGTTCGAGCACGACGTCGTTCTGAACTCGTACATAAGGGAGCTCAGGACGATGGAGGCTGAAATCAGGAACTCCATGAACGAGAGGCACATCTCCGCGATCTGCAGGAGGGTGAGGGAGAGGGTGGAGAAGATGCCGGACACGCCGAAGCTCAGGCCGTACGTGGAGAGAGTTAAGGCCCTGGTAGAGGAGGCTGAATCCAAGACTGGATAGTTTCGCTTTATCTGGTTGTATTGTTGTTGGGTTGCGTTGTTTGTTGTTTGATTTGTGGCTTTAAAATTATTGAATGGGCTAAAGTTAAATTAATTAAAATAATAAATTAAGTAATGTAAAATTAAAATCTAAATCATCCAGAGCCCTGAACGTTTTTAAACTGCCGATCAGACTAGGTGTGATGAGAAGAAGATCCTCTACGGGCTGGGTCGTGTGGACAGCCAACTTGGACAGAAAGCTCAGCAGGAGAGAGGGAAGGAAAATACCGAGAAAGCTCGCGTCTCCCGGAGTCAGGCTTCAGGAGCTCATAGAGGCGTGCTCATCCCTCAACCTGAGATTTGTTGCGGAGGAGAAGAGGTACCCCCGGTGCTGGTGGATTGAAGGGGGAAGGGTAATAGTCGAGAAGAAGTATCCCAAGCCGAAGACACTCAAACTCATCGCCGAGAGGATAAAGGAGATCAGGCTTGAAAAGGAGTCAAAGAAAGAGAAGAAAAAGAAGAAGAGATAATGCTCCACGCTTTTTTGCTCTCCGGCGACTATCCCGAGATTGCGAGGGCAGAAATAGAGTATCTGCTCTGCCTCACGAATCCGAAGAAGATCGGCAGAGTTCTCCTCTACCAAGGCTACGTTGGAGAGGGTGTTAGAAGGCTTGCCCTGACAAAGGAGGTTGTTAAGGTCTTCTCCCTCACAAGCCTCGACGAGCTCGAGAGAGTGGTGGAGGAGCTTGCAGAGTACCTGTCCATAACTTTCACCGGAAAATGCTGCGTAAGAGTGAAGTACTTTTCTCCCGGCTCGATGAGGCTTGGCGTTGCGGAACCTCACGTGGAATCACTCGAAAAAATCGACAGGGCAAGGCTTGAGAGAGGGCTCGGAGCTATTCTCTGGAGAAAGGGGCTGAAAATCAGCGTTTCCTCCCCCGACCAGGTTGTCAGGGTTTACATTTTCCCCGATTCGAGTGCGATAGTTGGTTTGCTTGCTCACAAACTCGACACGAAGCAGTTCTCCCGGAGACATCCCGAGAGGAGACCGTTCTTCAGGCCCGGAGTTATGCTGCCCAAGCTGTGCAGGGCTCTTGTCAACATCTCCACTCCCAGAGGAACTTTTCTCGACCCCATGTGCGGGACGGGTGGGCTGGTAATAGAGGCCTCTCTACTCGGCCTGAGAGCTGTTGGCGTCGAGCTGTATCCAGAGATAGTCAGGGGGTGCAGGGAGAACCTGAAGGCTCTTTCCCCGGAGGCCGAGGTCGTTTGTGGAAACGCGGCCACGCTCCCCCTCAAAAGCGGCTCGATAGACGGGGTTGCAACTGATTTTCCGTACTTCCAGTCCTCGAAGAGCCTGTACGGGAGAGAAGAGCTTTTTGTCAGGGTGAGCGAGGAGCTGGCTAGAGTTATGAAGGCCGGGAAGAGGGCTGTTTTTGTAACCAACTGCGAGTTCGACTTTCCGATGAAAGTGCTCGATGTTTTCAGAATCAGAGTTCACAGCAGCCTGACGAGGTGGGTTTACGTTCTTGAAAACTCGTGATTTTTGCTTGTAGGCTCGTTATCCTTTCGTTGGCTTTGTTTGGGACCTGATTCTTCTTAATTGATACTTCATTACCGCCCGCCATTACCGCGTCTGAATATCCCTGCTATCCACCCCAGCAAATCATTCCAGCAAACGACCAATAGCTACCAACAACTGCTCCAACATATGATACGGTCTTACTCAACAAAACAGCAAAACAACCAGACAAACCAGAATAATTCGACAAACGTCTTCCCTTTTTTCTGTAATCTCCGACAGAAAGTTCACGAATAACCATCCACAAAACCGCAAACGTTAAACAGCGTATGGCTCTGGCCACCTGAGTTGATGGTACTTGCTGAACCACATGTGGAGGTGTCTGGTTGAGTTCTGAAAACTCTGAGGGTCTGGAAAGCGTGTATAGAGAGTTCATAACAATCAACAACCTGATGGATTACGAAAAGAGAAGAGATGAACTGAAAAAATTTTTCGACAGGTTAAATCATATGGAACTGCCCGAGCACTTCAACTGGGTCGTTGAGGTTTTCGAGGGAATACACGTCAGGGAGAGGGGAGACAAGAAGGCTTTACTCTGGTACGACATGGACAGCGGGGAGAAAAAGGACTTCACTTACGCGGAAATGAGCAGAGAAGGTAACAAACTGCTCAACTTCCTCAGAGCTCAGGGAGTCGAGAAGGGCGATGGTGTTTACGCGATGCTCCCTTCCCTGCCCGAGACCTGGTTTTCCATGCTCGCAACCCTGAAGGGCGGGATGGTGATCGTTCCGACGGCAACAACAATGGTTCCGCACGAGCTCGAGTACAGGTTCAGAGTTTACCCGCCGAAAGCAGTCATAGCGGATGAGAAGAGTGCGGGAATGATTGACGAAGCTCTGTCAAACCTCTCGATCGAGGAACCGGTTAAAATCGTCATAGGCGAGAAATCCGGGTGGACGAGCTACGATGAGGTCAGAAAGGAGAAGGGAGAGGCTGAAGGGGCTAAAATCAGGTGCAACGACATAGTCTTCAACTTCTTCACATCAGGCACTACTGGCCTGCCAAAGATGGTCGGTCACACGGCCGTCAGCTACCCGCTCGGCCACCTCTCGACAACCTACCTCATAGGAATAACGACTGACGACATCCACACGAACCTGAGCGCTCCCGGATGGGCCAAATTCGCCTGGAGCTCGTTCTTCGCCCCGTTCATAATGGGAGCAACCGTTCTTGGAATAAACTACCACCGCTTCGTGCCCGATTTGTACCTCGAAACGATATCCGAATACCGCATAAACACGTTTTGTGCTCCTCCAACGGCCTGGAGGATATTTATGCTGCAGAAGCTCGAGAACTACGACTTCTCGTCTCTCAGAGAAGTTATGAGTGCGGGAGAGCCCCTGAACCCGGAGATAATAAACACCTGGAGGAAGTACACGGACACGAACATCAGGGACTTCTACGGGCAGACCGAGAGCACTGCAATGATAGGAAACCCGCCGTGGGTCAGGGAAGTCATACCCGGGTCTTTTGGCTTCCCCGGCTACATGCACGACGTCGCTCTGGTTGACGATGACGACAACTTCATAACCGAGCCGAACAAAGTGGGGCACATAGTCGTCAGGCTGGACAGGTGGAGGCCGATAGGTCTCTTCGCCGGTTACATAGGGGATGAGGAGAAAACGAGGTCTGTTTTCAGAAACAACAGGTACTACACCGGGGATAAAGCGTACTTCGACGAGAAGGGGTACTGGTGGTTTGTTGGAAGGGCTGATGATGTGATAAAGACGTCTGACTACAGAGTCGGGCCTTTTGAGGTTGAGAGTGCCCTGATAGAGCACCCGGCCGTTGCAGAGGCTGCGGTGATCGGCAGTCCCGATCCTATAAGGTGGCAGATAGTCAAGGCCTTCGTCGTGCTCAAACCGAGCTACGAGCCGAGCAGGGAGCTCGCTCTGGAGATATTCGTCCACTGCTCAAAGCTGCTGGCGAAGTACAAGATACCCAGAATAATCGAGTTCGTGCCGGAGCTGCCCAAGACCATAAGCGGGAAGATAAAGAGGAACGAGCTCAGGAGAGCTGAGGAGGAGAGAAGGAGCAAGGGCGAGAGGGGCGAGCACGAGTACTTCTACTCTGACTTTGAGGAGTTGAAGGGTAGCAAAAACAGGAAGTAGTTACTTTTTCAGCATTTCTTTTACTTCTTTTGCCCTTTCGGCGTACAGTTTGCTTTTACTCGCGAATTCTTCGTATATTTCGAGAGCTTTTTCCAAGTATTCTTTTGCTCTGGCTGGGTTAGTGTTCAGGTATAGCATACCGAGGTTTTGTAAAGTCTCGGCATAGTCTGATCTGTAAGCGGACAAGGTATCTTTTGGTAGTTCTTCGTAAATTTTTAAAGAGTCTATTAAGCATTTCTCAGCTTTCTCGAATTTCGCTATATTTCTGTAAAAATTTCCTAAATTGTTCAATGTCATTGCATAATAAGGCCGGTAGGTGGAAGGGTCTTCTCTAGCCAGTTCTTCGTAAATTTTTTTGGCTTTCAAATAGCATTTCTCAGCTTTCTCGAATTCTCCCCTGTCTGAATACAAATTTCCTAAATTGTTCAATGTCCCGGCATAAGGCCGGTAGGTGGAAGGGTCTTCTCTAGCCAGTTCTTCGTAAATTTTTAAAGAGTCTATTAAGCATTTCTCAGCTTTCTCGAATTCTCCCCTGTCTGAATACAAATTTCCTAAATTGTTCAATGTCCCGGCATAATCGGGGTCATCTCTAGCCAGTTCTTCGTAAATTTTTTTGGCTTTCAAATAGCATTTCTCAGCATTTTCCCAATCAACACGGTAATAAAAAGCAACTCCGAACCTCAGGTAGATTTTACCTCTTACTTTTTTGTCAAACTTGGAGGAGAGGTATACTAGTTTTTTAAGCGATTCTACGTCTTTTAAACTTGTGAGACCAATTAGGAAATTTGCAGCAATTGTCTCGTTCCTGTTTTTTCTGAGAAATCTGATTATTCCATCAGCTGCGTCTTTTATCTTATTGTAGTATATATTTTCTCCTTTTTTAGAGAAAACTTTTTTGTTTCTACATTTCCGCAAAAACAACTCTGCTAGTTTTTCGTGTCTTGTTAGGTAATATTCCCCGTTTTTAGTAATATATTTTCCTTTTAAATCCTTTATAGCTTTTTCAAACTCAATTTCACAATTTTCGTCAACAATGTCCAATCTCTCAAGAATTTCGAAAAGAGACATTTCATCAAAACCTGGTAATGTCCCAGAGATGTGCGTCAAGGATAAAACAAGTGACAAATATTTCTTTATCTTGTCTCCACTGACTGCTACTATCCAATTTTCGATAAAAGTCTCTACAGTATTCTCTTCTGTAAGCAGCAAATTTAGAACTAGGGGGTCACCGCCTGATTTTTTAATATAGTGATTTATTGAGAAAATATTTTTTTTGAATAAACTTTTGTATTTATTAACAAAACTTTTAACTTCTTTATCATCCAATTTTCTAAGCACAAATTCTTTTAGTTTTAGGTTTCCAATTTTCTTTTCATATTCTTCGAACCTGCCAGTAAATCTAGATTGATTAAATTCATCTTTCCTTGCTGCAAACAGGTATATTAGGTCATCATAATCATACGCGAGGGCAAGAATCTCTGGACACTTGTGAACGTTATCTACTACTACCAAGATATTTCCATTGAACTCTTTGCTGAGTTTTTTAAGGTCATCTAAGATTTCAATTAATTTTGGATTTTTTGCACTTTCTACAGTATCAGCATAAGCAACTAAATAACCTTTTTGAAGCATGTCAATTGCTACTCTCTTAAGCAGAACACTTTTTCCATATCCCGCGTCTCCATATATAATTACATTTCTATTATTTTTAAGAGTTTTTTCAATTTCAGGAGTTATATTTCTTGGAGCATCATAGCCAGCACATACCTCCTCCAGTCTCATGCAACTCCATTTACTCTTCTTAGCTTCGGAGGCCATTTTTTCAATCTTATTTAAATATAAGATCTTGAAACCAATATCATTTAATCCATATCTGATGATTTTTTCATTTATTTGTTTTATTGAATTTTCTAATTTTTTATTTATCTTCTCAAGTATGCATTCAAGGCGTTTTGTGTTTCCTACAACTTCTTTTACCCAGTTAAGAGTCTCTTTTTCCGTCTTCTCAATTCCCCCCATTTTTTCAAGTATTGCTAGGCACTTTTTATCTGTTAGAATTCCAAGAAGAATTGAGTAGTACTCATAAGCGAGGTAGCCAGAAGTTTCGAACAGTTCTTCAAGCTTTTTTATGTCTTCACTCGTTTCTTCAGAGAGTAGGATTTTTATAGCTTTTCGAATTTCCTCATTTGCCTTCTCTTTTGCCTTGTCTCTCTGCTCCAATTCCTCCAGAAATCTCAGCATTTCTTCGTTAACACGTTTTTTAAGTTCCTCTGGGCGCTCTCCCAACTCCTTTGCTATCTCTTCCAACTTGTTGAGAAGTTTTCTTATTCTTGAGTCTTCTGGAAGCAATTTTTTAAAAGCTGTACCGATCTTTTCAAACGACCTTTTAAACCACCTTTTTGTCACCTTACCCGACTTTTCCAGAGCGTGATTAACTCCAGTTTCAATGGCTAAATACGTTATAAAGCCTGCAACCGGTGAGAAAGGACCAAAAACTGCAAATAAAGAAGATATTACAACTCTCTTAAAAATTTTTACCTGATCCGATTGTAGCTTATTGATAATTTCATATATTTCATCATTTTGTGCTAACTGCTTGCTACCTGTCACCAACCCCAAAGTCTTATGATGTTCTTTTTAAGCTTTTTTATTTCTTGTTCGAAATTAAAATTTAAAAGAACAATAAAACATAAATTAAAATCATAACATAAAAAAATCACTCAGCGTAAACAGCCGGCTTCCCGGGCATTGCTGCTTTCCTCTTGCTCTCGGGCACCTTGCTCTCGTCAACGACAACCCTGACTCCGAGCTCCCTCTCCAGAAACTCCTTGCTCTCCTCTATCACCCTCTTCTCATCGACCTCAACTATCCCGCTCTCCTTCAGAACCCTCTTCACGAAGTTCGAGACCTCCTTGCCCATCCCTCTCCACCTCTCATCCTTCATCAGCTCCTTCATCGCATCCCTCACATTCCCGGCCTCAATCGCAACTCTAGCCACTTCCTTCTTCCACTCCTCCGCCGGAGCCAGATAGACGGTCTTTGCATCGACGAACTTGAGAACTTCCTTTATGTCGTTCATAAGGCTCTTTATGTACTCCTCAGCCACTTCAGCAACCTCGTCAACCTTGCTCTCGTCGTACTCCGGATATCTCTCCAGGCTTATGAAGGAGTCGTGCTTCCAGTGCCAGACCTCCTCGCATATGTGCGGGGCGAAGGGTGATAGCAGCTTTAGCCAGTCGTCGAAGATGATCTGCGGGTTCTTACCTCCTCTCCTCAGGTACCACCTGACGTCGTTCATCACCTCGAAGAAGGCGGCGTTGACAGCTCTCCTCGTCTGCAGGTTCTCCATAGCCTCCCTCGTCTCCTTTATTGCCCTCTGCATCCTGCTTACCAGCCAGCGCTCCAGGTGTTTGTTCTCCTCAACCTCCTTCGTGTAGTACTCCTTCATCAGCGAGTAGAACCTCTTCAGGTGAGATGCTAAGCTCTCAACGTCCTTCTTCCTCCAGTCAGCATCGCTGTCGTATTCGGCAGCATACAGAATGTACATTCTGGTAACGTCGGCTCCGTTCTCTCTGACCGCTCTCTTCATCGTCAGCAAGGGTCCCTTGCTCTTGCTCATCTTCTTGCCCTCGAGGCTGACGTAGCCGTTTACAGCTATCGCTCTGGGCCAGAGCTCCTCCGGGAATATCGCGACGTGGTGGAACAGGAAGAAAAGCAGGTGGTTTGCAACCAGATCCTTCCCGCTGCTCCTGAGGTCAACGGGATACCAGTAGTCGAA
>Ga0256834_1001863_pt1 | contig 13817 bp, 14 predicted proteins | sample 4281140metaG_FD_190536 | JGI IMG/M metagenome (GOLD analysis project Ga0256834, IMG submission 190536) | Hydrothermal vent microbial communities from East Pacific Rise, Pacific Ocean - 4281-140 | ecosystem: Environmental > Aquatic > Marine > Hydrothermal vents | place: Pacific Ocean: East...
CAACAACATCACCTCCAAGAGCCTTAGCTTCCTCGAGACTACGTGCACCTTCGACATTTCTTAGTGCAGGTACTCGGAAAGTATCACCGTACGTGTATATCGTAAAATTATCCTTCATACAAAGTTCAATACATTTCTCAATATAGTAAGAGGGAGTTATACAGACAGGACATCCAGGACCTGCAATAAGTTCTATATCACTTGGTAGGAGACTTCGTATACCATAGTATACGGTAGTCCATTCGTGAGTTCCGCAAAAATTCATTATTCTAATCTTAATATCCCTACCATATTTCTCTCTCAACTTTTCTAAACATTTGAAAGATAGTTCGCGAAGTCTAACTATGAGTTCCCTATTCTCCCTATATACCTCCTCTATTTTCCGTATCCGTTCATAGGAGCTGCTCAGCTCGCTCACCTTCTTAGACCACGCTCAAGTGCCTCATATATCATGTACTTCACTTCTCTTATGGCAGTCTTAACAAGCTCAGGATCGATCTTTCCTAATGGCGTCTCTGTCTCAAATATTCTCTTAGGCAATTCGATACGCTCAGGATCATAGCCTTCTCTTATCTTCACTATCCACTTTTCGAGCCATATTTGTCTTCCGAGAGTCTTAAGATCGTCAGGGGTTACGTTGATCCCTATTGAGCGTAGTGCTCTTGCAACGAGATCTTCTTTGTATATTCCTCTTCCGAAGAGGCAGACTACTAGACTATTCAAGACCTGACGCCAAGATTCCTCCTCAACAATGTACTTAGCAATGTCGTGAGCCGTCACATCGCGCTTGCCCTCTTTTGCAAGCTTCTCATCGTAAGAGTAGCCTGCAGAGTCTAGGTGACTATGCCTGAAGCCGACTGCTAGACTGACCCAGTATGTTGGGCCTGTGTGATATCCAGCTGGCTCGACCTTGTTTACCTGTAGTGCAAAATCTTTTCCACCATACTTCTCTGCAAGTGCATAGACACCTAGTGCCGCAGTTCTGTAGAAGTCGTTTGGCTGATATACTATGTACTTGACCATCTCTACGTATGCCTTCCAGTCACCCCACCTTGGCTCAACTATAGTCTCACTCTTCGTTATGAGACCTCTCTCATACGCCTCAGTTATCCACGCAAGCACAACTCCTGTACTTATGGCATCTAGACCATACTCCTCGACTGCTCTTATGAGCCTAAGCATTCCCTCAGCATCTCCAATGCAGAGATTACTTCCGAGAGCATAGATGAGCTCGTAGTCATAGCAGATAAACGTCGTCTTGTAGAAGTAGGGCTCACCCGTGGGCTCTCTCAGTGCAGCAAGGTGAATACAAGCTACGGGACATCCACTACATGCAAGTCGTCTACCAAGAAGTCGCTCAGCGAGATACTCACCACTAATGTTCTCAGCTTGCTCAAATCTTCCTGACTGGAAGTTCCTCGTAGGCAATGCACCCAACTTGTTTAGCACAAGCACGTTCTGTGGTGTTCCAAGGTCGTGATACTTCCTGAGTGCTGGCGATGTTGTAGCAAGCTCGTAAATCTCCTTATAGACCTTCATGTACTCCCCAAGTAGCCTCTTGTCAAGTGCGTACGCTCTACGTCCAATGATGGTTATTGCCTTAAGCTTCTTCGAGCCAAATACAGCTCCAAGACCCATTCTTCCAAAGTGCCTATACGTATCAACGTTCACGTTAGCATATCTTACAAGCTTCTCTCCTGCAAGACCAATCCTCATTATTGTTCTGAAACCTGATCCTGGTGTAACTTCTCGCAGTACTCTTCCAATGGTCTCTGTCGATTTCATGCCCCAGAGCGCTGAGGCATCGTAGAATCTAACACGTCTATCATCGATCACAAGATGAACAGGTCTATCACTTGCTCCCTTGATCACTATTGCACCATACCCAGCAAATCTTATCGCAGCAGCAGATCTGCCACCTGCATGACTCTCAGCAACATACCCATCTAGAGGCGACTTGAACACTGTCACTGTCTTCGAGGCCATTGGGAAAATGCCTGTAAGAGGACCGACCGCGAATATGATCACATTTTCAGGACTTAGAGGATCAACGTCAGGTCTAACCTCCTCCTTATACAACTGTATTGCAACACCAATTCCTCCAAGCCATCGTTCAAATAGATCCTTCCTATCTTCAACCCACCACTTCTTATGCGTGAGATCTATGTACAGTACCTTGCTGGGCAGCCAGGACAAGCTAATCGCCTAGATAACAAGCTTATCTTAACAAACATTTAAAACCTAGTTGGCTCTGCAGAAAGTACCTACTCGCAGAAGTAGTGCATATTATTTTTACTTACGAATACTACCTCTCTTCTCCATTATCTCTATCTTAGCCATCAACCTACTAAGCTGAGTCTTAACGTTCTCAAGTTCGGCACTTAACGAATCTATAATTTTCTCTACTTCATATATCTTCTCTATGTCCTTCATTAGACTATATATCTGCTGCGCAAGATCTTCTATCTTTGTTTCAAAACTCTTACTAGAGACAGAAGACTCTATAAGAATTCTATAGATTTTATCTATAAGCTCATCGTACGTAGATGCACCTAGAAAATACTTCAATTTCTGAAGTTTCTCCCAAGTATCTCTCCTCAGAGTTACAGAAACGTACCCCTCTCTTGGCACGTTGATTAAGTAAGTACAGTGACTATAACTAGTCTAGTCTCGTTGTTAGAAGCATATACATGAGCCTATACCAGTTCTCTAGATCCTGAACATTGAAAGTCTCCACAAGACTATGACTATACTTGACTGGTATACCTATAGGAACCGTTGGCACATTCATTTCCTGTAGCTCTAGTGCATCTGTTGTGCCACCAGCTGTGCAGACTTGACAAGGTATGCCTTCTCTATCAGCAAGTTCCTTTATCCTGAAGACTAGATCTACTGGAGCAATAAACTCGTTATCAAGAATCCTCAATACAGGTCCAGCCCCAAGCTTCATATCTCCCGTAATGACAGGGTTACAGCACGTCACTGTGTCCAGCACATACACAATGCTTGGTCGAACAACTGCAGTAAGTGCCTTTGCACCACGTAGACCAATCTCCTCCTGTACAGTCCACGCAAAAATGTAGTGAAATCTTCTATGTAGTTCACGTTCTCTAACAATGGTCTTGCACAGCTCTAGCAGAACAGCACAGCCTGCACGATCGTCAACTGCACGTGCGGCCACGCATTTGCCCCCTCCAAGATGTGTTATGTGTTTCTTTAGTACAGCAGGACAGGGTGGCCTAATGCCAAGTTCCTCAGCCTCTTGTCTACTATCAACACCGATGTCTATGTAAAGCTCGTGCCATGGCACAATCTGCACATCACGCTTCAGCTGAATATGAGGTGGCTGTACACTTACAACACCTGAGACAACCCTATCCTTCAGGTATATCTCAACAATCTGATTCTGTAGTACTCTATCATCTATTCCTCCAACCTTTCTGAAACGTAGTTTACCATCATTTTCCACGTACGTCACAACTAGCCCAACCTCATCCATGTGCGCAGTCACTAGAACACGATATTCTCCTTCACCAACCTCAGCGATGACATTGCCCATAGAGTCGACCTTAGGCTCAAGCCCAAGCTTCCTGAGCTCTTGAATAATTAGATCTCTTACAGGATGCTCAAACCCGCTAACTCCCGGCTTAAGCACAAGCTCTCTAAACGTGTCTAAAAGTCCAGACATTGAAGCATAGACAAACGTGAAACCTTATAACATTAGTAGCCAGTGGATGATGAAGGTGCGCAGACGCTGAACAATGATGTCACGACGGAGTACTGACACATCTCCACGTGTCTGGATATTGTTAACAAAGAGGAAGTTTGTCGATATGATACTAGACGGACAGAAACTTATAGAAATTAGATGGGAGGGGACGCAGAACTTGGATAAACTAAAGCCAGGAGACTATGTTCTCCTTATAGCAAAAGTAGCCGATGGGGTTCTTGGAATTGCTAAAATAGTAGACATACTTGTAAAGACATTGAATGAGATAACCGATGAAGAGGCCAAACTTGCAGGTTTTTCATCAAAAGCAGAACTACTGAAAGAACTTCAGAAAATATATCAAATAAAATCACTAGACGAGAAGTATTACCTAATAAAACTAGTTCCTCTACTTGATCTGCGTCTATCTCCTGTAAAATTATCTAGACTAGGCATAGACCTCTCGTATTGGGATATTAAAGGAAAAATTGTAAGTGTCCCACTTAGTGCTATTAAAAAGATACTGAGATACGTAAAATGACGCTCAGAGTACTGCTACTACCATCATTTCACGGAGAATCTGATTTATACCTAAATCTACTGTATATAGCACACTTTTTAGAAAGAGAGGGTCACAAAGTAACAATACTAGACTTGAATAAGTTCTATGATGAAAAAGAAGAGAGGGTCAGAATAAACGAAATGCTTGATCAATTAAGAGAGCATGTAGAGCAATGCGATGTCATAGCAATGTCGTCATACAAAATGTACATACATAATGACAAGCTAATATATGACAAAATTAGAGAGTTCTCTCGAGATAAACCGGTACTAATAGGAGGATGGGGGCCCTCATGCTACCCCGATGTATATGTAAAGTATTTTAAAGGATCAATAGTTCTAAGAGGTGTCCACGGGCAAGCTGTACGTGCATTAATTAACGTGCTTAAAATATTTAATGAACTTAGTGAAATACCTCTAGAATATGTAAAGAATCTGAAGAGTGTATGTTTAGAGCATAATGGCGAGATAGTAATAAATGCACTAGACGACATTATAGGGTCCTCGGAGCTTCCAATTCTTGATTGGAATATAGAGAGGTTTGGGCTTGATTTCAGAGATTATATTGCTGAAGATGGTACCATAATAATACCAGTCCTTGGAGCGGTAGCTTCTTGTCCAAAATATTACAAAAATCCCTGCATATACTGTAGTATTGGTAAGCAAATAAGATCCTACATAAATGAGTACGGAGAGGAATACTTTTGGAAATCTGTAGTTCCAAGACTTATATATTTTGATAATGATAGGATATTAAAAGATGCTGAGAATGCTATTAGACAAGTTAGCTCTATAGAGGATGTCAGTAGGATTGTTCTAACTCTTGTAGATGATTGTACTATACCTACAAATCTTTTCAAATTTATTAGAGGTCTTGTAGATAGAGGTTTGATAGACCGTATTGCAAGTATAAAGTTTCAAACAAGACCTGAGTATATTAGGAACATATTAAGGTTTGTGCGAGAGATTGATCCAAGAATTGAGGAGAAGCTTGTTATTGATGTAGGTGTAGAATTTTTCAGTAATCGTGACTTGGCGTTTGCTAGAAGAGGTTACAGTACCGATGCTGCTAATGAGTGTCTTGAGATGTTGTATAGATCAAAGGCAAGATGGACAATGTATGTTATCCTTACTACTCCTGTATCTACATCAGAAGATTTTGCTATAAACATGGAGAATGTTCTTAGATGGATTGATAAGACTTATCTTATCAGGAGCAATCCCTATATCTTTGAGGAGGGTACTTTTGTTCCCGAGATTATTGGTTCTGATAACATTAAGTATGTTGTGATAGATTCTGTAGAGATACCTGTTCGTCCCAGGTTCGTTGTTAGTTGTGAAGAGATTAAGAGAATTCTTGAGCTTGTTGATTATTATGCAGATATTCTTAGCGAGACTAAGGTAAATATTGTTAGAAGCCTCAGAGATTACCTGGAGAAGAATAGTACTCTTAGCGAGTCTGCTATGAGGCTCTCTCTAGTTCTTCATAATGTAGAAGATTTGCTCAGTAGTCTATCTATGCTTAAGGAGGCGTTATTAGAGGATCTCGAAGTTAGGTGTAGTTGTGATGAAAGCGTCCCGTTACTGATAGATGAAGAGGACAACCGGTACTGATCCTACCTAAGGCTTTACTGCAGACTGTAGGAAGATTACATTGTAACGATCTTTTCGTTTGAAAACTGCAAGAGTGAATATGTGCATAGTTGTGCCAGTCTGAGGATGTCTAGCTTCAATCCTTATGTATCGAGCAAAGTCTAGATCACGCACCGGCTCGCCATCGAGAGATACTAGACAAAGATCATATATCTGAAAGCCAAGTTCCCTAAACACGTTCTCAACACACTTCAGAACTTCATCCTTTGAGAGCTCAGAACAGCGTCCCTTAGAGAATTCCTGAAAAACCTCTCCATGCAATTGCGATATCGTTGTCTCGCTGCTGGACATATCCACGACCATGCGCAGATCATTAAGTCTTTAAGTGTACCGCAGGTACCTCACATCAGGAGCACATACGTACCGTACAGTCTCAGCAAAAGTCTGCACATAGTTCAGACATGCACAACCCTAGTCACCTCGGATAACTTAAGAGCTCAGAAAGTTCTCGCAAAATACATGACGCAAAGATAGTGTTCCACATCTTTTGAGGGGGTCCCCACTCGAAAGGTCTCACCTTTTGAGGGTCCTCGTATTTCGGCAAGTCCTCCTCAAAAGATATAAATGTCGACATCCCAATTACAGATCTGTGGAATTTCTGAAAGAGATACCTGTAGAAATTATTCTAAAGTATGTTGAGTCACTATGTAGAAATAATCCGAAATACATGTACGAGATAATTGGTATGTATGTGGCAGAGAAGGAGCTTGGCATAAAAGTCGAGAAATGCGATGAGTCAATAGCAGATCTATGCAGTGAACATGTTCTTATAGATATTGAGCATGTACCTAATATTGATGATAACACAATAATTTATGAAATAATTTCGAACGATAGGCTACTTAGGCGTATTGCAAAGTACATGTTTTTCTCTAATGTAATGAAGAAAGTAGTGTACTTCATATTTGTGAAGTCTGTTAGTGAGTACAAGATATTTACGTTGTATAGATTGTTAAGGCTTATAGATGAGAGGTATCCACACATATATAGACAGGTGATAGACTACGTGCAGGAGTATAGCAACAAGCTTATATCTACCAATAGCAGCGATCTCGAGCTAATTGTTGTTGAACTTTATAGAAAAGGGTATTCGAAATATGCTATTGCTAGAAGACTTGGCATAAGTATCTACAGAGTAATGAAGATCTTGGTGAAGCATGGTTTAGAGAAGATTTCGGAAAATGTTTGTCCGAGATGTTTTAGAAAACTTGTTGATCTTGGCGATGTATTGTATTGTCCTAATTGTGGGTTTAGGAAATCGAAGTCCTTGTCTTCCTGAGGTTTTCTCAGCACCTTACCCTCTCTTCATCGTGTCAGGGAGAGGAGGTCTCATCATCGATATCTGAGTCTTACCTGAGCTTTATGGCATGGCACTATTCTATGCTAGGTTCTAGACTGTGTTTGTTGAGTATGTTTGCTGTAGCTTATGTAAGAGTGTCGACAGAAGAGCAAGATCTCGATACTCAGATTAGGACAATATCAGAGTGGGCTCAGAAGAACAATATTAGGATAGTCAGATGGTACTCTGACCACGGTGTATCTGGAGTCGTTCCGCTTCAGGAGAGGCCGGGTTTTAGAAAACTTGAGAGTGAACTTCCAACACTTGACCCTAGACCATCCATACTGCTAGTATACGATATCACAAGAATTGCACGTTCATTAAGAGAGTTCATTCTTGCGTGGGACCATATTGAGAATAAGCTTGGTCTTGCGTTAATACCTGTGAAAGATATTCACATATTCAAGGTACCACTCGAGTATAGAAACATGTTAAGAGTACTACTCGCAACCTTCTCAGAAATTGAGAGAGAGTTTATAAGAAGGAGAACTAGAGATGCTATGAAGAGGCTACGTCAGGAGGGTAAGATAACTAACATTGTCCTAGAACTATTGAGAGCAAACAGGCAACTACTTGATAAGGTGTGTGAAGAGTATGATGCAGGTACTCCAAAATATAGAATAGCTAAGAAGTACGGTCTCTCTATATATGCCGTTGAGAGAATTTTGAGAGAATACTGCATGAAGTTTGTACCTCTGTCATGTCCAAGATGTCAACATCTGATGAATATTGAGAGAAGAGAAGTTGTACTTGAAGGTGATAAGGTTCTTGTTAGAGTTGTGTACTACTGCAAGAACTGTGGTCATGTTCAGGAAGTTGTGCATTCCTGAACTATTTCACAACATAGTTTTCCTTTATTTCACACGTAGGTTATAAAATGTTAGAGCTCGAGGGCAACAGCGTGGAACTTAATGTTAAGATATTGCAGGACACCAAGGAGATAGTAGTAGAGCTGCTTGACGAGAACTACGATCTGAAGATATTTCAAGATCCAGAACTGGCAGTGAGCTACATTAAGCAACTACTCATTAAGGCACTTGACGGCAAGGAGCAGCACCTTGCCTGTCAGGAAGAGCCTAGAAAGGACTGTATAGTAAGAACATGGTACATAAGGTATCCACTAGAGAGAATTCTGAACTTGCTGAAGTATGCAGCAAGCACAAACTGCACAGATGCTAGAAAGGTCCTAGAAGACTACTTCACAATTGCAGGATTAAGCAAGTCTAATGTACGAGTAATATATCCAACATTATCAGCACTACAACTTCAGGTAGGTAACAGACTTACAAATGAAGCAATACAAATAGGAAAACTACTAGCTGAGAATAAGCTTGACAAAGCAGCAGATCTACTATTTCAACAAGCTCTCAAGAACTGTGTACTAAAGGAGATAATTGAATCAATATTATCAACAGATACAAATGCTTTCTCAGAATATGTCAAGAAGGTCTTAGAGAAGAAGTCTAACAATGTTAGAAGAGACGAGCTAGTGTATACTGTAGAGCTATTGAGATTTCTCTATAGGAATAGTCCAAAGTGCAGATGTTACATAATTAAGAACATATTTACACAATACCTGTACAACAAGCAGAAGATATATGTGAACAATGTTCCGCAGGAATGCTTGCTTGATATTATTGAACTATTGCTAAGATATATTAAGGAAAACAAACCGTATATTCTTCAGAACATTCTCGATCCTGTAAATGCGAGAATAGACAGAATAGAACTAATTAAGAAGGGGGACACTATGATTGTTGTTGATAAGCATGCTGATGCATGCATGCAGGTTGTGCCTAAGCTAATGATTACGAGAGATGTACTTTATGCATCGTCTTTGAGACAGGAGTTAGATAAAATGAGGAAAGATTTAGCACAGAAGAGAACTGGAAAACTGACGTACATAATAGCTGTGCTTATACTAGTGAACGACGTACATACAAAAGCCAAGCTTTACCTAGAGCATCTTCTACGCGATCAGGTTATATCAACAAAAATAATAGACCTACCCTAGCTCTCTCTTGGTGTCTTTCTCGAGAGCTGTGCAGAGAAGTAGTGTGCTATCAGGAATTAACGAGTTAACACACGTGAGAATTCCTAAGCATGTTGCAATAACGTTTCCAAGATTCTTCAAGTCATTAATAAATTATTGCAAAATCAGAAGATTATCAACAGCAGAAAAGGCAGCAATAGTGACAGATCTCATCAATAGAATATACTCAATTGCTGAGTACCTGTTCTCTAAGAACGTTCGTGAGGTTACAGTAGACTTCTTACCTAAGTCTGTCATAAACGCACTAAACATCGACACTGCGTACGTAGAGGATCTAATATTGAAAACATTGTATAAGCGAAACGTGGACTTTCGTATAATAGTATATGATGATATGTCAGGAATAACAGTAATAAAGATCGTGCCCTCAGATCCTGATGCTAAACTGCTGAACATTATAGTAAACTACGATTATGTGACTGAGCTCAAGCTTGCTCTCATGAAGTTTCTAGTAGATTCAGATATCGAAAATGTTAGTGAGGTCACACTAGATTGCTTGTACGATCTTGTGAATAAGCTTAAGACTGTTCTTCCAGTTAAGTCTGATCCTGATTTGTTAATAGTTTTTGGGGATTATGAGTTTCCTAATTTTATACCACTGAACTTGTCGTACACGGAGCTTGTGTTTATTAATAAAGATCTTCCTGCGGTGTCTGCAAAAGATTTAGACTATGCTCTTCAAGAATATTCGAGAAGGAGTCGTAGGTTTGGGAGATAATTTTTAATATTTCCTCAAGACTGTGAGTGCAGAAACATGTCAAGTGCCAGACCTCTTGGCACATATGTAGTTGTTCTAGTTACAGTATCGTCCAAGGATGAGGGATTGAAAATTGCAAGAGAGCTAGTACAGCGTAGGCTTGTTGCTTGTGTGAACATTATTGACGGAGTTCATAGTGTGTTCTTCTGGGAGGGAAAGGTGGATGAAGCTAAGGAGGCACTTCTCGTAATTAAGACTAGGCTTGACAAGTTGAATGACGTCATAGCTTGTGTAAAGAGTCTACACTCTTATCAGGTTCCCGAGATAATTGCTCTGCCCATCGTGTATGGTCTGGAGAGTTACCTAAAGTGGATAGATGAGACACTGAGTGCTGGAGCAGGTACTTCTTAAGTACGAGAGAGCTGCCTAATAGTGACGTGGCACGTGCCTTCCTGATAATACTAGACGGCGGAGCAGATCGTCCTGTAAAGGAGCTCTACTTCAGGACTCCCCTAGAAGTTGCAAGAAAACCAATGATTGACAGACTTGCCTGTGAGGGAGCATGTGCAATAATGTACCCAATACGTCCTGGAGTACGCCCTGGATCAGATACTGCACACCTGGCAATATTTGGCTACGATCCACATGTCTACTATAAGGGTCGTGGACCCTTCGAAGCTGCTGGTCTTGGACTCGACATTAAGCCAGGAGATGTTGCTCTTAGAACAAACCTTGGAACAGTTGATGATAAGGGAATTGTAGTTGATAGAAGAGCAGGACGCTACTTCTCTCCTGACGAAATTAAGGAAATCGAGAATATAATGAGGGAAGTTTGTGAACAGGTAAGCAAGGAATTTGGAGTCGAGATAGTTTACAAGCATGGAACAGAGCACAGAGGTGCGCTACTACTACGTGGTGAGAAAATATCGCACGAGGTCTCTAGTAATGATCCTCACAAGGTTGGTCTTCCTGTAAAGAAGATTGAGCCTCTCGTCAAGAAACCTGAAGCTGAGAGAACTGCAGAGATACTGAACAGATTTGTTGAGCTCGCCTCTGAGAAATTGAGGAAGGCAGAGTTTAATGAAAGAAGAAAGCGTGAAGGAAAACCTCCAGCAAACATAATCCTGCTCAGAGGAGCTGGCGTTCTGCCTGAGGTCGAGCCTATTTATGAGAAGTTCAAGATCAGGGCAGCAATGGTTGCTGGAATAGCTCTAATTAAAGGAATTGGAAAAGTCCTGAAATTTGACGTCGTGGACGTTCCAAATTACAGAGGCTCTAGAGACGACGACTTCGACGCGGCATTCTCAACAGCGGTACAGCTTCTAGCAAATTATGACCTAGTATTTCTCCACGTTAAGCCAACAGACGCCTACGGACACGATGGCGATCCTCACGGCAAGATAAACATAATTGAACGTGTTGATCGTGCACTAGCCAAAGTCTTCGACAAGATTGGAGACGACGTGTACATAATGATAACGTGTGACCATGCAACACCAGTAAAGGTACGCGATCACACGGGAGATCCTGTGCCACTGCTATTATGGGGTCCTGATGTGCAGACAGACGAGTGCATGAAGTTTGGAGAAAGACCCTGTGCAAAAGGTGTGCTAGGCACAGTTCTCGGCATGGACATCATGTACATACTGTGCAACTACATGGGCAAACTAGAAAAGTTCGGAGAGTAACCATTAAGCAAAGTGATGAACCCGAAGTTAGCTGAAAAATGAAGAGAAAGCCGAGTGCTGAATACTGTTAAAATCTTGATGCACCTCTCGAGATTTATAAACAGAAATAGAAAACGGAAAAAATAAAAGAAGTAATTTTACGATTATTTGTGCTTCTGTTTCCAGCTAAGCCATTTTAGCCATTCAAGATCTGGGTATTCGTTATGAACAATAATTAATGCTGCATGTATTGTACTTGCTAGTAACTGTAATGCCTCCAGAAGAATATCAAGTTTTTCAACAGTATCAAAGCTAGTACCGTGCTCAACAATTAACTTCAGAAGTGCCTCAGCAAGTTTTCCTGAAAAGATCTCAGTAATAAGCATGAAGTGTGGTTTATTTACTAGTGTCTCAAAAGTTAGTTTACCACTTTTCTCAAGTATTACCAGTACCCTTTCAATATTGTTGTCAACCTCAACGTTATCCAATATCTGAGAGGGCAAAGTAACAACACATTTACGGTAATCAATACGTGGTACGAGATTCACCATAAGGAACTTGCTATCCATCTTCAAGTATAGTTTCGGAATCTCATCTATGATAAGAAGTGCCTTTAGATTTTCTGGTAAATCACGTACAGCTTCCTGTTTTCCCTTTTCCAAAATTTCGCTTCTATAAAAATCATGTAGGCACCCTGCTAAGTCCCTACCAAATACTTGAAGCTTATTAACAACATATTGCAATTCATCTAAGGCTGTACATAGACGTCCGGAATTTGCACACATCACCATATAGTTGATAGACATCTTTTCAATAATACCCTATAACGTGTATACTAGGGCTGTATTGTGTCGAGACTAATACAAATTAATAAGGCAAATCAAGGGTAAAAATCTGAGGAAAACGCAATCGTAAAGAATATTAATAAGGACGAACAAGAAAATGATAACGTTCTATGGACAGTACATGAAACGTCAGGCTTCACAGAATTCCCGTAGTTAAATATATGCTATACACAATTCTCGTAACACAATTACTTCCGTTTACTCCTCATGCTAGACGTGATGCAACACAGAGTACATGGATAACCTATACGCAAACTACGCTTCCAGTTCTCCTAGTCGTTATGGATAGTGATTCTTTAACCCTATTGTGATATTGAGGGGCTTTGGTTATAGTAGGTTAATAATATACGAAAAAGAAATAGAAACACAACCAATTTTAAATGAGCTCAAATTCGACAGGTTGCATTACACAATTAGAATAGCTATGCCTCAAGTTTTATTTATTCAGTTTATAGTAGTAATACAGGGTGTATACTATTGGTGTGACCGTAGTCAATATCTCTACGGTTATATCTATGCACTTCTTTAACTCAATTCCCTCATGTTCATTTCGTATGATCTTTGGCAATACTATCTCAACGTACAGGTCTAACTTTGTTAGATCACCTGCCCATTTAGCTATATTCGACATTACATATGGATTAACTTCTGGTAAGGCATCCGTTAATGTTTTCAGTTCTTCTATGTACTTTACTACTGTTAGAGCTATTACTATGTGTTTTTTATACCTGCTGATCTTATTTGTAGGTCTCATGTTTGTAATAATGGTAGAGGGCTTTTTATTTTTGCATTGTAGTCAGGATGTAAAGGAAGTTAAGTTCTCCTAATGTGGAGAAAAATTCGCTATTTTGTCCGGCTCATTATGTATACCACTCTCCCTATTAGCATCAGGGGCGCTGCTATTGCGTACAGATGTAGGCTGTAGATTAATCCAAGCCAATACACCTACTAATACTTCATTTAAATCATTACATCTTTAGCTGTTCAATTTCCTCAGTGTCTTGCATTCTAGATCTTTCAGAATTAAACATACTCATGAGTTCGTGATTTTGAGAAGCGAGTAATTTTGCTATCATTCTGAAGACAAATACTACATATTCCAGTGACTAAAAATGTGCATTTACGACTTTCAAAATTTTACTAAAGACATCAGCTGTAATACCACTCTTCATCCCCTTTTTCTAGGTCAGAGGTCGGGGTAGTCATCACTCGTTTTCTTATTGTTGTGCGTTAGGTATTTAAGTAACGTAGGTTTCTCTTATCCTGATGTGATATCAGGATGTGGATGATGCG
>Ga0256834_1001864_pt1 | contig 13816 bp, 14 predicted proteins | sample 4281140metaG_FD_190536 | JGI IMG/M metagenome (GOLD analysis project Ga0256834, IMG submission 190536) | Hydrothermal vent microbial communities from East Pacific Rise, Pacific Ocean - 4281-140 | ecosystem: Environmental > Aquatic > Marine > Hydrothermal vents | place: Pacific Ocean: East...
ATAATAGTGCATCTGATAAATCTTGTTGTCGTAAATTCTTCCAAGCCATAGTATTTTAACTGTTTGTTCTTACTATATATTATAACATTTTTTTAAGCAGTATTTGGAAAAGTTATGCAAAGGTCTCTACTATTAACATGCTTCCTGCTATAATTTATTATATTGTTATTTTAAGGAATAAACCAATGAAAAACCTGTGCTTGTGTTTTTGTCTATTACTTTCAAGTTTTTTGGTATTCGCTAAAGTTGCCTATTTGCCCCTGTTTGATGGGTACGACTTAAATAACATTCAAGAAAACTCCATTCTTGTTATTGACCTTGATAATGGCAAGCTTTTAAAAAAAATTCCAATTGGAAACGGCGTTGGAGCAGTATTCTTAAACTCAGTAGGGGATAAACTTTACGCTAGTGCAAAAGATGACAATAAAATTGTTCTAATTGACACAACAACTCTAGAGGTTGTTAATGAATGGACTGGTTTAGCAATAAAGCCTGAACAAATTATTTTAAATAAAGCCGATAACATCTTATACTTCTCTGAATACAATAATGATTCCATTTATCAAATTGATCTTACCTCTAATCAAGTTTCTGTTGCACTTACCCTCTCAGGATTTCAAAAATTTTGGTACTCAGAAAGTTTAGATACGATTGTATTTAGAACACATAATTCTATTTCTGGAGATTATAATTTACACGTTTTTGACTTAAACAGTATGAATTTAAACTTTGTACGGCTTGTTGGAGACACTTATAGTTACTTTATTGATGAAGACAACTTAAGGTTTTACTATCCTTACTTTGGTGCTGGTCGTCTATACTCTTTCAATTTTAACAACTCAACTGCAAATTGGTATTTTTACTATGTTTATGCTCCTGGACCTATTGGCGGTCTAAATGATCAATTTGCGAATGTATATCCATTACAAAACAATAAGGTTCTAGCTATTGGTTGGCACGGCAGTTACGAAATAGATAAAGATTCAGGTGTTGGTACTAAAATATCTAGTCTAGGTAATTACAATCATCCTTATCAGCGTCTAACAGACTACACTTTTCTAAAGACTAATCGACCAGAGTTACCATTTTGTGGAGTACCTGCTCCAGGAATGGATTGTAACAACTATTATCCTTTGAAAGTATCTGTTCAAAACCATCAAACCAGCCAAGAAGTCATAGTTTTTGAAAAAGGTCGTGCAGGTACTAATGCCCATGGAAGGTATGTTGGTGAAAAATTCTACTCTGTTCCCATTATACCTATACTAAGTTTAAAACTATTATTGCTACTATTCATGCTGTTACTTTTAGGGCTTACCTACAAAACTCGATTTTCACAAGGGTAATATTTGCTTAATCACACAAATTAAGTTTAAATAATCTTTTTTAAATAGTTGCTTATACTTATGCTTCGTGGTCTGTTGATTATTATAACCTTATTTTGCTCCGTAAGCTGTGCTCAATCTGACGGTTACGAGCGATTACTTTACCTCAAAGACTTTCAAAAATTGGGACAACGTGCCTGTGATGAAAACAAGGTTATGGTTATTATGGTCAGTCGTGAAAGTTGTCCTTATTGTGTCAAATTAAAAAAAGAAATTTTTGTTCCCGAAGTCAAATATGGCGAATTAAATGACAAGTGGTTATTGCGCGAATTATTAATTGACGGTGGAGATAAGCATATTGGCTTTGACGGTAAAGAAATCGAATCAGTTAAATATGCCATGTCAATTAAAGCAACCTTAACACCAACCGTATTATTTTTAGATAAAAACGGCAAAGAAATAGGAAAGCGTATTGTCGGTACAGGCGGTGCTATGGAGTTTTATGACTTTTATTTAAAAAGATCAATCAATCAAGCTCTTAAAAATCAAGAGTGTACTAATAAAATACAAACAGGAGAAAGATTATGAACGTTTCACGAATGATTAGAATTATTGCTGGCTTTTTCATTATGCTCAGTTTGGCTATGGCGCATTACAGTGGTCAAGTTGACTTTGCTCAAGCTAAATGGCTGTGGTTTACTGCCTTTGTTGGAGCTAATTTGTTTCAATCAGGCTTTACAAAGTTCTGTCTTATGGCAAATATTTTAAAAGCTTTAGGCGTTAAAGAATAATATGTATGCAGGATTAAAACATTCTCATATGCTTTTCATCACGGTTAGCATTGTGTTATTTCAGTTGCGCTTTTTCTTAAAGAATTTAAAGAAACCTATCGCTAAACCTTTAAAAGTTATACCCCACATTAATGACACCTTATTGTTAATAACTGGTATTGCTTTAGCTTACCAAGCTAGTATAAACCCGATGGAACATAACTGGCTATTAGCAAAAATCATTGCTTTAGTCCTCTACATAGGCTTTGGCATTGTAGCATTAAAATCTAGCGGCATAAAAAGCAAATTAAGCTATATTATAGCGACTTTGTTATTTGTCTTTATGGTATTAACCGCACTAAAAAAACACCCATTTTTATTTGCTTTATAAGAAGTTGCTAATATACAAATATTTTATGTTATACTTGTGCGCTTAAAGAATTTATAAGAGTTTATTTGGAGAAAATTATGAATAAAAAACTATCATTAATTTTAGCTATTGTAGGTGCTTTTTCTTTAGCATCCTGTACTAAAGAAACCACTCAAACAGCTAAAACCCCTGCGCCTGCAGCTAAACAAGTCAAAAAATGTGGTGATAATAAAACCAATACTAAAAAATGTGGCAATAAAGAAGCGAGTGCTAAAAAGTGCGGCGAAGGCAAGTGCGGCGATAAAAAAGCTGCCAGTCTAGCTGCAACAGAAAAAAACATTTTAACAAAATACCCTCCCTTAGAAATTGAAATGAGTGCTAAAAAATTGGCTAATCACTCTTATCAGGTTCAAGGAAAGGCAGGTATTGCAACTGATAATGGTGGATTTATTTCAAACTCAGGGTTTGTGGTAACAGATGCTGGTGTAGTAGTTATTGATGCCTTAGGGTCACCCCCTTTAGCTGTAGAATTATTAAAAAGAATTCGCAAAGTCACTGACAAACCTATTAAAAAGTTAATTATTACGCATTATCATGCTGACCATTTGTTTGGAGCTCAAGTGTTTAAAGAGCTTGGTGCGGAAATTATCGCACCAATTGGTAGTTACAAATACATCAATGCTGACTCCACTCCTAAGCGTCTAGCTGAGAGAAGAGAATCTCTAAAACCTTGGGTTAATGAACAAACTTATGTTGTCGAACCTGATACCATTATTGACAAAACAACAGATTTTGAGCTTGGTGGATTACACTTCACAATTAATATTGTTGGTGCCGCTCACTCTGATGGCGATTTAACCTTGTTAGTTAAAGAAGATGGCGTACTGTACTCTGGTGATATTATATTTGGTGGCCGCATTCCTTTTATTGGTGGCGGGAGTACAAAAAAATGGGCAGATACATTAGCTAGTATGGAAACTGGTTTAGAGTTGAGTGTTCTTGTCCCTGGTCATGGAGACGCATCAAGTGATCCTGCATCAGCCATTAAATTAACTAAAAGTTACCTTTTATTCATGCGCGAAGTAATGGGAGCTGCTGTAGAAGACCTAGAAGAGTTTGTCGAAGCTTACGAGGCCGTTGATTGGGGTAAGTTTGCTTCAATGCCTGCTTTTGATGCAGTTAATCGACTTAATGCAAATACTGTTTTCTTATCAATGGAAGAGGAATCTGTCGAATAAAAACAACAACTTTATTTTGATAAAGAGGGCTGGGGCCCTCTTTTTTTTGCTTTAAATTTTATCAATATAAGCAAATGCTAATGTAGTCGTTGCTAAATTTATATGATATACTTCAAAGTTAATGAAAAATAAACAGATTTTGAGGAGTTAATAAATGTCGATAAATAACGAGCAAACACAAAACACCTATGGGCAAATGGGGTTAGCAAGTCTTGCTATTCGTTTTACCATGGGCTTCATTTTTTGGGGTGGCTTTTCACGCCGAGCCATTTATGCCGTAGCACCAGCTGATGGCAATCATTTTAAGTTAGATGTCGAGCATGCTAATTTTGTAGGTAACAAAATAGCTGCTGCTTACCCAGGCTCTTTTATGCCAGAAACATTAGTGGCTGTTATTCAAAATGTTCCTTTAATGAATTTCACTATGTGGCTATTCTCTTTTGCTGAACTGGCAGTGGGTTTAGCGTTAATCTTCGGTTTTGCTACGCGATTAGCGGCTGTGGGTGGAATGGCGCTTAATTTTGGCATGATGTTGGTGTTTGGTTGGATGGGATCAACCTGTCTTGATGAGTGGACGATGGCAGCTTTCGGGTTCGCTATTTCTGCAGCAGTCTATATAACAGGTGCGGGCTATTATTCTATTGATAATAAGTTAGCTAGTGGGAAAATGGGTCAATGGAAAATATTCCCTTGGCTATTTTCTGGTCCTTTCCCTATTAGTAATGACGCTTTAAAGAAAATGAGCTTATGGATTACTGCACTGACTTTTATCTTTGTTGTTGGCTTCTACAACGTTCTTTATGGCGCAACTTACAGCAAACTTAAGCCTCGTGTTAGTTTCCATCACCAAAACATTCAAATCTCTGATGTTCATGTTAAAAATGATGGTTCGCTTTCTTTTTATGGTTATGTCAATGCAGGGCCTGATACGCAAAAAGGTTATGTGATTAAGGCAGAGCTCAAAGATGAGTTTGGCGATAATGTTGCAACTTGGAGTGGTGCTACAATGGCAAACATGTCAGATGAAAATATTGATAATACATTCAAAATGCCATGGGGATCAAAATTTGTTCGTACTCGCTTTGGTATTGGTGGAAAAACAGGTGCACAAGCAACCATTACTTTACCTGCAACTGGTGATACTGAAGTTGAAGAGGGTGAAACTTATACCCTTAAACTTTCTCAAATTGAAGGAGCTCCTTTTGAATTTACAGGAACTGCCAAAGTCGAAAATGGTGGATTTGTTCTTGAAGGCTCTAGTTCAAAACATTAAAATCAAACGGAAATAAGAGTGGTATAACATCACTCTTATTTTCTACAAGTTAAAGAGGAATAGTATGAGATTAATAATAAATATTTTGGCTTTGGTTGGCGTATTAGCCATCGGCGGTGGGATATACGGCTGGACAAAGTTTGGTGACGATTACAAAACCTTTAAGTCTTTTGATGCAAAGGCTGGTGAAGTTTACTGGGAAATGTGGACAAAACTTAAAAAATCACGCGTTACCGCAGAGGCTACTGTTTGGATTAAAGAGTTTGATGAAGGTGTCACAAAAGAAGATGCCGAAGAATCAATGAAGTTAGTTGCCAACGAAATGAACATGAAAATTGTGGGTGAGCTGCCTTTATCAGAGCAAGTTTTTGCAGAAACTGGTGAACCTCAACGTTACTTAAAAATATTCGAATTTTGTGATGCAAGAACAGCTCGAATGATGGTTGACTACAATGTCTTCATTTCAGCCTATCTTCCTTGCCGTGTTTCGATGGTTGAACGTAAAGATGGCACTTTTGCTCTGTATTCAATGAATATGGATATGATTTTGCATGGTGGCGAAACTTTACCTCCGGAACTATTCAAGAAAGCTTCGCGTGTAAAAGAAACTATATTAGCTGTTATGGAAAAAGGTGCGGCTGGCGACTTTTAACACTGCTTTAATCCTTGCTTCTAACTAATTCAAAACCCCACTTAAAGTGGGGTTTTTTATGGAAAATATTATCGACTATATTAGATTAAGTGATTAAACTTCTATTTCAACCTCTCTAGAAATGTTGGCTTTCCCACCTGCCATCAATGAAACAATCTCACCTTCCTTTATGTCAAGGTTAATAATGATTTTACTGGCTGATGGTGTGGGCATAAAATGCCCTTGTTCTATGCTAAACTTCTCTTTTTTAATAGCCATTTTATCGAAAAGATAACACGCCATTGGACCTGCCGCCATTCCTGTCGCCGCTTCCTCATCAACACCATAGCGCGGAAAAAACATTCGGGTAGATACATCACTGCCCTTGCCCTGGGTTTCATTAGTATAGACGTAATATCCGATTAGATCCAAATCTTCTGAAACAGACGAAATGGCTTCAAAATCTAGTTTCAATTTAGTCAGTATGTTTTTATCTTTAACACCAATTATTACAAATGAATTTCCTGTATTGACCAGCAAAGGCTGGTTAATTATATCAAACTCAGTAACGCCGATAGAGTTCAGAATTCGTTTATGGTGCTTTTTTATTGCTGAGTATTTTGGCGCCAATTGTTGCATATAGGCCATATCACCATCAATCTGAATTTTACGAGTGCCTTCTATTGTTTCTTTTGTATACCAACCTTGTTTAACTTTCCCAAGTTGAGATAAGTAGCTAAATACAGCGATAGTTGCGTGACCACAATGTGCTATTTGACGACTAGGTGTATAAAAATCTAACTTAAAATCAGCCTGTGTTGATTTTGAAACAAAGGCTGTTTCAGATAAACCGACTTTTTTTGCAATGCTTAACTTTTGTTGATTATTTAATTCATCAGCATCTAGTACAACTCCTGCTGGGTTGCCTCCGCTATTATTATCAATAAAGGCATTAAGTATTTTTACTGTGACTTTCATTTTCTTTCTCCTATTAGTTATAGCTGCATTCTAACTAGTTAGAGTATAGTCTAAGTCAAGCGCCTTTTAGTTTTTTTAACTTTTTTTCTGTTATTTCTATGTAGTGCTCAATATCTTTTTGTTGTTTTTTCAATTTCATTAAGTGTATATCAAGCAACTCTGACACTTTATTAGCGTCATTGTCTTTATACGCTTTGGTGTATGTTTTTATTTTTTCTAAGGGCATACCTGATTTTTTTAAACAAGTAACCCAGTTAACAATTTCAACATCTTTTGCTCCATAATTTCTATGGCCACTTTGATCTTTTTGCGGCTTATCTAATAATTTAATTTTTTCGTAATACCTAATGGTAAATTTACTCAAACCACTTTTTTGACTTAATTGCGAAATTTTCATTACTGTGACTTTATCCATGCCTCAACTTTACTATTTAGCACTTCCATCGGCACAGCTCCTCCAAGTAAGATCAAGTCATGAAAGGCTTTGATGTCAAATTTGTTGCCCAATTGTTTTTGTGATTTATCACGCAATCGCAAGATGTTAATCATACCAAGCTTATAGCCCAGAGCCTGACCAGGCCAAACCATATAGCGTTCGATTTCAGCCACAACATCTGATTCTACCGTTCCTGTGGTTTGAGCCATGTATTTAATGGCTTGTTCTCTTGTCCATTTTTTATAATGCAAACCGGTATCGACCACCAATCGAACCGCTCGAAATAACTCTGCTTTTAATCGCCCCAAATCACTAAAAGGGTCGTTTTTATACATGCCCATTTCTGCCGCTACTTTTTCCGAATACAGAGCCCAACCTTCTATGTAGGCATTATAAGGAGCAATTCTTCGCAATAAAGGCAAGCTTTCTTGTTCTAAATTTAATGCAATCTGCCAATGATGTCCGGGAATAGCCTCATGGTAGGTCAGTGTTTTCAAATCAAATTTTGGGTTCGCCTTGATGTCACGAAGGTTTATCCAATATATGCCTGGCTGTGATCCATCAATAGGTGGGTTGGTATACATGCCACCTGGGGCAGACTCTTCACGTGACTTTGGAAACTTTCGTACCTCTACAGCATACTTGGGTCGGGTAGCAAACTGCTCATCCATACGATTGCTTATTTCATTAATATAACCATTCAAATCAGCAAGTAATTGTTTTCTTCCTGCATCAGAATCTTCATATAAAAATCTAGTATCGTCATTAAGTGCAGTCATTCTTTGCCCAACTGTGCCACTATTCATTCCTTGAGATTTTAAAATCGCATCCATTTGCTTTAAAATTCTTTGCACTTCATCCAATCCAAGTTGGTGTATTTGTGCAGGTGTTAGGTCAGTATCACCCAACATTTTAACCGCATCTTTATAATATTCTGCACCATTTGGTTGTGCCCAAATACCTGACTCGCTACGCGCAGACATGGATAAATCTTCCAATGCTGTTACAACATTTCGGTAAGCTGGATAAACTTTTATGGCAACTATAAGTTTGACTTTATCCAACATATGTTTTTTATCATTTACCGAGATGGTTTTATTATTTTTTAATTTACTTTCAAAAGAAGTCACAAAAGAGTGTTGGTTTACCGGAGGTTTGATAAACCCTTTCATGGAAGCAATGCTTTTATTGACAATGACTAAAGGAGGCACCCAGTTGTTGTCGCTATCTGCTGACATTTTTGCTAAAATTCTTTCTACAAATAAATCATAATGATCCAAGCGTTTAATGTAATCCTTGGCATCCCCTAGAGAGTTTATTTGTTGGTTTGTAATTAATGTATTTGGTACATCAATTAACGGCCCATTAATTTGGTTAATAATAAATGGAGATAAGCCCATCCATGTATCAATATAACCAATATCAAAGTCTTTATTACCAGAAAAATAACGTCCAAGGCTTTGCATGACCTCTTTGTTTTCATCCAAAACTAACGCCTGTATATTCTTTAATTTATCTGTGGTTTGGCGCAATTGTACACGTAGCTGTGCTTCTGACTCTGGTGAAAAATCCGCTAAGCGGTCATTATATTTACCTCCTACCGTTTGTAAATCAACTCCAAGCATCGTTGCTGTCGCTGGGCGAGATTTAAAAAGTATTTGGGTGCTTTGTTGATATAGCTCATCCAAAGTAGTGGCTGCCTTTTGTGGTTGTTGTATTTTTGTATTTTTATAACTACATGCCGTAACTAAAATACTGCAAAAAAGTAAAGTGTAAATATTTTTCATTGTTTTCTCCAAAAATTACTGCCATAAATAATCATGACTTTGCCATTATTTTAACCGTTTTTAATTTTAATATGTGAGTTTTAAATCGTTAATATGAAATTATGGAAACAATAAATAAGTCAAAATTTTCTTTCACTCAAAAAATATCTTTTAAATTGCTGGTTATTTTTTGCCTTATAATTTTTTTACAAATTCCGTTGTTTTTAGTCAAGGATGTGATTCGTGATAGACAAAGTATGCAGTTTCAGGCACAAGAAACCATAAGCCAACGATGGGGTCCAAATCAATATATTGGAGCACCTGTTCTCATAAAAAACAGTTATAGCCTCAATGACAAAGGTGAAAAACAACTAATTAGCGATTCGAGCAATGCTACATCTGCTGTGTACAGTATTGCTTTACAGGCACAAAAGCGTTATCTGGGCATCTTTGAAGCAGCCATATATACGGCTGAGATAGAATTAAAGGGAGAAATTGATAGTACAAACTTACAACCCCTAAACACGGTTAGCAAAATTTTTATACCTATGCGTGAAGTACGCTCCATTAAAAATATTGATGGCATTTTTATCAATGACATAAAAATAGACTCATCTCCTCAATACAAAACCTATAATTCTATACAGGGTTTTACCTTAGATATTAGCTCTCTTGATTTGCCTAGTACATTTAACTACCTTATTAAATTGCAAACCACTGGCTCGCAAACTTTTTCAATCATACCAAACGCATCATCATCCTCTGTTGTTATGCAATCAAACTGGGAATCTCCCTCTTTTATTGGCAATTATTTACCCGACTCACGTGAAATATCAAAGCAGGGGTTTTCTGCTAAATGGACAATTAATCACCTTAATTTTACTTCACCGATAAATGCCAGAGCAACAACCTCAAACCACTTTGTTTATGAACCAAAAGTGGAAAAGTTTGGAGTTAAAATCATTATTCCTGCCAACACCTATCAGGTTAATACCCGCACTGCCAAATACAGTATGTTAATTATACTCCTATCTTTTGCTGGGTTGTTTTTATCCGAAGTGTTTTTCAAAATACGCTTGCATCCCTTCCAGTATTTATTAATTGGCGTTTCTTTAAGTTTGTTTTACCTTCTTTTGTTGTCGCTATCCGAACATCTGCGCTTTAATTTAGCTTTTTTACTTTCAGCCTTTTCAACTATTGCTTTAATTGCCGGTTATTGTTCAGTTGTTTTGGGTCAGCGTATACGTGGTATTTACACAGGAGTTCTTTTTAGTACTCTTTATGGTTTTATATTTGTATTAGTGAAAGCCGAAGAGAGCTCTCTACTGATGGGTTCTATCGGTTTGTGGATTGTGCTGGCTTTAGTTATGTACCTAACCCGTAAAATTAACTGGTATGAAAGCAACGGCATTAACCCGCCAAAACCTTAAAATATTAGCAATTTTTTAACCGTGTTGTTTTTGGCGTTTATTTCGATTACCTGTTTTGGCTGATTTGTTTTGTAAGCTTAACAAGTTAGCCAAACGGCCTTTTTCATTGCAGTGAATAAAATCTTTTTCCAAGGCTTCAAAAACGATGTCTTCATCAATATGTAATACGTGTATGAGCTGTTGATGAAGCATTTTAAATAGACGCCTAAGTGAAATTTTCCATGAAGAGCCCTCTGTTTTATACAGGTTGTCCGATAATTTCATAAAGTTCGCAAAAGGCGCATCGCCAAAAATAACCTGCTTGGTATTAGGGAAACGTCCTGAGTTACCAATCATATCCCAAAAACGAGCAAAACGATTAACCCTTTGAAGCGTCACGTAATCAATATCTCGGGTGGACAGAATATTGTACGGTTGATTTTCGTTATAGATCATTTGGTATTCTTCGGTGTGGCGGTTGATGGGTGCACCACGAAGGCGTTTTAAAATGCCTAACTGAATTTCTTGAGGGTTTAAAGTCACCAATTTATCAAAGCTCTTAGCAAAGTTATCCAAACTATCACCTGGCAAACCAAATATTAAGTCAGCATGAATATGAGCCTTTGTATTTTGACGCAGCCACACAAGGTTTTCACAAGTCTTTTCATTGTCTTGTTTACGAGAAATGAGATCTTGAATTTTTGGATCAAAAGTCTGAACGCCTATTTCAAACTGCAAAACATGATCAGGAAATCGTGACAATACTTCGCGCAGTTTTTCAGGTAAGCGGTCAGGAACGACTTCAAAATGAATCGACATATCATCGCTTAATCGCTCTAAAAAGAACTCTAGAATTGCCACTGTTGTTTTGACTTTAAGGTTAAAGGTACGGTCGATAAACTTAAAATGATTAGCGCCACGTTGAATCAGTTTATCCATCTCCACTAAAAACAAATCTATGCTAAAAGATTTGGAGGTTTTATCCAATGAAGACAAACAAAACTCACACTTAAAAGGGCAACCACGTGAAGCTTCGACATACAAAATTCGGTTTTTAATATCTGCATCATCGTAGAACTCATAAGGCATATTTAACTGCTCAAGTGGCAACTCGATACCCGCAATGACTCGCTCTAAAGGTTTTTGGTCGTTTAATAATTGTGTGCATAAGGTCTTAAATTGCAATTCGCCTGCACCGGTAACACAATAATCCACCACATCAAACCAATCTGGCACATCGGGATAATGTGAAACCTCTGGACCGCCAATAACGATTTTCAAATCAGGCTGAACCTGTTTTAACAGCTTAATGCATTGACCGACTTCCACTACATTCCAAATATAAACACTAAAGCCAATAATTTTTGCTTTATGCTCTAAGATTTTTTCAACAATATCCAGTGGGCGCTCATGAATAGTAAACTCATGAATCTTTGCTCTAGCTTGCAATTCACCAAGGTTGGCGTACAAATAACGCAAACCAAAAGCACAATGGATGTACTTAGAATTAAGTGTGGTTAATAAAATATCAGTCATGGTTTTATTGTATGAAATTAGCGTAGATAATGCCATCCTGAAGCCATCTTGTACCAAAACAAATAATTAATGGTCTTTCAAAAACGGTGTCAATTGAAAGTTCAACTTTCAATTGACACCGTTTTTAAAACTGATACAATTAAGCAATGTTCAAAAGAAAATTAGCAAAAAAGATTAAAACAACCTTAAAAAAGATGGATGTGTTAACCATTATTGGGCCAAGGCAGTCAGGCAAAACAACCCTGGCAAGGCTTTTGTTTCCTGACTTTGATTACAGGACGCTAGAAAACCCAGATGAAAGAAGCATGGCAACCCAAGATCCTAAAGGCTTTTTGAGCGGTTTAGATAAAAACTGTATTCTTGATGAATTTCAAAGAGTGCCGCAACTATCGTCCTATATTCAAGGCATAGTCGATGAACCAAACAACAAAAGAAAGTTTGTCTTAACAGGCTCTAATGGATTGTTATTGATTGATAGCATCACCCAAACATTGGCAGGTCGAACAGAGTTATTTGAACTGTTGCCATTGTCTTATCATGAAATAGTTAAGAAAAATAAAACAATGAAGCTTAATGACTATTTATTTAACGGTGGTTATCCACGCATTTATAAAGATAAACTCGATGCAACAAAATGGTTACGCAGTTACTTTCAACTCTATGTCGAAAAAGACATACGCCAAATCACCAACATAAAAAACATAGACTTATTTGAACGATTTGTAAAATTAGCAGCAGGGCGCGCAGGACAATTATTAAATACTAACAGTCTAGCCAATGAAACAGGTGTCAGCGCACCAACAATAAGTCAATGGATAGGCGCGTTAAAAACCACGTTTGTTTGTTTCACTCTACAACCACACTTTAAAAACTTCAATAAACGCATTGTTAAAAGCCCAAAGTTGTATTTTTATGACACAGGTTTATTGTGCTATTTATTAGGCATAAATGATTCAAAACAATTAGACACCCACCCTCTACGTGGTCATATATTTGAAAACTTCATCACCAGCGAGTTTTACAAAAACCAAGTCAATAATGCCCAAGAAAAAAACCTCTACTATTGGCGTGACCAAAAAGGACACGAAATTGACCTTGTTTTAGACCATTCCTCCTATCTGTTTCCTATAGAAATAAAACTCAGCCAAACCTTTAACAGCAGTTTTATAAAAAACACCAAATACTTCAATAAACTGCAAAAAGAAGCAGGTACACAACTTCCTGAAACCAATGCCCAAGTGATATATTGTGGTGATAAAGAAAATATTTTTAAGAATACTAAAATAGCGCCATGGCAGAACAGCTTGCTTAGCAGTGATAAAAAGAGTTAATCATGGGGCCAGAATTTAATAAATCATTAAGAAAAGTTGCAGTTCCAAAGTTTAAATCATTGGGATTTAACTTTGATGGTAAAAGAAGATTCAGAAAACAACACAATCAAAATATTGAAAAAATAATAGAATACCAAGTTGGTACACATTCAATGAGTGGAAAATTTACGATAAACCTAATTGTTGGTAACTCATATCAAAGACTCGCAATGTTAAAACCAACGCTTTTTTCTAAGTTTATCAATTGGCTGTTCGGTAACTATGACCCTTGGTGGAAAGGTCTTTTTTTACCAAAAGATAATTGGTGGAAGATTAGCCCATTTCAAAAAGAAATGGATGCGATTATTGAGAAAACAATCAAAGATTTAGAGAGCTTTGGTATATCTTGGTTTGAAGATAAATTATACATATCCACGCAGGAGCATGAGGAACGAGAGAAATAAAAACCTCCGTGTAACTCTGCGCCTCCTCTGCGAGCCTCTGTGATACTTAACAGTCAATCAGAACACCCCTAGCATCAGAAGAAAACACTACTTGTAATAAAAATGTCCACAGATTAAAATCAAGTAATGACAAATTCACGCTACGACATTCTTTTCGAGAAAGTAAAAATTGGTCCTGTGACGGCTCCTAATCGCTTTTACCAAGTGCCGCATTGTAATGGTATGGGACATCGGTTTCCGCAGGCTTTGGCTAAGATGCGAGGGATTAAAGCCGAAGGTGGCTGGGGTGTGGTTTGTACTGAAGAGGTGGAGA
>Ga0256834_1001865_pt1 | contig 13812 bp, 15 predicted proteins | sample 4281140metaG_FD_190536 | JGI IMG/M metagenome (GOLD analysis project Ga0256834, IMG submission 190536) | Hydrothermal vent microbial communities from East Pacific Rise, Pacific Ocean - 4281-140 | ecosystem: Environmental > Aquatic > Marine > Hydrothermal vents | place: Pacific Ocean: East...
GGTGAGGTAGACCTCTTCACGGCTTACGCCTAAAACATTTTCAATCATCTTGTTAAGTGAGTCTCCAGCACGCCCTGTAAATACTTTTCCTGCACTGTCATCACTGTTACTTGGTGCATCACCTACTATCATGAGGTCTGCATGGGCATTTCCCTCTCCAAAAGCAACTTTGTTTCTGCTCTTGCTTAATTCGCAGAGATGACATTCTATGGCTTGTTTTTCTAAGGAGAGTAGCGTATTTGGCAAGCTTAAATCAGGTTCATCTTCTTTGAAGATAGTCACTGAAGTGTATTGGTAGCCTAGTTGCTTAAGTTGGTAAAGTTGTTTGAGTAAAAGAGCATTTTTGAGGTTTTTCATAAAATTATTATACTCCTAAGCATCTTAAATATCTGTTCTTTATTTAAATCCATGATAGATTTTATCCCTCTTTAAAGTTACTATGATAAAATTCTTTGTTAATAAAAATTATCATTTAAAAGGAATAACATGTTAGTAACTAAAAAAGCTCCAGATTTCACAGCAACAGCTGTACTTGCGAACGGTCAAATTGTAGAGGATTTTAATCTTATGGATAACCTAGGTGAAAAGGGTGCAGTACTTTTCTTCTATCCACTTGACTTTACATTTGTATGTCCATCAGAAATCATTGCTTTTTCTAAAAGAGCGGCAGATTTTAGAGAAAGAGGCGTAAATATCATTGGTGTATCTGTAGATAGCCAATTCTCACACTTTGCATGGAGAGAAACTCCAGTAGCTGAAGGTGGTATCGGAAGAGTTGATATGCCACTTGTTGCTGACCTTTCTAAGCAAATTGCTAGAGACTATGATGTTCTTCTTGATGAATCAGTAGCACTTAGAGGTTCTTTCCTTATCGATGCTGACGGTACAGTAAGACATGCCGTAATCAATGACCTTCCACTAGGAAGAAACATTGATGAGATGATTAGAATGGTAGATACAATGTTATTTACTAACGAGCATGGTGAAGTATGTCCTGCTGGTTGGGTTAAAGGTGACGAAGGTATGAAAGCTGACACTGAAGGTGTTGCTGAATATCTTGCAAAACACGAAGGTGACCTCTAGGTCATCTAAGGTACGCCTAAGCGTACCTTATCTTAAAGTGTATAGATAAGTTTATTATGATATATTTATCTATACACCATGAAGGAGTAATATGAGAGACTATGCAACACTACTAAAAGAGAGTGGATTAAAAGCAACATTTCAGCGTATGAATATATTAGAGAGCATAGAAAACCATGGGCATATGTCTATTGATAGCATCTATGAAGAAGTCGTAAAGACACACCCCTCTCTCTCTTTGGCTACGGTGTATAAAAATATTATTTTAATGGTTGAAAAAGGTGTTTTGGTTGAAGTGCCTATCACAGGCAAAAAACCCAAATATGAACTGATTAAAGAAGACCATATACACCTTGTGTGTACAGAGTGTGGTGAAGTAGAAGATAAACCGCATATGCAAGAGACAGATACACTCTTACACACACTCACAAGCAATGAACATTTCAAGTTACAAAAACAGCAGATTAATCTTTATGGGGTTTGTAGCCATTGTCAAGAAGCTGTGGCTTCTTGATTTAAATCTACTTAAAGAGTGCCGAACCTACACGTATAAGGTTTGAACCACATTTGATAGCAAGTGCATAGTCACTGCTCATACCCATAGAACAGTAGGTTGCTCCCTCTTTTTTAAGTTTTTCAAAGAGTGTATGGGTTGTCTCGAAACTCTTTTGTACCTGTTTGGTATCCTCGCTATGAGCACCTATGGTCATGACACCTTTGAGTTTGATGTTAGGACAGCTCTCTTTGATAGTCTGATACATATCATACGCTTCTTCGCTAGTAAAACCAGACTTTGTTGTTTCATTTGCTGCATTTATCTGTAAGAGGCAGTTCATTTTGCTTTCTTTTGCTTCTAGCTTTTTGTTTAGCTCTTCTGCAAGCCCAAGAGAGTCTAGTGATTGCATAAGTGTAGGGCGTAAGTCTATGAGATTGTTGATTTTATTTTTCTGTAAAGAGCCTATCATGTGCCACTCTAAGGGTAACTTTTCTAGTGCATCCATACGCTCTTTGAGCTGTTGTACCTGGTTTTCGCCAAAGGCTCGTTGTCCTAACTCATAGAGTGTAGAGATGTTTTCAAGTGAAGTATATTTGGCGACAGTCACAAGCTTAACGATGTGATGTTCGCTTACAGAGATACGTGCCTCTTCTATATTCCAGATAACTTCATCTAGGTTTGCTCTTAAGTGTTCTTTTTCTAAAATGCTCATATTATTCTCCTATAAGTCTGTTGATATCATTATACAATCCTAACATCATAAGTGAGATGAGCATTGCCCATCCAACCATAGTGATATACATCATGGCTTGTTCACTGGCTGTTTTACCTGTTATCATCTCATAAAGATTAAACATAATATGCCCACCATCAAGGGCAGGGATAGGAAGCAGGTTTAGTACACCCAGGTTTACTGAGATGAGTGCTGTAAAAAAGAAAAGTGCTAATATACCAGCTGAACTTGCCTGTGCAGTCACATCTACAATGGTGATAATGCCTCCAAGTTTATCGGCACCGACCACACCTGTGATAAGTTTTTGTACAGATTGTACGATGAGAAGAGAGGCTTTCTTTGTCTCTTCCCACGCATAGTCTAAGCCCTCAAAAAAACCAAAATAGACAGTGATTTGTGCACCAGAGGGGCTGATACCTATGATGCGTCTTGTGATGTTTTCTCCAAAGATATTTTTGTCTTCTATTACTTTAGGTTTAAGTTGCAGGGTAAGAAGTTTGTTTTGTCGTTCTACTACGAGTGTAATATCACCTTGTACTTCATTGATATATGTTCCTATATTCTCCCAATATTTGATGTCGATACCATTAATTTGAAGAAGTTTATCTTCTTTCTGAAGACCTGCACGAAAAGCAGGGCTATCGGTATTTACTGAACCTACATGAGGAAGTAGTTTTGGTACCCCAATGTTTGCAATAGCAAAATAGAGTACAAATGCCAGTAAAAAGTTAGCAAAAGGACCCGCAAGAAGTATGATGATACGTTGCCAAGGCTTTTTTACATTGTAAGAGTCTTCATCGTAAGATATTTTACTAGGATCAGTGTCATCTTGACCTTTCATCTTGACATACCCACCCAAAGGTATGGCAGAGATGCTCCACTGTGTTTGACCTATGGTACGTGAGTAGAGTTTTTTACCAAAGCCTATGCTAAATACATCTACCCGCACACCAAAAAAACGTGCAGCAGCAAAGTGACCCAACTCATGAAAAAAGATAAGAACCGATAAAACCAAGATTGCGACTAAAATACCCATAAAATTCCTAAATAATTTTTAATAGATTATAGCAAAGTGTGGTAAATAGTGGGTTGGTATTAAAAGGTTAATAGGTTTTTTTGCTAAAATAGATAAAGAACTTTTTAAGTTTTATAAGGATGAAGAATGAATGAAAAGAATAAAACAGTAGCAGACGTAGTCAATGAGATAAATGAAACAATTGAAAATGAAAATCATGAAGCAGAACAGGAATCAACACCAACTCTACCCAAAAAGAAAAAAATTAAAAAACATGTAGAAGCTGTAGGTTTAGTAGAAAAAGCAAAACAAATCGTAAAAGAGGCAGATGAACAAAATGAAGCCTGTAAGCTCTTGCTTGCAGGAGATTTAAAAGAGTATGAAGAGGCAAAACGTACCTTAAAAGCAGGGGGCTTAGATGCTTGTAGTACTTTACTTGAACAACTTGGCTATAAAAATAGTGCGGAGAGTGAGACTGTAGAAGAGAAAGTGGTTGTTTTTGAACCTAAAGAAGAACTTTCTCCTATAGTACTTAAAAACGTCTCTAGTGGTAAATTTACAGGGTTTATCTATGCACTTATAGGCGGTGCTGTGACTGCAGGAGGGTTGGTTTATCTTGCTACTGAGAAACTAGGTATGACACTGGATATAAGTAAAATTCCATCAACAGAAACGATGCAAAATATTGCGTCATGGTTTAGTACTGCTGTGGGCCTAGAAGCTAATGCTTATGTAGGTGCAGGCATACTTGCTCTTGCGTCACTTACTGTCATGGGACTTATCTATGCGATACGTGTAGGGATAAAAGGTGGCAAAAATTTACATTTTGCAGAAAAACAACTTACAGATGCAGAACTTTATACTAAGGCAAAAGGTGACTGTAAAGCAGAGATGGACAAAGTAGATGCACATATGAAAGAGACAGTGTCAACACTTAAGATGTTTGAAGTACTTTTTAATGAACAAAAAGGAAAACTTGAACGTATTTTACATATAGAGGGAAGTAAGGAAAAGAGTACAGAATATCATCAAAAATCATTTTTAGAAATACGTGAAACAAAAGAGTTGATACGTACGATAAAAGATTTTATCGCTACACCCATGTCTGAAGAAGGAAAATTGTCAGAAAAGTCTATAAGCTTTTTACAGCGTGCTAAAAATCAAATAGATAAAATGTTAGAGAGATTATATTAAAAAAGAAAGTTAACTTACACATTGAAAAATGTGTAAGTTAAGAGAAAAATTACAGGTGATTAAAACTTGTAGTTTGCGTAGAATTCAACTACATCTGTTGATGTACCAGCTACTTCATTGAACTGTGTATCAGAGTAGATAACAGAAATATCAATTGCTTCAGTTACATCATATCCTGCAATAACATTAAGTTCATGACCTTTGTCAAAGTCAGAATAAGAAACTAACGCATTGATACCAGCGATAGTTGTAGAAGCTTCTACTTTAAATGCATCTAAATCTGCACCATCGTATTGGTTTGCAATCGTTGTGTTCCAAGAGTTTGTGTAAAGACCATTCCATCCAACATAACCTGTGTTACCATCAATAAATTTATTGTATGCAGCACTTAAATCAACACCTGCTAAAGTTGTAGAGATTTTTGCACCAAATGCACTTGTATCTGTACCAGCATCAAAAGATGTAGTAACATATTGACCCTCTAGTGTGATTCCTGAGAATGTGTATCCAGCATCTGCATAAACTTGTGTGTATCCAGCAGTGTCAATGTTGTAGTACCATACATTTGCAGTGATACCATTAGTGTAAGTTGCACCTACTGTCCAGTTATCACCATCTAGGTCTGCAAAGTCTGTACCAGAGTTGTTTGCTCTAAATTTTGCAACGTATGATGCAACAAGTGTAAGGTTTTCAATAGAACTGTTTGCAAGTGTATATGCTTCAAATGAACCTGGAGCGATTAACCAGTCGTACCCTTGAATCATTGGTGTACCTAGAAGTTGACGACCTGCGATAAGTGTAGTGTCAGCAAAAGTTGCAGTAAGGTTAGCAACATTAAAGTATGCTCCTGTCTCTTGTGCATCTAAAAAACCACCTGTCCATGTGTCTGTACCGTCACCAAAGCTATTTCCAAGACTTGTAAATCCGATAGCTGTAAAGTTAGCACTTACATTGTCTAAAAAGTTATGTGTTACATCTAGAGTGATTGCTGCAGCACTTTCAGATGCTTCACTTGAAAACATGTCACCATTTGACTGTGCACCATTAGTGATATAAATAAGTGAACCTTTTCCTGAGATAGTTGTTGCACTTTTAGCTTCAACTACTGGAGCGACTACTACTGGTTCTACTGGAGCAATGTCTCCACCTGCGAATGCTGAAGAAACAGCTACTGCTGCTACTAAAGAAAGTTTTGTAAGTTTCATTTTTTTGTCCTTGTTAAAATAAGATGCGACATTATAGCATGTTTTTATTATTATAAGGAACAGTTAATTGATTAATTTTTAGTCAATAGGGGTATTTTTGAAAAAGTCACGAACATACTCATAACCTGAGTAGAGTGTAAGCATAACAGCAACCCAAAGCAGTATATTTGCCCCAGGCCATTCCATAAGTAAAAAACCTATGGCTATCATCTGTACTACAGTTTTTACTTTACCCATCCATGATGCTGAGATGTCTAGACCTTGGCTTACAGCAGATACTCTAAGTCCTGTGATAAATAGCTCACGGGTGATGATGAGAAAGATTGCCCACTCTGAAGCACGGTCTAGCATCATCAGACCTAAAAAGCCTGCGAGAGTAAGCATTTTATCTGCAAGTGGATCGAGAATTTTACCCAGTGTGGTAATTTGATTGAAGGTACGAGCTACGTAGCCATCAAAAAAGTCAGTGGCTGAAGCAACGACAAATATGAATGCCGCGATATAGTCTAACCAAGTATAATGTATGTGTATCAGTAGACTACTCTCACGATTGACCAGTAAAAAAAACATAACTGGTGCGAGTAAAAGTCGTATAAAGGCTAGTGTATTGGGTACATTAAACATTTTATATCATTATCTTAAAGTTTTTTAGAAAACACAGTCATAATTTTTTTATATCTTTGAACATCTATTTTTTTTGCAATATAAACTTTTTTATTTTTTGCTATAGATACTGGATAAGTAGACTCAATAATAACGTAATATGTTCCCGTAGCTAAACCATAAAATGCAAAGTTTTTTTCTAGATTGAGGTGTGTTGCATTCATATAGTGTACAATAGTTTTAGATACAGAACTAGCTTCTTTATTTTTCAAATAATAATTGTTATACCAGTAATCAGTTTTTGTATTTTTAGGTACTAAGTATATTTTTGTATTTTTTAAACGTATCTCTTGTCCTGCAGGTGTTAGGTAAACCACATGACCATGAATTTCAGAAGTACCAAATTTTTGGTAGGTTTGTGTCGTTGGTTTAAAAATAAGTGTTTCTGTGTTTGTTATGGCGGTTTTTTTCTCTTCGGAAAGTTTACGTGCTTGTAAAGCTTTTTCTTCTTTTATCTGTGCTATCCGTTTTGCTTCTTCTTTTTGTTTACGTATTTTTTCTAACGCTTGACGTTGTTTTTTTTCTGTTGCAAGTTTACGTTCAAGAGCAGCTTTTTCCGCTTTTTCTCTTTGCTCTTGTACTCTTTTTTCATGGGCTATTTTACGTTCAAGGGAAAGTTTTTCTTCTTTTATCTTACGTGCTTGGGCTATTTTTTCTTTTTCAAGTTTTATTTTGAGTGCTTCTTGCTCTTTCTTCTCTTTCATCATTTTGAGAGCTTGAATTTTTTTAGCTTGTTCCTTTTTTTCTAAAGCTTCTTTTTGGAGAAGAGCTTTTCTTTTAACTTCTGCATCCACACGTTTTTTTTCTTTTTCAAGTGCCAATTTCTTTTCAAGGGCTTTACGCTTTTGCTCTACTTCTTTTTCTTTTTGTGCTTTTAAACGTAGGTTTTCATCATGTTTTTTTTCTGTTTCAATTTTTTCTTTTTGAATAGGTGCTTGTTTGGTTTTTTTAGTACTTTTTATTGTTTGCTTTTTCTGCTCTTTATTTACAGCAGAATTCATTTTTTCTATATCTTTTTTGGTACTACTTTTTGTTTTATTACGTATATCAACACTTTTTATAGCAGTAATGGTTTGTGTTGTTTTATTGACTGTGAGTTCATATCCTCTCTCTACACAGCCAGTGAATAGTAAGAGTGTAAAGAGTAGAAGTACTTTGTTTGACATTTTAAATCCCTAAATTTAAGTATAGACATAACTTTAACGTATTATAGGTAATAAAGAGATTTTCTAGACTTTATAGAAGTATAATTATACCTATTATGAGAATGAAAAAACCAGAAATCTTATTTTTTGTCTCTTCAGTCAATGAAAAAAAATCATTTTTTTCTTCTTTTAAAATTTGATTACTTATAGGCGTAGTCATTTTTTGTGTTGATATTTCTTTTTTCTGAACTGGAGTACTCTCTTGTTTTATTTGGATAATTGGGAGGGTAGGTTCATTTTTTAGTATTTTTTGAGGTTTAGAAATGGAAGGTTTAACTTTGTGTGTTTTTATCGGTTTGGCGATAGAATGATTGATAGGTTTAGGTGTATATCCTCTCTCTACACATGCTGTAAAAAAGAAAGTTAAAAATAATAGTATGGTTTTTGTTGTCATTTATAGTATCCCCAATTGTGTATAAAGTCTTGAATTTTAGCTAACTTATAGTAAATAAATGGTTATTCAGAGTAAAATAATAGTTATTAAGCTAATTAATACTAAAATAAACAAATTTTATTACAGATATTAAGGGACAAAATGAAAACAATAGTAAGCTCAATAGCACTTTTGACAGTAGCAAGTAATGTATTAATGGCAGGTGGTGACTTTTTAGAACCTGTTGAACCACAAGTGAATATTCCAGAGCAAGAGATTGTTGTGATTGAAGATGATGTAAAATATAGTGGCTTTTATGCAGGTGCAGGGCTTAATCATATGCGTATGAGTGAAGCTGTTACTTCAAGTGGTTATGGTGTTACACTTGTTGGTGGTTATTATTTCAACCAATATGTAGGGATAGAAGCTAGATATATGAGAACACTTTCAGATCTTGATATTGACAGTAGCAGACCTCTTGTAACAACAAGTGATACACTTGAAAATGTTGGTCTGTATGTGAAACCTATGTATTCTATTACTACTGGTTTAGCACTTTATGGTCTTGCAGGTTATGGTCAGGCTACTTACTGTAATGCAAGTGGTGACTATACCGATAGTGGTTTCCAATGGGGACTTGGTGCAAAGTATGAACTTGCTGGTGGTTTAGGTTTGTTTATAGATTATCTTGATATTTACAGTGATGATAACTTTGACACACTTAATGTTTCTGATGTACAATTTAGTGCGACAACAGTAGGTGCAACCTATACATTTTAACACTACTTGACACATTCATTAGAATGTGTCAAACTCTTAACTCTTAACTCTTAACTCTTAACTCTTAACTCTTAACTCTTATCTAAATGTAGTTCCACCATCAACAACAAGCGTTTGACCTGTAATCCATGATGCTTCTTCTGTACATAAGAAATATACTGAACCTGCAAGGTCTTCAGGGCTTCCCATTCTGTTGACTGCTGAACGTTTGATAGTCTCAGCTTTTACTTCTTCATAGTTGGTAAATGCTTTGAGTGCATCGGTGTCTATAGGTCCACCAGATACGGCATTGACACGTATACCCATTTCTCCTAGTTCTACCGCTGCGTAACGGCTCATAGCTTCTACAGCTGCTTTGTTTGTACCATGACCTGCATAGTTATCTATGTAGATTAGGTTACCTGTTGAACTTAGTGTGACTATGGCTCCACCACCTACTTTTTCCATACGCACAGCTGCCTCTTGTGAACCACGAACAAATGCACCTACGGTTGCAGTGTAAATATTTTGTAGTCCTTTTGCAGGACGAAGTTTCATAAATTTACCATAGCCACCTACCACAGGACGACCATATATCATAGCGTTAGATACAAAGAAATCTACTCTGTCGAAGTCTTCATCTATCGCTAAAAAAAGTGGTTTAAATCCATCAAGTTCTAAAATATTGAGAGGGTAAGCTTTTGCTTTAACTCCATATTTACTTTCTAAGTCAGCAGCAATTTTATTGGCTATTTCTTCGTTAGAATTATAGGTAAATGCAATATTTACACCATTTTGTGCAAACTTTTCTGCTACTGCTTTACCAATACCTTTGGTTGCTCCAGTAATAACAAGAGTTTTACCTTTCATATTTGACATATTACGCTCCTACAATTTTATATTTTTTCATGACAGTTTCTATTTTCTTCATGTTCTCTTTACTTGGAGCTACGAGTGGAAGTCTATATTCTAATGTGTCTGTAAGACCAGCGATGTACATCGCAGCTTTTATAGGTATAGGGTTAGACTCACAAAAGAGTACTTTGTTGATTTCAAATAACTCGTCGTTGATGGCTTTTGATTTTTCAAAGTCACCTTTTAGTGCTGCGTGTACAAGGTCTGCTTTCATGTCTGGCAGTAAGTTTGCAGTCACTGAAGTAATCCCTTTTCCTCCACTTGCGAGTATAGGGAAATCAATAGCATCATCACCAGAGAAGACATAAAGGTCTGGTATTTTAGCTAGAAGTTCAACCGTTCTCTCTATAGACCCTGTGGCTTCTTTAATACCCATAATGTTTTCTACATCATCAAAAAGTCTTTTTACTGTGCCTGGAAGTATGTCTACTCCTGTACGTCCTGGTACGTTGTAAAGCATAAAAGGTACTTTTACTGCAGAGGCTATGGCTTTGTAGTGTTGGTAAAGTCCTTCTTGACTTGGTTTGTTATAGTAAGGGCTTACGGAGAAGAGGGCATCAACACCACACGCTTCTGCATGTTTAGCGATGTCTATGGCTTCATGTGTTGCATTAGAGCCTGCACCTGCAAGTACTTTAGTGTTTGTACCTTTACATACTTCAACAGCTATTTCTATACATCTTTTATGTTCGTCATGACTAAGCGTTGCAGATTCGCCAGTAGTTCCTACTGGACAAACTGCATCAATGCCATTGTTGATTTGTCTTTGAATATGTGAAGCAAAGGTTGCTTCATCTAAAGTACCATTTTTAAATGGTGTAATGAGTGCAGTACTTGCACCTGTTATGTAGTTATTCATCTATAATCCTAAATCCTAATTCTTTTTCAAGATAACTGTCGTTGAGAAGTTATGGTCAAAATACTTCTTTGCTGTCTCTTGAATATCTTTGAGTGTAATTTTATCTAATTTCTCTTCATATTCAAGTAAAGGTTGGATATTTCCTTTGACATAATAGTCACCATAGAGTCCTGCGACTGAAGATGAACTCTCAAGAGAGTAGATAAACTCTGCTTTTGTGTTTATCTTGACCTTATCTAGCTCTGCTTGTGTGACGTCACCATTTTTAAGCTTCTCAAGTTCTAGGAGTATCTCTTTTTCTAGTTCATCTAAAGATGCTTCAGGTGCACACATCGCCATGATGAGAAATACTCCTGGGTCTGTGAGTTCCATGTTATAGCCATAGACTTGGTTGGCGAGTTGCTTTTCGTTGACAATGGTTTTTTCAAACCATGAGCTTTTTCCAGAGCTTAAGATGTGACTAATTGCAGAGAGTGCTACCTGGTCATCATGCTCATAGTTCGGGATAGCATAGGTAATGGCAAGTGTATCTACACGGTTGCTCTCTTTGTGAAGTATGGCACGTTTTGCTCCATCTACTTTAGGCTCAACGGCAGTGACTTTTGGTATGTCACGTTCATTTTTAAGGTGTCCAAACTCTTTTTGGGCTTGGTTAAATACCTCTTCAGGGTTAATGTCACCTGCAACGATTAAGATGGCATTGTTTGGCTGATAGTAACGTGTATAAAAATCTCTAATATCTTCTATCTTCCATGAGAGTATATCTTCCATAAACCCAATAGGTAACCAGTGGTAAGGGTGGTAGACATAGTGTGTGTTAAAGACTCTAAAGTAGAGGTAGCCCATAGGGTTGTTGTCTGTTCTGAGACGACGTTCTTCCGCTACAACGTCACGCTCTTTTTGAAACTCTTCATCGGTGAGTTTGAGGTTTTGCATGAGTTCTGCAAAGAGTTCTAATGTCATACCTAGGTTTTTACTTGCTGTTTTGATGTAGTAGTGCGTTTTATCAAAACCAGTTGCCGCGTTGTTCACTCCACCACGACTTTTTACGATGGTGTCAAATTCACCCTCTTTTAGTTTTTCTGTTGATTTAAAGGCAAGGTGTTCAAGCATGTGTGCCATACCACTTTTCCCCATGACTTCGTTACGGCTTCCTACTTTGTAGTAAATATCTGTGGTGATAACACCTGAATCGTTATCCATAGGGATGACAACGACTTGTAGACCATTGTCTAGAGTTTTTGTAAAATGTTTTGGTAATGAATTTGCCATTAATGCTCCCGTTAGTATTAGGCATGAAATGAGAATATTTTTCAATCTAGTTTCCTTGCTGGTTTTAGTATTGATTCGATAGTAACGACTGTTTGTCTGGATATTATTTCCAGTCAGCTCCGATGGCTTCAGATATATGAGTGTAGCCATCTTTCTTTAACAGTTGGCTAATGCCTTCATTTATCTCTTTAATAAGCGTAGGACCTCGATAGATAAGCATAGAGTAAACTTGTACAAGTGATGCACCTGCTTTGATGCGTCTATAGGCTTCGTCTGCCGAGTCTATACCTCCTACAGAGATGAGCAGGGTTTTACCATAAAGCTCTTTTCCTATGGCACGAAAGAGTGCATAAGATTTCTCTGTAAGTAAGGCACCACTTATGCCACCAAAATCTTTGGCATGTTCAGTGAGTGAATAGTCTATCGTCGTGTTGGTTGCGATAATACCAGCAGCTCCAGCAGCTACCGCTGTTTTACATAGTGTTATAGCATCATCAGCTTCCATATCTGGCGCTATTTTAAGTAAGATTGGCTGAGCAGTTATCTCTTTACCCATAGTAAAAATAGCTTTGATAAAGTTCTCATTTTGTAAGTCTCTTAATCCTGGTGTGTTAGGTGAAGAGATGTTAATGACGATGTAATCACCATAGTTTTTAAAGGCTTTAAATAATTTTTCATAGTCATCTAGTGCATCTGCTTCAGAGGTAAGTTTGTTTTTACCAATGTTTATGCCTAAAGGGTAGTCAAAAAAGTAGAGTTTTTTAAGGCGTTGTAGCATGTAGTGGCTACCTTTGTTGTTAAAGCCCATAGCATTTTGTATGCTTTGATCTTCAATGAGCCTAAAAAGTCTTGGTTTGGCATTGCCATCTTGGGGTTTGGGTGTGACTGTACCTATCTCAGTAAAGCCAAAACCCATGGTGGGCATGGCAGTAATGTATTGACCATTTTTGTCAAAACCAGCACCTAGTCCTACAGGGTTTTTAAAGGTACGTCCAAAAATCTCTTGCTTTAAACTTTTGTCTGTGATAAAGTAGTGGTTTGTAAGAGATTTTTGTAAAGGAGGACAATGTGAAGCGATGCGTAAACCAATACCCGCCATGGTATGTGCAGTTTCAGGATCAAGTTTGAAAAGAAGTTTTTTGAGGGTTTGGTAAGTAAATAGATTGTTAAGGGAAAGGGACACTATAATCTCCGTAATAAATTACGTGATTATAGCAGGTTATCAATAAAAGTAGTGTAAGCTAAATGTCGCACCAGTCATTGTATCGAGTGGTTCAAGTCTGTCTACAAAATAGTAGTGGTAACTTACATCCAAATCGATGTCATCGGTGACATAAAAAAGAAAACCAAAATCCAAACCATAGTATCCGTCATTTGGTTTTATCGTAGTGTTTCTGTCATTGGCTTGATCATCTGCAATGCGGTTTTCATTATATTGTGTGATAAGTTCTTTATCGTACATGAGGTACCCTAGGGTTGCTCCTACGTAAGGTCTTATTTTGGGTGTACCAAACATCTCATCAAAGATAATATAATCAACCTCTACATCAACAGAGGTAAAGTTACTGTTACCTTCTGCTGTAAAGGTTGTACGATAATCTTTGGTTTGTACACCATACTGTATCCCAAAAGTAGTTTCTCTTTTTGACTTAGGAATATTTAAGCGGTTAGGTGGTTCAGTTGCAATGGGTTTAAGATCGACAGTATGACTAGAGACAGTCACACCTATAAATGGAAAGGTTTCTTGTTCTGCAAAAAGTGTACTAAATAAAAAGATAAAGAGAGTGAATAATCTCGTCATAGTTTCCCTTGTGAAATAAAATAGATAAAATATCTTAATGATATAATATCTATATTTATGTTAAATTTTAATTATAGTACTTAAATTTCCTATTCTGAAATATTGTCATAAAATAGAGTATTGTTATTTATCACTCTACCATCTTGCGCCTCTTCAAATGATAGAAGTTTCTTTGGATTGATCTTATGCTCTTCTTTTCCAGTATAGATAACCTTTTTATTGCCATTTGATCTATGTAC
>Ga0256834_1001866_pt1 | contig 13812 bp, 10 predicted proteins | sample 4281140metaG_FD_190536 | JGI IMG/M metagenome (GOLD analysis project Ga0256834, IMG submission 190536) | Hydrothermal vent microbial communities from East Pacific Rise, Pacific Ocean - 4281-140 | ecosystem: Environmental > Aquatic > Marine > Hydrothermal vents | place: Pacific Ocean: East...
GGCCTCTGCTGCCCGGAGCAGATCGCTGCTGTGGTGTGGGGAGAGTTCTCTGTCCTGATAGTCTGCCAGTGTGGCTGCAATGCCCTCTTTGCCGTGGCTCCTGCTGAGGGCACGGTTGAGGTCACGCACTGCCCGCTGATAGCGGTCAAAATTGCTGTAAAGCTGTTTTGAACGCAGTGCCTCAAGGTTTCCTGTGACATTTTTCCAGGCTCGTCTGCTCCAGGTATCATGGGGGGACTGCTCAAGGCCCAGAAGATAGAGCTGTCCCTCCAGGTTTGCATCCCAGAGCCTGCATTCATGGCCGTTACCGCGTAGAAATCCGGCAATACGGCTGATGCCTGCAGGTGCTTCGCAGGCCTTTGCCATTGGAGGGAAAATCAGCAGCATCGGCTGAAGCGGGTGGAGGATGTCGTGATATTCAACATGGATAAACTCAAGTCATATGGCGCGGCTGGCGACGTTTGTTTTTTACAGATGGGGTTCATCGGCCACGGTAGCACACTTTCCCCGGCAATTACAGCGGAGATTCTAAAAGAGATGACAAATCCATGGCCTGCTGGTAGGCTCTGTTCCAGTCGAAAATGTGTTCGGCGGATACTTTTTCAGGAGGCGGATTATGCTGTTATTCATGAGGAGGCTCACTCCTTTTTTTCTTGTTTTTTTTACCCTCTGTTTTGTGGAAGCGGGGATCACCGCAAACTATTCGGATGCCCGGTCGCGTGGCGGCGGAAGATCTTTTCGTTCCGTGCCGCGAAAGAGGGCTCCGTCAACTACCAGACAGCAGTCCACCGGACAGCGAACCGGGTTCGGTCGAGGTCTTGCAGGCGGTCTGCTGGGTGGTGCCATTGGCGGTATGCTCTTTGGCAGTCTTTTCGGAATGGGCGGGTCCGGCATGGGCCTGTTGCCGTTGCTCCTGCTTGGCGTGGTCGGCTATTTCTTTTTTAAGAGGTTCACTGCCCGACCACCTTCCGGGACACCTCCAGGTTATGGGCAGAGCTCACAGGGGGGGAGTGGTTTCGGGAGCGGTCCTGCAGCGCCATCCGAAGGGTTCACTCCGCCGCCACCACCCCCGGAATCCGGAAAGACCAGCCTTGAAGAGGGCATTGACATCATACGCATTGCTGATCCCGGCTTTGATCCGGATTACTTTCTCGAGGTGGCATCAGATGTCTTTTTCAAGGTACAGGCCGGCTGGATGAGACGTGATGTCAGCTCCTATCGCCATCTTCTTGGAGAGCAGCTTGCCTCTGAGTACGAGGCCCGGTTTGCCGAGATGGAGGCAAAGGGTGAACTGAATAAACTTGAGAACATATCCATTCGCAATGTTGAAATCGTTGATGCTGGATCTGTGGACGGCGAAGACTTCGTTACGGTGCTCTTTACCGCCAACCTGCTCGACTACACGGTGGATGATAAGACCGGAGAACTGATTTCCGGCAGCATGACAGAACCCGTTAAGTTCGCTGAAGAGTGGACCTGGGCCCGTCCACTCGGGACGGATAACTGGAAACTGGAAGGGATTAAAGAGGTCTGATCCCTGTTTCCGGCCCAGTCGCTTGAATCTTTGCAGTGACGGATGGATTCCACCCGTCACTGCTTCTCTGGCTGTGACGGGTATCTGTTTGTTGAAGAGATCTCCCGGCTTCCATGCCGGAGGATTCTGCCCGTCACAAATGCTTCAAACCTTCATAGGGCGCGAAAAGTATAGCTTTCTGCTACTTTTGTCTTCAATTTTAGGGCATTAATTTCTTTGCCACTGCACTCAATACTGGACAAACAAACCTTTTTCAATGTATTCTCGCTATTGATACTCCTTCTTGAAAGGAAGTGAGGTGCAGCCGGTGCAAAAGAGGACCGGCTGCAGCAGAGAATGGGATTCATCTGTGCTTTCACGTGGATACAGGCTGGACAGGTGTTGAATACCAAAGAAAGGCATTACTGGATGGTGTAACGAGGAGTTCAATGAAAAGATATGATTTAGGCCGCGGATTAGTGAGTATTGTTTTTTGCCTTTGTGTGATTTCACCCCTGCCGGCTGCAGCAGAAAAAGTACTGAGTCTTGATCAATGTCTGAAAATGGCACAGACCAGGAATCCAACTGTTCTTGCCAGCATGGAAAGAAAGATCCAGGCTGAGTGGAAGAAAAAATCAGCCTACAGCGACCTGCTGCCCAGGCTGAATATGGATTATGGCTATACCTACCTGACTGATGTGAAAAGTATTGATGCCGGTTTTCTGGGTGTGGGAGATATCAGCCTCACTGTGCATGACAACTATGCAATGGGGCTCTACCTCGATCAGCCGCTGTTTACCGGATACAGACTGATCGAAAGTTACAATCTTGCGGACCTGGGATTGAAGTCTGCAGTGGCCGGTGAAGAGCTTGCCGGTCTTGAAATCACCTTTCAGACGGTGGCTGCCTATTATAACCTGCTGATGGCAATGAAATATCAGGAAGTTATGGCTGCAACGGTGACCCAGCTGAAGTCCCATTACGATGATTCGCTCCATTTTTACAAAAATGAAATTATTCCTCTGAACGATCTTCTTGAAGCAGAGGTCTACCTGGCAAATGCCAGACAGGATTTTCGACTGGCAGTCAGTAACACCAGAAAGGCGACCACCACCCTGGCAACCCTGATCAAGGAGCCCCTTGGCGATGAGTTTACCGTGATCGACACTCCCAATCTTTCTCCCCTGCTGGTGAAACTTGATGATTTACTGCAGAAGGCTCTCACCGAACGTCCTGAAGTCAAGCAGGCCAACTATGGCGTTGCGTCTTCACAAAAAATGGTGACAATGGCCAGAAGCTCTTATTTCCCCACTATATTCATGCGTGCCGGTCACAACAGATATGGCGGTGATCCACTGGTGAATGGTGATGGCCTGAGTGATCTGCAGGTTCCGTATGAGACCACCGTAGGGGTCTATGCCCAGTGGGAACTTTTTTCCTGGGGCCAGACAGGGCAGAACGTGAACAAGGCAGAGGCGGCCAGACGGGAAGCCCAGCATTATCTTGTGAAAGTGATGGACGAAATCCGGATGGAAGTTGATGATAACTATACCAGCGTACTGGTTTCCTATGGAAACATAGAAACCGCCAGAAAGGCGGTTGAGCAGGCCCTGGAAAATTTACGGATGAATGATGTCCGCTATAAGAATCAGATTGCCAGCAGCACCGATGTCATAGATGCCCAGACGCTGCTTACCAGTACTCAGACCAAATATTATCAGGCGGTCTACTCATATAATATCTGGCTGGCAAGTCTGGCCAGATCCGTTGGGGTGAGGAGCTGGGAGCAGCTGCTGCCGGAAAAGGTCGACGCGAAAGACTCCTGAGAATGTTCCAGAAAATGGCCCCCTCACAACCTGAACCCGCGGGGGGCGGGATGTGCTCCGGCAGACACTCTGCAGGGTGAAAACGCACAGCAGGGTAACGGACACGGGCTGCCATATACAGGAAAGCAGGAAGAAACAGTAGTCCATACTATTAATCACCGGATTTTCGTCACGGATTCAGATGAAGGATTTTTTTTCAAAAATAAACAGGTAAGAGAGTTATGACAATTTCAGATAACAGTTCAGTCAGGACAGCAGCCGGCAATGTGTTTTCATTGATGTGCGCGTCATTTATCATATTCGGAGTGCTGAACGGGTGCGGCAAGAAGGAAGAACCCGTTGTCAAAGAGGAGGTGGTACGACCGGCAATAATCATGACCATCGAGCAGCAGCCCATGATTAAAGAGATGAAACTTCCCGGGAAAGTACAGGCTCTTGATCGGGTTGAACTCTCTTTTGAGGTATCAGGAAGGCTTGTGAGTCTCCCTGTCAAAGAGGGACAGCATGTCCGGAAAGGGGATGTCATTGCCCAGATAGATTCGTCTGACTACAAAAGCAAACTCGCTGCCTCCCAGGCACGGGTGAACCAGGCCAAGGCGGAACTTGATCGTTACGAGAACCTGTTACGGGAAAAGGTGGTGGCAAAGTCGACATATGACATCATGAAGCGGAATTATGAGGTGAGCCTTGCTGATATGGCGATAGCCCGTAAGGCCTTTAATGATACCACCCTCACTGCCGCCTTCTCCGGTATGATTGGGAAGAGGTTTGTTGAAAATTATCAGGTTATCCAGGCGAAGCAGCCAATAGTCTCGCTCCAGAAGACCACTTCTGTGGAGATAGTGGTGAATGCTCCCGAAAACCTGATGGTCAGGCCGGTGGAGGAATCCGATCTCTCCTTTGAGGCGGAGTTTGCCAATTATCCCGGGAAGCTCTTTGAGGTGTTTGTCAAAGAGTATGCCACGGAAGCTGACCCCCAGACCCAGACCTATCGGGTGGTCTTTTCCATTACTCCTCCTGCGGATATGACCATCCTTGACGGTATGACTGCCACGGTCTACGGCCATCTGCGAATGACAGGCGGGGCATCGATAGAGATACCTGTACAGGCTGTTTTTTATGATAAGAACGGTCAGGCGTTTGTCTGGAAGACGGACAGTGATATGCGGCTTGTACGACATAAAATTACCGTGGGACGGGTGACCAATAAAAATATTATAGTACTGTCTGGTCTCAGTGACGGTGACAGGCTGGTGACTTCCGGAGTGCAGAAATTGAAGGATGGTATGAAAGTACGTGTCTTCACAGGAATTGTGGGAGAGTAGCAGATGAATCTTGCTGAATTTTCCATCAAGAAGAAAACAATAACCCTTGTTGTCACCGTTATGCTTGTGCTGGGGGGAATACAGGCCTTTACTGAAATCGGTATGCTTGAAGACCCCGAGTTTACAGTCAAGGATGCCGCGGTTATCACAGCCTATCCGGGGGCATCACCGCGGGAAGTTGAAGAAGAGGTGACCGATAAGGTTGAGACTGCCATCCAGCAGCTGGGACAGCTCAAAGAGATAAAATCCATCAGCAAGGCCGGACTTTCCATCATAACTGTCACCATCAAGGATAAGTATGGCAAGGAAACCCTGCCCCAGGTATGGGATGAGTTGCGCCGCAAGGTTGGTGATGTGCAGGGAATGCTTCCTCCCGGGTGTCTGCCGTCTATCGTGAATGACGGCTTTGGTGATGTCTATGGTATTCTGCTTGCCATTACCGGAGAGGGCTATAGCTATAAGCAGCTCAAAGACGCAGTGGACTATCTTCGTAAAGAGCTTCTTCTGGTACCGGATGTATCGAAGATAACCACCTGGGGAAGTCTTGACGAGGCCATCTTTGTTGATATCTCAACCTCAAAACTGGGGCTGCTCGGTATTGGTATTGATACGGTCTATTCCTCTCTTCGGGAACAGAATGTGGTGCTGCCCGCCGGTGCCGTCCGGGTCGGCCCGGAGTATATCCGCATAAGTCCCTCCGGAGAATATGATTCCGTACAGAGTATTGCCAATCTTCAGATCCGTGACCCCGGTTCTGATAAGGTTATCTATTTAAAAGATATCGGCAAGGTGTACCGGGACTATGTTGATCCCCCCAGTCAGGTTTTGCACATGAATGGTGTTCCTGCAATATCCATAGGAATATCAATTGCCACCGGCGGAAATGTCGTTACTCTGGGTGAGGCGGTGAACAAGCGGCTTGACGAGCTGAAGGAAATGCTTCCGGTGGGGATGGAAATCGATGTAATTAACTTCCAGGCAAAGGATGTCACCCTGGCCATCAAGGCCTTTGTCATTAACTTTCTGGAAGCTATTCTCATCGTTATCGTTGTTCTGCTGATATTTATGGGAGTACGCAGTGGCCTGCTGATTGGTTCAATTCTGGCCATCACAGTATTTGGAACCCTGATTATCATGAACATGTGGGGGATCAGTCTGGAACGGATTTCCCTGGGTGCCCTGATCATTGCCCTTGGAATGCTGGTGGATAACGCCATTGTTGTGACGGAGGGTATGCTCATTCGTCTTCAGGACGGAATGGACCGCCTGAAGGCCGCAGGTGAAGTCGTCAGACAGACGCAGATGCCGCTGCTTGGTGCCACGGTCATCGCGGTGCTGGCCTTTTGGGGAATAGGCATGTCTCAGGACAGCACTGGTGAGTTCTGCCGATCGCTCTTTCAGGTCATGCTTATCTCGCTGATGCTGAGCTGGATAATTGCCATCACCATAACCCCCCTGTTCTGTAATATGTTTTTGAAAGGCGAGCCGGAGGGCAGTGATGAAAAGGTCGATCCCTATAAAGGGTTTATCTTTGTTGCCTATAAAAAAATCCTGTCCATCTCCATCCGGGCACGCTGGGTCACCATGCTGATTATGATTGCAATGCTTTGCAGTGCCATTTACGGATTTGGTTTTCTCAAGGGCAGCTTTTTTCCTGCCTCAACAAAACCCATGTTTCTGGTACACTACTGGCTGCCGTCCGGAACGGATATAAGGCAGACGGTGGCGGATATCAGTAAGATTGAGGAGCATATTCTCAAAGATGAGCGGGTGTCATCGGTGGCATCCTATATCGGTGATGGAGCGCCGCGCTTTATCCTGACCTTTGCCACGGAACAGACCAGTGATGACGGCTATGGACTGATGCTGGTCTCCGTCAATGATTACCGGGATATTGATGCCCTTATTCCTGAAATAGAGGACTATATCTCCAGTAATTACCTTGATGCAGAGCCTGTTTTACGGAAATTTGCGCTTGGTCCCGGGGATGACTATGACATTGAGGTCAGGTTTTCCGGGCCGGATGGCAAGGTGTTGCGGGACCTGTCGGAAAAGGCCCAGCAGATCATGCGTGACTACCCATACAGTGCCCGTGTCTGGGATGACTGGCGTCCTCCTGTGAAAAAGATCGTACCGGTCTTTGATGAGGCGAGGGCCAAACAGGCCGGGGTGAATCGAACCATGCTGGCTCAGGCACTGGAAAATGCGGTCAGTGGCATACAGGTGGGTCTGTACCGTGACGGTGACGATCTTATTCCCATCGTCTCACGACTGCCGGCTGAAGAGCGTCTGGATGTGGCTCATCTCGGGGATGTTCAGGTCTACAGTCCTGCCCTTCGAAAGTCCATTCCCATTCATCAGGTTATCAGCGGATTCAAGACTGTTGCAGAGGACCCCCTGCGTATGCGCTTTAACCGGAAGCTGACCATCAGCGCCAGGGGCAACATCGCCTTCGGCATGCTGCCAAGTGAGATGCAGAAGTCGGTGGAAAAGGAGATAGAGGCCATTGAGCTGCCCATCGGCTATGAGATGGCGTGGGGCGCTGAAAAAGAGAATTCCGCCAAGGCCCAGGATGGTATCAAGGCCAATATGGCCGCACCCACCATTGCCATGATTCTGATCATTATCATGCTCTTTAACAACCTGAGACAGCCCACAATAATTCTGCTCACAGTACCCTTTGCGGTGATTGGGGTGACAGTGGGACTGCTGGGCTCTGGTGCTCCCTTCGGCTTTATGGCCCTGCTGGGTATGCTGAGCTTGACGGGAATGCTCATTAAGAATGCCATTGTCCTGATTGATCAGATCAATATTGAACTGGAGAGCGGCAAAGAGCCGCTGGTGGCAGTTATTGATGCCTCGGTGAGTCGTGTTCGTCCCGTATGCATGGCCGCCATAACAACTGTTCTTGGAATGATGCCGCTGGTGATAGATCCCTTTTTCAAGGGTCTTGCGGTGACGGTGATGGGCGGGCTCAGTTTTGCAACAGGCCTGACCCTTATTCTGGTTCCTGTGCTCTATGTCATCTTTTATCGTATAAAATGGCACCGGATATGACCGGCCTTCTGTCCTGAAAACTCCCTGTTACAGAAACAGGGAGAGCAGGGAGAGACTTGCAAAAGAGAGGAGGATTCCCCAGCCCACAAGAGCTGCCGTCAGTTTCGGGGCAAAACCGGCACTCATGGCCATGGCCCCTGCCGTGACCATGGGGGGCATTCCCGCCTCAAAAACGGCAATGCGTGCCGCCGGACCGCTGACTCCAAGGAGCTGACAGATGAGCAGGGCTGTGAAGGGGGCAATCAGCAGTTTCGCTGCAAGCCCGAAACAGAAGGGCAGGCCCTGGCCCGGAGCCAGTCTGATCTTCAGCTGCAGGCCTATGGCAAACATGACCACTGGTACCAGGGAAGATGCTATCAGTGCGAGGCTCTCTGCAACGGCAGGCTGCTGTAACGGTTTTGCCAGGACAAGTGCCACCATGAGTGCAAGAAACGGAGGAAAGGTCAGAACCTTTTTAAGGATTGCACCACCACTCTGGCGTTCCTGTCTGCTGTAGAGTGCCAGAACAAACGAGCCATAGGTGGCCAGGGATATGAACGATCCAAACTGGTCATAGATAATCCCGTAGGAAACCATTTCGGTGCCCCAGAATGCCTCGATCATGGGGATGCCGAGAAAAGAGGTGTTGCCCAGGGGAACGGTGAGGAGCAGAACCGCAGTAACTTCCCGTGACCAGTGAAACAGCCTGCTGCCGAGAAGTACCAGCAGGGCACCCAGTCCGGTCATCAGCCACGGCATCAGCAGCAGGATGAACAGGTCTGAGCTGAAGGAGAGTGTTGGTACCTGGCGCAGGATGAGGGCCGGAAGAGCTATCCAGATGACATAGAGATTCAGGGTGACCGGAGCATTGTCGTCAAAAACAGACAGGCGCTGCAGGGCCATTCCCGCAGTCAGACAGATAAAAATGAGGATGAAATTTTCCATTTGTCAGGAGCCGTAAAAGCTATGGTATGGTGAAATCGGCTGTTGCCGGGAATCCCCGCCAGTTCCTTTCACCGTTGTATAATTTGCATATAGTATGACATGTATAAAATAGTTAAGAGCGATTCGCTTCAAAAACTTGAGATTGAGGTGCAGAGATATCTGAAAAACGGCTGGTCCGTTTCGGGTGGTGTCACCATTGTTCCCGAATCCGGTTATCTTCAGGTGGTGGTGAATTCGATGAAAATTGACCTCCATAAAAAAAGGCGGAGCTGAAGAGTCTGCTCTCTGCCGTATTTCGCCCCCTCTCCCCCCGCGTGTTCTTCTCTTTGTATCCGAAAGTTCTCCCCCCCTCCAACTGTGATGCTCTGGAAAAAGGACAGGTTTTCTGAAAACCGTGCTTTTTTCAGCGTATGGGACAGATATAACAAAGGTGTTATTGATGGCCGGAATGAATAAAAATTCTTTCAGGCAGCGCAGGGAAGCGCACCGGGCAGCCACAGAGGCTGCCCGGGAGATGGGCTCAGCAGAAAACTGTTGCTGGGATTTGCTGCAGCTCTTCTTAAAAGAGGTGAAATTTCAGACCGATATTTGCGGTGATACCGCTGGCATCAATGTCTTCTCCGGAAACGTCCTCCAGGTCACTGAAGCGATAAAGAAACTCCCCGAAAAGTTTGATAAAGGAACTGCCCAGTTCAATATCCACTCCGGCACCAAGGTAGCCACCGAATTCGGAGTCAATGTCCAGACGTTCTGAATCCACATAGTTATAAGAGACGCCGCCAAGTACATAGGGGTCGACCTGGGCCTCTGTCAGCAGGTGAATCTGTGCACCGAAGTCAAAGGGGATCACCTTGACACTGTCCGTTTCCCAGTCACTGTCACCGAAATAATGGGCCCTGCCGTCCAGCCTGATGTTATCAATGATGATCGGCAGGCTGATTCCCACACCGGCCCCCCAGGTGCCGTCAGCATCGCCCTGGTCCCAGTAACTCCCGAAACCGTAAAGATCAATGGCCGCTGCCTGGCTGCTGTAACATAAAAGGCAGAGCAGCAGTGTTGCAAAGAGGGTCTTCATTTTATTCATCCTTCTCTCCTTGTTTCCTGATGGATTGGTGTGTTTTTGTCCTGCGGCTTCATGGAGGGGATTCTTTTTCCATGGAGTCAGGCTTCTGATTAATAAAGCATTGTTTAATAAATATCCTTTTTAAAACAAGGAAAAAGAGCAGCTCCGGGATGATGAATGTCACCGCGGGCATCTTGGAGGGAAGTGTTTTACTGAAAAGAGAAAAACAGCCGTTTGACAGCAGGCCTCAGGCGTTGTACCCTTGAACTGTTTGAAGATGAGGGAACCGTGAACGGTTTCTGGTCAATTGAAGCAAATTGAAGAAGGATTTTTACCAACAGCAATGGACAAAACGAAAACACATCATCAGGACAAGGACGACCCGGGATCGAGTGGTCGTAACGCTCAGAGAGAGGTGGTCGCAGACTCGGTTTTCTAATATGTCCGGCTTGCCTCTGACAGAAATCTGAAAATGATTTACAGGGGTAAGGCATGAATACGCAAATCACTCCGGCAGCCCTTCTGGCTTTGTCGGAAAGTTCACAAAATCAGACAATCCGCTCCTTTCTTTCCGGGAGCCATTCAGTGGAAGTGGCAGAGACTGTTTCATCTCTTCCGGTTCAGGAGGCGTGGAATGTGCTGTCACTGGCAAGCCCTTCCCTTGCCGCCGAAATATTCTCACAGTTTGATCTGCCGTATCAGGTGGCCATGATGGACTGTCTTTCCAGAAGAGATGCTGTGCAGCTCATTTCCGCAATGGCGCCTGATGATCGGGCACTGCTCTTTAAAAGGCTCCCTGCGGAAAAGCGGGATATGGTCCTGCCCGCCCTGGCTCAGGCTGAAAGGGAGGATATCAGAGCACTGACCTCCTACGATTCTGATAGTGCGGGCGCGGTGATGACATCCGATTATGCAACATTGTCACCGGGTATGCGGGTCTCTCAGGCAATTGAACATCTCCGCCATGTCGCTCCTGACAAGGAAACCATTTACTACGCCTATGTTCTCGGCAGCCAGAGAATGCTGGTTGGTTTTGTGTCCCTGAAAGATCTGATTCTTGCCAGTCCATCTGCCCGCATAGAAGAGATAATGCATCGGGAGGTGATTTCAACCCGCGTTGATGACGATCAGGAAGAAGCGGCCAGAACCATCCAGAAGTACGACCTGATTGCTCTTCCGGTTGTCAATGAAGATGGGGCACTGGTCGGCATTATCACCCATGATGATGCCATAGATATCATCACCCGGGAGCATACGGAAGACATTGAGAAGTTCATGGCCATTTCGGGAAGCCATGAAACAGGCGTCTATCTGAGTACCCCGGCCCTGGTACATTTTAAAAACAGAGCCTCCTGGATAGTCGGGCTTGCCGCTCTGGGGCTGGTTTCCGGGGTGATTATCCATCGCTTTGAGGCCACTCTCAGCAATATGATCATTCTTGCCCTGTATATGCCCATGGTGGCGGACACCGGAGGCAACACGGGAAGTCAGGCTGCAACGGTGGTTGTACGGGCATTGGCCCTGCGGGAAATCAGGCCCGGAGATTTTCTGAAGGTTATATTCAAGGAGCTGAAAATATCCCTGCTTCTGGCGTGTATTCTCGGGGTCTTGTCCTGGGGCAAGGTGATGTATCTGTCCCATGATACCGTGATTCCGCTGGGGGTCTCACTGTCAAGAATAGGTCTTGCCATCGCCGTTGCCCTGTCACTGCAGGTGGTAACAGCCACCCTGACAGGAGCAATACTTCCCATTGCAGCGGCAAAATTCAAGCTGGACCCTGCAGTGGTTGCCAGTCCTGCTCTGACAACCGTGGTGGATATAACAGGGCTGCTGATCTACTTCATGACGGCCAGGCTGATTCTCGGGGTGTGATGCTGACAGGCGGGCGGGTCAGCGGTATCGGTTGAGGATTGTTGCCATGGTTCCGTCCTGTTTCATGAGTCTGATTTCCGTGTCCAGCATGTGGCGGACGGGGCGGGGGACCCGCCTGCTGTAGGCGATGAAGTGGTCGTACTCCTCCACGCTTCTGCTGAGAATAACCTCATCACTCCAGCCGTTCTTTTTGATAATGTAGGCAAGGCCGAGGTCATGGTAGAAGAGAAGATCTCCTCTGCCCGCCAGCAGCATCTGCACGGCCGTGGTGGGTGACAGGGCGAGGGTGTATTTGATCTCAGGGGTGCTGAGCAGCATCCTGGCTGTCTTGGTTCCCTGGACGGCAATGACCAGCCTGTTCTTCAGGTCCGCAAAGGAGTGGTACCTGAACGGATATCCGGCACGGCGTGCCAGCACCGAGCGTACGGTGTAGAGGGGTTCTTCGGAAAAGAAATAGTGCTGGAGCCGTCTTCTGTTTTTTGCCATACCCACCACAATATCGAGCTTGCCGTTCTCCAGATATGCCTGGGTCCTCTGCCAGGGGAGAAACGGATTGCCTTCAGGATAGGTGATGCGGACAGCCTTGTTCTTCAGACGCCTGTTTAATTCAATGATGATGTCGCAGCAGATGCCGCCATGGCTGTCGCGGCCCGGATTCTCGATAAATTTTGGTGTACTTTCCTGGAAGGCTGTTTTCAGCAGTGTCTCAGAAACAGCGGGGCCGGCATGAAAAAGGACAGTTGAGAGCAGGATGCTGATGCCGAGAATCCTGATGCCCCCCTTTCTGCGCACAGGGGTGGGGGCGGCAATGACAGGGGTGACGGTATCGGAACGGAGAAGTGTGATAAGGAAATAATAACAGAGATACATACCCTTAGTGTATTGATTCGGAAGGAGATGTCAAATCTATTCTTTTACCGGAACCCGTGAGCGTGTATCACGGATTCTGCTTTATGGACATCTTTTCCGCACCGGGGCGTGCTGTATGCTCTCTGTAAGGCTTCTCAGGGAGCGGGTTTGATGGTGATACGACCGTCAGTGGCAGCCGGATTCAGCTGCCCTGTCCGGTCAAGATATTCCACCAGAATAGAGTAGATACTTGTGTAGGTGTTCAGCCTGTCCGTGCCGTACTGCGGAAACCAGTAGTAATTATCACCACCCTGCTGTGCCAGATAGGCATTTCCGGCAATGCGGTATGTTTTTTCAGCTTCAAGGGGAATGAATTTTCCATCCCTGTTTTTAACTGAGACTTCAGAGACCCTCTGCCCCGGCCGGGTAAGCACCCACTGCTCCCCCTGTTCTTCAATCAGCTGTGGCCGGGCGGTCGGGTCGATTGTCAGGCGTATTCCCGCCACCTGCAGGAATCCCCCGTGTCCCAGCGATGCAGCGGAGTGTTCCAGTATTTCCAGGATTCTTTTTCCCTTCAGAGAGACCAGAAAAATATCATTGTCAAATTCATCTATCTCGCGCAGCCTGGTATTGCTTATGTCTCCAGGCGGGTAGGTGCTGTTTCCGCGGAATGCGCCTCCGTTGTTGAGAACCAGGTCAACGGAGAATTTCTCCAGGATGATGTCGTTGATCATGTCAGCCAGTGAGGACTCTCCATTGCGCAGTGTTGATTTTTCGAGGCTCCAGGGCTGATCCGTGCTGCCAAGGATGATGCTTTTGGGGAGTTTGTCTGTGTAGCCCCGGAGTTTTGCAGCAATGTCCTTTGATTCGGGAATGGCGGCCGTGACCGGAATCAGCCGGTATTCTGCTGTATCGGGAATGAGTTTATTGTTGGTGTCACACTGGACGCTGAGGACGGTGACAGCTGTGCCTTTTTCTCCACCGTTGACGATAAGGGTGTCTCCAACACGTTCAAGATCAGGAAGATACTCATGGGAGTGACCGCCAAAGAGTATATCGATGCCGGGAACTTCAGCTGCAAGCTTTCGGTCAAGGTCGGTACCAAGGTGAGTGAGTGCCACTATGACATCAACTCCCAGGCCCCTCAGTTTCCGGACCATCTTTCCGGCTACGGCCGAGGGGCTTCCTGTGAGGCTGATGCTGCCGCTCCGTGTCACGTGGGGGAATTCCGGAGTCATCAGGGAAAAAAATCCTATCTTTACCGGCCCGTCCCCGTGAATGAAAAAGGGTCGGCAGGAGCCTTCAAGGGCGGTATGCTCCACGTTGAGGTCAGTGCAGAGGGGAGTGAAGTCTGTGTCTTCCAGGGCCTCTCCGAGAATTCCG
>Ga0256834_1001867_pt1 | contig 13807 bp, 12 predicted proteins | sample 4281140metaG_FD_190536 | JGI IMG/M metagenome (GOLD analysis project Ga0256834, IMG submission 190536) | Hydrothermal vent microbial communities from East Pacific Rise, Pacific Ocean - 4281-140 | ecosystem: Environmental > Aquatic > Marine > Hydrothermal vents | place: Pacific Ocean: East...
CCCGGGCCTTGCCGAGTGGCTCGATGAGAGATGCAGTACGAGATGCAGGGAACTGGCGGCCTTCGTGGCTGTGAGGGGGACGAGGGCGTGAAGAAGGTTCGACTGATATCCCGGGACGAAGCTTTTAAGCGGGCGGAACGCATAGCAGAGGAGTACCGGGCGATCCATGGGGTGGAGTTCACCGTGGAGGACCGGTTCATCCGCATCGACGACGTGGTCCCCACCCAGGCCGTATTAAGCGAGGTTAAGCTGCTGGTGGTTCTGCAGGAGATAAAGCACGGCTACAACGCTCCGATAATAGTCATACCCTACAACCGGAAATATTACCTGGTTGACGGCCACCACAGGGCGTTTGCCCTCAAAAAACTTGGTTTCCGGGAAGTCGAGGCCCTGATACTACAACCGGATTCTCTATTCATGCCGGGTGCCCTTAAAACGGTCGAGAAGAGCGGGTTAAGAAGATTGGAAGATATGAAAGTGGTGAGGGACTAACCGCCCTCCCAGATCACGTACTCTTTCCTTGCGATGAAGATGGGTTCGATCCTCTTCCTGACGACAACGACCTTGTCCCTGCCGTACTTCTGGTAGAGTCCCTCTATGAACTTTTCAAAGACTCCCGACGGCATCGAGGCCTTTGCGGTTATGGTGTTGTTGCCCTCCCTGAGGTTCAGATCACCCTTAACCGGCACGTACTCGATTATGTCCATGTGCGGCTCGAGGTAGAAGTCCTTCTTGTATATGTCTTTGCCGTTGGGGGCCACGTAGTACACGATGCTCGCACGAAGCGTGAGGTTGGCGGTGTAGTCCCTTCTGAACGCTGCCTTCAGCTCAAGGGTGCCGCTCTTCCCCTCCGGAAGGACGTAGCTTGGGTCCGCTATCTTCCCGTTGACCTTCGGGGCACTGGTCAGGACGCCCACTGGGCCCGCCTGGTAGAGCACGAAGCGGTACTTGGTGGCGTTCGGGACGTATAGGTTGACCGTTACGGGGGTCTCGTTGAGGTGGTTGATGTAGAGGCCCTTTACCAGGGTCTTCCTGTCCACCAGTTTAGTCCCGTTGTAGGCCTCGAAGACGAGGGTGGCATCTTTGATGTCCCTTCCAAAGGCGGATATCCAGAGACGAAGCGTCTGGTTTCCCAGGGGGAGTTTGCCCCCACCGAGGGTGCTGTAGAAGGCCTTCCACGTGCCGTTCTCCAGCCTGTCTATCCTGTAGACCGCGAAGGGTCTGAATTTGTAGACCATGACGCTGAAGGTGCTGTGGACAGGCATGAAATTGGCGTAGAGCTTCTGGGCGTCCCACGGTTCGAGGGAGAACGGGATACGGAAGGCCAGCCTGACGTAGTTGCTGAAGGCGATCTTCCTGTAGGCCAGAACCCCGTAGTTCTGGAAGATGTAGAGGACGTAGGGCATGTCACCCCTTCCGTGTATGACCCTCCCCGTCGTCATGTCTATCGTCATTATCGGCTGTGCCGCGCCGTTGGGGGTGTCGATGTAGACTATCTGCCTGCCGCTCTCGTTTGCGTAGTGGATGTACTTCCTCCCTATTGCGTAGAGCATTCCAAGGTCGTGGTACTCACCGTAGTTTATGGCCCCACCCAGGTAGCTTATGGCGTTGAACTTGTAGAAGTCGCTGCCCTGGTACAGCGGGTTCATGTAGGTTATTATGTAGTTCAGCTCCCAGGCCTCGAAGTCCACCTCGCTCTCGTTCCAGTAGTGCGTGAAGAACTTGGCCACGAGATAGCGCCTGTCGTAGGCGTGTCCACCATCCGTTATCGCCCTCCTGTGGCTCAGGAGGCTCGACTCGATCCAGTAACCGTAGTCCCACCAGCTGGTCGCGCTGTCGAGCGGGTTGCTGTTGTTCTTGAGCCACTCTAGGGTGTTCACCCAGTCACCTGGGACCGAGCCCTGGGATTTGGAGTAGGCGTGGGCGATATCGCTTGAGTACCTGGCTCCGACGACTGGTATCGGAACGAAGAGCAGGATAAGGAAGATGGCGTAGAGGGCTTTCGTGTTTATTGATTCTCTCATGTTCTCAACGAACAGGAAGGCTTCTCCCACCGCCACGCCTGCCAGCAGGAGCAACGCCCCAGACGCCTGGAAAACGAACCTGACGCTCAGGTAAAGAAGGTACAGTGAGGCGCTGTAGTACGTGACGAGGAATATCTCCTTGTAGCCGCTGACGTCGGCTTTGGCAAGCTTCGTGACGAGCCTTGCGAGCACTATGGCGAACCCCGCTAGGGATAGCAGGAACACCAGGGCGTCTTTGGATTTAACACTGTAGTAGGATTTTATAGTCCCAAGGTTCGTTTTGGCCAGTTCGGCCACCGTCTGGTAGAGGGGGTTTGACTGGTACGCTGCACCGAAGAACTTCCAGAGGTCCCTTCCAAAGTACGCGTAGGCCGCTGCAAAGCCGAGGATGACCACCACCACTACCGTTCCAAACCTGTGCTTCCTGTCGGAGTAGTTCAGACCGACCTTTTCGCCGAGGAACATCACCGCCACGAGTACCAGAAGCGCGGCGAACGCTTCCAGGGCGAAGATCAGGAAGCCTTTTATTCCCACAAATCCCCCGAGGGAGAGACCCAGACCTATCAGGAGGGATACTCCGTAGAGGGGGTAGCTGTCCCTAACGAATTGTTTGAGCTCTTCCATTTTGCCGAAGGTGAAGAGCACCACGGGGTAAACTGCCAGCAGGGCTAGGAGGATTCCGACACCGAACTGGCTTCCGTTCCAGACCCCCATGTAGAGGGGGCTGAGCAGCAGGAAGAGGGCCCCCCAAAGGATCTTCTTCCAGTTCCACTTCCCTTCTTCGATGTACAGGAGAAAGGTGACCATGGTGTAAAGGAAGAACATCATGAACGGCCCTTCACCACGGTTGTTGCCCGAGAACGTTTTGCTGAAGTTGGCGTAGGAGAAGCTCATGAAGGCGGCCGCCCACAGGCCTGCCCAGTCCGAATGAAGCTTTCTTCCAAGCAGATACACCGCTATTATCGTCATTGCACCGACGAAGGGTGGCCACAGCTTGAATGCCCCCATAACCGTGGTGCCGAAGAGGGCGTGGGTTATCTTATAGAACCAGGCCTGAACGACGTAGAGGCCGAGGTAGCCTCCCTTCAGCGTTATGCCTGTTGGCGGGTTGGCGTACGCCAAGTACTTCGGGATCCCTTCCTTTATGGCGATTTTGTAAAGCTCAAAGTGGTAGAACGTATCGGGATCGAGGAACGTCTTGTAGTTCGACGTAACGTCCCTTATCCTGAAGCCTATGTACGCCAGCAGGAGGACGAGTGCGGGAATGCCGTACGTTTTCAGCTTCCCGTAATAGTGGGAGAGACTCCTTCCGGAGTCCGATTTTTTCTTCTTCTTTTTGACATCGGTTTTCACCATAGGAACCACCTCACTCCACGGTAACGGATTTGGCCAGGTTTCTTGGTTTATCGGGGTCGTTGCCCCTCAAAACCGCCAGATGATAAGCGAGGATCTGAAGGGGAACCACGTAAACTATCGGGGTTAAGGCCTCGTTTACGGGCGGCATCTCTACGAGAACATCCGCAGTTTCCCTGAGCTCATCCGAGTCGCTCAGGGCGACGACCATGGCCCCCCTGGCCTTTGACTCTTCTATGTTGCTCACCATTTTATCAAAGAGGCGCCCGCTTGGTGTGATCGCGACCACGGGGACACCCTCCTCCAGCAGGGCAAGCGGCCCGTGCTTGAGCTCCCCCGCGCTCAGCCCCTCGGCGTGGATGTAGCTTATCTCCTTGAGTTTAAGGGCACCCTCAAGCGCCGTGGGGACGTTGATGCCCCTTCCGATATAGAAGAAATCCCTTTGGTCCTTTAAGCTCTCTGCAAGCTCCTCTAAACCCCCAGCATGGGAAAGGACACTTTCAACAAGTTGCGGCACGTTCATAAACTCGTCTTCAAGCGTTTTAAGCTCCTCCTCCCTCATCCTGCCGAGCTTCCTTGCCAGCTCCATGGCAAGCATCGTCAGAACTGTGAGCTGGGTCGTGTAGGTCTTGGTCGCCGCCACCCCGATCTCGGGTCCTGCGTGTGTGTAGAGGGTGATGTCCGCTACGCGGGTCGCCATACTGCCGACGACGTTCACTATCGCCATGACCTTGGCGCCCTTCCTCTTCGCCAGTTTCATCGCCGCAAGTGTGTCCGCCGTCTCGCCGCTCTGTGTTATGGCTATTACAAGGGAGTCCCCGTCAAGGATGTTCTCTGCCTCGTACCGGAACTCACTGGCCTCCTCCACGAGTGCTATCTTCCCTGCAAGCCGCTGGAAGAGGTACTTCCCCACAAGGGCCGCATGGTAAGAGGTTCCCATTGCCACGAAGAACACCTTGCTGTACTTTGCTATCTCTTCCGCCACGGCCGGGATCAGGTCGCTGTTTCCGTGGATCGCGTCTTTTATTGCCCTGGGCTGTTCGTATATCTCCTTCAGCATGAAATGGGGATATCCACTCTTCTCGGCCATATCCAGAGTCCAGTCTATCTCCTGAACGGGTTTCTCTACCTTCTCCCCGGTCTTCAGCTTTTTCACTGTGTACGATTCTCTCGTCAGAACCGCGTATTCCCCGTCGTCCAGGAAGACCGCCTTCCTAGTGTACTCCAGAAAAGCGGGGACGTCACTCGCCGCGAAGTTCTCTCCCGTTCCGAGTCCAAGCACTAGCGGGCTCTCGTTCCTTACGAAGTACAACCTGTCCGGTTCCCCGGCGTACACTATCCCCAGTGCAAAGGAGCCCTTGAGCCTTAGAAGAGCTCTTCTCATGGCGTCTTCGAAGTTTCTGGAGGATTTCAGTTCTTCCTCTATTAGGTGGGCTATGACCTCCGTGTCGGTATCGCTTTTGAAGGTGTGTCCTTTTTTCCTGAGCTCTTCCCTCAGCTCCAGGTAGTTCTCGATTATACCGTTGTGCACGAGGGCTATTTTGCCGGAACAGTCGGTGTGGGGATGGGCGTTTATCTCGTTTGGAACCCCATGGGTGGCCCAGCGGGTGTGGCCGATCCCCCGATTTCCGGGCATGTTGAGCAGGCCGAGCTCGCTCACCAGGGGGTCTATCCTCCCCGCTCCCTTCCTAATATGCAGGCCTTCCCCGTCACCTGTAACAACACCGGCAGAATCGTAACCACGATATTCAAGCCGTTTAAGGCCCTTGACTATAACTTCACAGGCCCTGCGCCCTCCGATGTACCCTATTATACCGCACATCCCGCTTCACCGGTTACCCTTACTTTTGCCCTAAATAAATCCCGGAAGTTAAAAGCCTTTCTTCCGGTGCCCGGAATGGATGAGCTTTTGAGGACAACGGGAAAAAGGATTTATACCCCCGTTCCTACGGGTATGGGGTGCGGTGATGGACAAGCGGCTCGATGAGTTCCTGACTTCGGTGTCTTCGGAAAGCCCTGAAAAAGCCAGAAAAACCGGAAAGAAGCGCAGAAAGCTTAAGCCCACAAACCTGGAGGCTTTTCTTCCTGAAGAGCACATCAACTACTTCAAAGGCCTCAGGATAGGTTCCAAGAAGATCAGGAACGCAAGGATAGAGGAGCTATAGTGGCTCCGCTATTATCGCCCTTCTGTTGAACTCGAAGACGAAGGCCCTTCTGTCCCCGCGGAGGCCCGACTCTATACGCTTTCTGAGGTTCCAGTACTCACTGTCCGGGACACTGACGCGCAGTGTGGCCCTCCCGAAGCCCTCCCTTTTGAGGACGTCGTTTATCCTCATCGGATGGAAGGGAACGGCGTCAATGACCACGTAGGTTCTCTTAAGGTATTCACTTTTTATCTCATCGGTTCCGGTCGCTATAACGCGTCTTTTGTCCTTAAGAAGCATCTTGGGGTTTCCTGGGAGGAGGTGGAACAGCTCGTTGATCAGGTCCGCGTAGGCGACCGCGGGAGGAATCTCGTAGAGGTAGCCCATCACCTCATCGCTCCACTCGACCACGTTCTCAAGTCCAGACCGCTCCTCGATGCGCATCCCGGCCGGCAGGAGAACCGCGCTTCGCCCCGTCCGTGCCAGCCCCTCGAAGTAAAATGTCAACCGGTTGAGCGCCCCGTTGAGGTCAATGTACTCAAACTCCCCCCTCCAGGGGACTTTCTCCCTCCTTATCTGGGGTGGAAGGTCGAATATGAAGAGGTCCGTCTTCTCCCTGTAGATCCGGTAAACCTCCAGGGGGCTCGGTAGCAGGCCCTCAAGGTTTCGCTCTGGGGCCGCAGGCGGACGTGCCGGGTCCGAGAACACGACATCGGCATCGATCCGCTCGACGGTCTCGGGGCTCAGCGAGTCAGCGGCTATGAACTCGATGTTGTCGACCCCGTACTTCTCGGCATTTCTCTTTGCGTATTCTATCCTCCGCGGGTCGATGTCTATACCGTAGGCCCTATCCAGGTTCATTGCGTAGAAGATGAGCTGGATTCCAACTCCGCAGGATACGTCCGCCAGGCTCCTCACACCCGATTCCTTAAGGCGCTCGCTCCTGTACTTGGCGACCGCTTCGTGGGTTGCGTACCTGAGGCCCTCCCTGTCCATCCAGAGATCGTCCCGCGAGAACTTGTTTCCTGCTTTCAGTCTGGCCCGCGCTATTTCCACGGCTTCTGCCCAGTCCTCACCCAGTTTGGCCTTCAACCCCTTTGGGTCCAGTCCCCTCCTGAGGGCTTCAACCGCGAGCTTTACCCCTTCTTCCCCTATCATCAGCCTCCCCTCGTGGGGAAGCTTAAAAAAGTTGCCGCACTACTCCACGTGGTGGCCACCATGAAATGGAAAACCCTGGCGTTCATACTCATATCGGCTGGTATAATACTGTCCTCCTTCTGGTACCTCTACAGAACGGCGTCCTCACCGGCGCTCAGAGGGTACATAGGTGACGAGGTCTGGTACATCCCGGCGAGCAGGAACGTACTCCACCGTCTGGGGGTCGACGTCCACTACGTGAACGGTACAACGGGCTCGGAGGGGGTGAACATCATCTTCTCCAACGTGTCTTCCAAACTGCGCTACGCCTCCACTGTTGAGATGATAGCCGACGACTACAACGCGACGTTTGAGATGGAGTACTACAAATTCCCAGGACTGTACTTTGAGATCCCGTCCCGGAACCTCGGGGCATTCCGAAAATCGCTTGCGAAAGAGCTCCCCTCCGGAAGCTACTACGTTGTTCCTGGGTTCAGGTACCCCGATAAGGACAACATCCAGAACTACCTCAACCTTGAGCACCCATTCCTCGGGAAGGACCTGATAATGCTTGGAATGCTGAGGGAGGACAAGCCGATAAACTGGCGCATTCCCGGCCTCATCGAATTTGCCCTCATAGGTGTACTGGTTCTCCTAGCAGCGTACAGAATAAGCGGGAGCTATCTCGCCTCCCTTATCGCCCTGATCTTTGTAGCTGCCGACCCAACGCTTCAGGCAACCGCACTGGCCGCCATGCTGGACATCCACGTGGCGTTCTTCGTCACCCTCTTCATGCTTGTACTAATCTACGAAAGGCGTATGGGCGCAGGAGCGGCGCTTGGCCTTGCGGCGGCAGCAAAGCTGAGCGGTGCATTCGGATGGCCGGTGCTTCTCGTGGATGCATTCAAAGGGGAGAGACGTTTGAGCCGTTTCATGGCGGTTATAGCCCTAGTTCCAGGGGTCGCTTTCATCATCCCGAACCTGACCGCGATAAGGGCGGTTGGTTTTGAATACTGGCTCCGGCAGTTCCTGGGCAGCTTTAGGTGGCATCTCAGCTACAAGGGGCCGAACCCGAACACTTCCCCGTTCTGGCAGTGGTTCGTTAACAACACCCCATTCCCCTTCCACTTCAACCCGAACATCTACGCCCAGACCGATCCCTTCCTGCTGCTGGCCATGGTGGTCTTCATATTCGCCATCCCGTGGGTTTACAGGAAGAGGACAAGGGTCGTCGTACCCTTCGGGATATTCTGGAGCACCCTCGCACTGTTCGCCCTCCAGTACGCATTGGGGGGAAAGACCCAGTTCAGCTTTTACGCCACGGTTCTCGTTCCGCCCGCCGCGGTGACTATGGGAGTCGTGCTGAACGAGATAATCCGCTGGGAGGCATTCAGGGAGTCCATAAAGATGTACTGGGCCTGGATCCTACGCATTAAACGGAGGATCTGGGACGTTACCGGGATCTCCCGGTGAACCTCTCCAGCGTGAGTTGCCCTTCCCTTTTTTGGGCCTTTCCTTCAACGTTCTCCCTTATCTTCTCCAACGTCTTCCAGGTTTTCCGGACTATGGGGGGGAACTCGCCGTGTTCCCGGTAGTAGTGTTCGAGAAACGTCCTCGTCCGTGGATCGCTCGGGTATCCTGAACCTATCTCGCCGTACTCTTCCTTGAGCGCTTCGATAAGCCTATCCCTTGTCACTTTGGCCAGGATGGAGGCCGCGGATACTGGGATGAACCTGTCATCCGCCTTGTGCTCTGCGATTATTCTGGGAGCGAAGTCCAGCCCCCTGGATATTTCCTCACCGAATCTCTCCTCTTTGACGTCCGCCGCGTCTATGTACAGCACATCGGGCTTCACCTTCAGGGAGTTCAACGCCCGGATGAAGTTTTTAACCTCGAATTCGTTGAGCGTGCACGTTCTTCCATCTATCTCCTCGGGCCATAATTCGAGGAGCACGTAGTCGTCCAGGAGGTTGACTATCCTGTCGAACAGCATCTCCCTGCGTCCGGGACTGAGTTTCTTGGAATCCTTGACCCCGAGTTTTGCGAGCTCGGGTACGTTCTCCTCATCTACAACGACGGCGCCAATGACCATGGGACCTATAACCGGCCCCCTACCCGCTTCGTCGATTCCACCGAGTTTTAAGCCCAATGCACTCACCTCCTGGACAACAGCACCCCGTAGATCACCCCGAGCATTATGGTCGCCAGGCCGCTTGGGGGTATACCGGTGAAGTAGGCCAGAACCACCGACGAGAGCTCAACACCAAGGGTCAGGAAGAGGCTAACCCCGAGTATCTTCCTGATGTCCGAGCTCATCATCAGCGCTATCGCCCCGGGCAGAACCGCGACCACCTGGAGGGTTATCAGGCCGACGGTCTTCACTATCAGGGCACCAATGCCGCCGACGAGAACGTAGAGGATCATCAGGTACGCCCTTGAGTTCCCTCCGTAGCTCTCCAACCCCTCTGGATCAAAGCTCAGGTACAGGAAATCCCTGTAGAGCAACAGCATGATGAAGAACGCTACTATTCCCCCTACCACAAGGGTCAGGAGGTCGTTGAGCGTTATCAGGAATATCTCCCCCGTCAGGTAGGAGACTATGTTCTCGCTCAGGGGGAAGTACGGTCTGCTGGCCATCACCTTGTAGAGCACTCCAAAGCTCAGAACGGTCAGTCCGGCCACAAAGCTGGCCACGATACCAACCGCGGAATCCGATGAAAAGCCTTTCTTTTCGAGCTCGGCGATCAGGACAACGACTATTATCGTCACGATGAGGGCGACTATCATCACGAGGGAAAGGTTCTCCAGGATCAAACCGAAAACCATTCCAAGCACCGCACCGAATAGGAGGGAGTGGAACGTGGCGTGGGTCAGAAACGCGAGCCCTTTCATGTTTATTATTGGACTCAGAAGCCCCAGGAGGACACTGACGGCTATACTGGCCAGGATTGCCCTGAGGATGTACTCGGGGATCACATCTCCTCCCTCCGGTGGTAGATATGGGCATCCCCGGTTATGCAGAACAGCTTCCCCTCAACCTTCACGGCCCTGGCCAGGGGGCCGTAAACTGACTTTACCACATCGTCCCTGAGAACCTCTTCCGGCTTCCCAAACTCTATTAGGCGTTTGTTTATCAGCATGACCCTGTCGCCTATCTCCAGCAGGGGGTTGATGTCGTGTGTCGTGATTATCATCGTAAGCCCCCTCTCCCGTTTTATCTTGCTCAGAACCGCGGTCACCTCGACCCTCGCTGAGGGGTCCAGGGCGGAGAGGGGCTCGTCGAGAAGCAGAAGCCTGGGATCACTCATGAGGGCTCTGGCCAGGAGGACGCGCTGCTTTTGTCCCCCGCTTAGTTCACGGAACAGCCGGTTCTCCATTCCGGCAAGGCCAACGAATCCCAGTACCTCCTTAGCTTTGTCCATTGCACTGGTGGGAATCCTGAAGTGCAGAAAACTTTCCCTGTAGATGCTCCCCATTGCGACGACTTCCATGGCCGTCAGCGGAACGCGTTCGTTGAGGGAGTGGCTCTGCGGAACGTACGAGATTAGATCCCTTGCTTTATGGGGAGGTTCGCCAAAAACGAGGAGTTTACCGGAGTACTCACTGTGCAACGCTGCTATCGTTCTGAGGAGGGTTGTTTTTCCGGCCCCGTTTGGACCCAGGAGCAGCATGGTCTTTCCCTCTTCAACGTTGAACGTGAGTCCCTCCAGGGCAGGCTGCCCTCCGTAGAGTACTGTGAGGTTCTCCGCTTCCACCGCGTTCATGTCCATCTCCAGACTCCAGTTTAATTGGTGCGTTTTTAAACTTTCATGCGCCCATAGTGCCCAGTTATGGGTACTGACCGGGAGGTTTGCAAAAATTTTAAAAACGTTCCCACCTACCAACTTTGGAAAATTTTTGCAAGGCTTAAGCTTATAAGGGCTCAAGTCAAGCCTCAGGAGGTGATGTTCATGGCGTACCACAGACGTGGAAACAGGGGAAGAAAAAAGAGTAACAGACAGGTTCAGGGGGACGAAGTGATCAGGGTGCCCCTTCCAAGAGGGGGTCAGATCTTTGGGGTGATCGAACAGGCCCTCGGATCCGGTTGGATGGACGTCCGCTGTGAGGACGGCAGGATAAGGAGATGCAGGATACCCGGCAAGCTCAAGAGACGCATGTGGATGCGTGTTGGCGACCTCGTCATAGTCCAACCCTGGTCCGTTCAGTCGGAGGAACGCGGGGACATAGTGTACCGCTACACCAGAACCCAGGTGGACTGGCTCCTGAGAAGGGGCAAGGTAAGTCAGGATTTCCTGAGCGGCGGCGATGTGCTTCTCTGACCTCATCTCAGTGTGGTGGCTATGTCCGAAAGGGAGTTTGAGAGGGCTATTGAAGAGCTCATCGGATTACGGGAGCGTCGTGAAAAGGGCAGTGAACTGTATAAAATCGCCAACGAGGTGTTCGACAAGAGCACAACCGAGACCCTTTCGTACCTCCACCGCAGGGGGTGGATAGAGCACCTCCAGGGGGTCGTCTCGACCGGAAAGGAGGCGAACGTGTTTACTGGGGTTACATCGGAAGGAGAGAAGGTGGCGGTGAAGGTTTACCGGACGTACACCACCGAGTTTCGCCGCATATGGGAGTACCTGGCGGCTGATCCGCGCGTTGGATACCTGCCGAAGGACATGCGTAAGCTGGTCTTCGTTTGGACGCGTAGGGAGTTCAAGAACCTTCAGAGGGCCATTAAATACGCCGTCCGTGTCCCTGAACCAAAGATCTTCCGCAACAACGTTCTTGTGATGGAGTTCATCGGGGGAAACGGACCGGCACCGCGCCTTAAGGATGTTGAGCGTGAGCTTGAACCCCAGGACCTTGAAGAGCTCTACAGCTTCACGATGGGTGTTATAGAGCGTCTGTGGAGGAGGGGGGATATGGTCCACGGGGACATGAGCGAGTACAACATCTTGATCTGGGATTCCCCCGTGGTGATAGACTGGTCCCAGGCAACTGTAAAACGGAATAAAATGTCCGTAGCCCTCCTCAAGAGGGACCTGTGGAATGTAATCAACTACTTCACGCGTAAAGGAGTTCACACAGAGGATTTCAATGAAAAGCTTAGGGAGCTCCTCGAAGCTTAGAGGGTGAGAGTATGGATGAGTTTGAGAGATTGCTGAAGAAATACGAAAGGGTTGACAAGGAGAGCGGGCATGAAGGCGAGCTCTCGTACGAGGCCATGGGCGAGCAGGAGGAGTTCGTTAGAATACCCAAGGACAGGGTGGCCGTCCTTATAGGGAGGAAAGGAGGCACCAAAAAGGAGATTGAAGACAGAACGAAGACGAAGGTGGAGGTTGACAGCGAAACCGGAGAGGTCTTCATAACGTCCACGGAAGAAACCGACGACCCCCTGGCGGTTTGGAAGGCGAGGGATGTTGTTACAGCCATTGGCAGGGGATTCTCACCGGAGAGGGCCTTTAGACTCTTCAACGAGGGGGAGGTTTTGGAGGTGGTGAACCTCTCCGACATCGTCGTTGGCAGTGAAGGAAACGCCCTTCCACGTGTTAGGGGGAGGATAATAGGGAGAAGGGGTCGTACGAGGGAGATTATCGAGGAGATGAGCGGTGCGGATATCAGTGTTTACGGTAAAACCGTTGCTATCATAGGTAATCCCCTTCAGGTGGAGATAGCGAAAACTGCGATAGAGAAGCTCGTTAAGGGCTCGCCCCACAGCTCCGTTTATCGGTACCTTGAGAGGAGGAAGAAGGACCTTAAGGTTGAGGGAGCTGGATACACGCTCATGGAGTGAGGGAGGTTGAAAGATGGCCGAAGCTAAAGAACTGTTTAAGGAATTTAAGGTGCAGAGTGTCAGTGAGTTCTTCAGACGGAACGCGGCAATGCTCGGCTACACCGGTAAAATCCGGTCGCTTACAACGGTTGTCCACGAGGCGGTTACCAACTCGCTTGACGCCTGCGAGGAGGCTGGAATACTTCCCTACGTCCGCGTGGAGATCGAAGAAATTGAGAGGGAACACTATAAGGTCGTGGTTGAGGACAACGGGCCTGGAATCCCTGAGAAGTTTATAACCCACGTCTTCGGCAAGATGCTGGCCGGCACAAAGGCCCACAGGAACATACAGAGCCGAGGTCAGCAGGGGCTTGGCATAAGCGGTGCGGTTATGTTCGCCCAGATAACCAGCGGAAAGGCGACGCGCGTTGTGACGTCCATCGGGAACGACGAGATAATTGAGGCCTGGGTTAAAATAGACGTGGACAAGAACGAGGGCAAGATAGTGCAGAAGACGAAGAAGCCCAATCCAAACGGCTGGCGTGGGACCAGGATAGAGCTTGAGGTCAAGAACGTCCGCTACGTCCGCTCGAAGCAGGGGGTGTACTGGTACCTCAAGCTCACGGCCATAGCGAATCCCCACGCCCACATCGAGCTCATCGAGCCGGACGGAAAACTCATAGCGTTCCCGCGTTCGAGTGACGACGTCCCCAAGCCTCCGATTGAGATGAAGCCCCATCCGCGCGGCGTTCTCACCGATGACGTTTACAGAATGGCCAAGAAGACCAGGAGGAGCAGTCTGAAACGCTTCCTAATCGGCGAGTTCTCCAGGATAAGTGACAAGAAGGTCGACGAGCTGGTTGAGTACATCGCCGCTCTAAGACTCATAAAGACCGAGAAGGACAAGAACGTCCAGGATCAGCTCTACGAGAGGCTTGTTAAGGGGGAGGTCAAGACGGTCCTCCGCTCCTTTAAAGGGTACACCAAGGTCGTCAAGCAGGTTGCGAAGGCGATGGAGAAACCGCCGGAGAAGATCAGCTGGCACGAAGCTGAGGAGATAGTTGAAGCCTTCAAGTACATGAAGTTCATGGCCCCCCCGACCCACGGTCTGAGGCCGATAGGTGAGGAGAACATCGAGAAGGGGCTGAGGGGAATCCTCAAGCCGGAGTTCGTCACCGCCGTTACCAGGTCGCCCAAGGTCTACTCCGGGGGTATCCCCTTCCAGGTTGAGGTCGGTTTGGCCTACGGGGGGGAGATCCAGGCGGGTTTTGATGTTCTGAGGTACGCCAACCGTGTTCCGCTTCTCTTCGATGCGGGCTCGTGTGTGACGACGCTGGCGGCACGCTCCGTTGACTGGAAGAGATACAAGGTCGATGACCTCGATAGGG
>Ga0256834_1001868_pt1 | contig 13805 bp, 13 predicted proteins | sample 4281140metaG_FD_190536 | JGI IMG/M metagenome (GOLD analysis project Ga0256834, IMG submission 190536) | Hydrothermal vent microbial communities from East Pacific Rise, Pacific Ocean - 4281-140 | ecosystem: Environmental > Aquatic > Marine > Hydrothermal vents | place: Pacific Ocean: East...
TCTTACTTCAGAGATAACCATAGATGCTTTAGCAGTAGACACTTCTAAAGAGGGAAGCTATAGGGTTAAGTATAGTGTAGAAGATAGTGCAAAAAATAGAGTTGAAGTTGTTAGGGTGGTGAAGGTGAACAGATACAATAGCATCAATGAGAAAAAATGGCCAAAACATATAAGGGGGCTTAATGTTGCTGTACCTCAAAAGTTTTTAGAGACATCTGAGCCATATGAGAGGATGTCTTCATGGGGTGTAAATGCCATAACTATCAACTTTGGAACAGATAAAAAATTAAGTATCTCTCAGAGTGAAGCTTTTAGAAGTCCAGCTGTACCTAAAAACATGGAAGCTTATCGTGGCGGTCTTGATAGATTGGACAAAATAGTCAAACTTGCAAAAAAATATGAGTTTTATATCATTTTACAAACAGCTGTAACAGTGGGTTATGATGGAATCAATGTTGCAACTGGAGAGAGTTTGGAAGCAAATGCCATTCAAGAGAGAGAGTATATTCAAAATGTGACTGATCTTACGGTTTTTATAGCCAATCGATATAAAAATGAACCAACTCTTCTTGCATACAACTTTATTGCAGAGCCTCATACTAAGTGGATAGTAGATAATTGGAGTGGTATTGTTGTTCCAAAGTTTGTTGATGCTATTCGAGCTGTTGATATGAACTCTTATCTAGTCTTTTCAGCTGGATTGTGGGGCTTTCCTGATTTTGGAAGTTCAAAAAAAGGGCGCATTAAAGAGCCAGTAAAAGATCCTGCAGATAAGATAGTTTACGGATGGCATGACTATGCACCACATAACTATACGCATCAAGGCATACATGGTAGACCAAAGGGGCTTGTTTATCCAGGGCTCTTAAGGTATTTTAATACAAGTGCAGAGAAGTATTGGGACAGAAGAGAGCTTGTAGGTTCGATGAAGCGTGCACTTGATTTTATGAAAAAGTATAAGGTTAGAATGTTTGTTAACGAGTTTGGTGTAGCCAGATGGGCTCCAGGTGCAGCGCAACTTCTTGATGACAAAATTTCAATATTTGAGGAGTATGGTATAGATTGGACCTGTTTTCAGTATGGAGGAGGATGGGATGGATGGAATCTTACGGTCGATAAAGATTTGCCCCCAAAAAAGAGAACGGATGGATATACAAATACTGATCGTCTTGAAGTAGTAAAAAAGTATCTACTTAAAAATAAAAACATGCAATAAAAAGAGATTGTAAAACATACTGTATAGATCCAAGTTGATCTTAATTTGTCCCAAACCTTAACCAAAACCCCTAACCAAAAACTACAAGCCAAGAGAAAAATCTTTAAAGTATACTAATACACTTAACATAAACTACATACAAAAGGCTCTTAAAATGCTAAAACACCTCTTCATAACAGCAGTAGTACTACTAAGCTTAACAGGCTGTGTAACATCAGAAGAGAGTATAGATGAGAGCACTACTTCTAGTAGCTCATCTGCTCTAAGTAGTAGCAGCAGTCTATCTAGCTTAGTCTCTAGTAGCTCAAGATCATCTATCTCTAGCTCTTTGTCTAGTAGCTCAAGCTCTATGATAAGCTCATCTAGTAGTAGTATTTTATCGTCTAGTTCATCTACATCAAGTAACTCATCTAGCTCAATATTATCTAGCAGTAGCTCAAGCTCTACAGACACCATCATAACATCTAGTAGTAGCTCATCTAGCCTAAGTAGTAGTAGTCTATCTAGCTTAGTCTCTAGTAGCTCAAGCTCATCTATGAGTTCATCATCTATCTCTAGCTCTTTGTCTAGTAGCTCAAGCTCTACAGTAAGCTCCTCTAGCTCAAGTATCTCATCACTATCTAGCTCATCTAGCAGCTCTATATCTAGCTCAAGCTCATCTGTAGCCAATGTCTACCTAGAGAGAGTAGATATACCTCAGTATGATCCAGACAACCCAACTCATGTGCTTATAACCACAGGTAACGGCATGTGGACATCATCTGTTCTTAATGACCCAAACTATAAACACTTCTATGTTGAGCCAGGAAGATATGCTACAAAGATCAATCTAACAGCAAGTGGAAGTAAAAACAGCAGAAGAACCATAAGCCTATATAACGGCAATGACACTCACCCTGCAGCATTGAGTGTTAGTATGGTAGCAGATGTTAGGATCTACTTTAAAGGTGGTAGCTACTGGAGTGTTGATCGGATGGCTATTTTAGATACTGAGCTATCGTATATCATAGCATTTGCCTCTAAGTCCGCACACAATATCATCAACAGGCTTCATGCTAAAAACTACTCTTATGGCATTGTGATCTTACCATTTTGCAACTATAATACAATCCAAAATTCATACATAAACCACATGACACACAAAGGGAGAATGTCTGACAATGTTGGTATCGCCATAGCAAGCAATCGTATTAAAGGGGCTCGTACAGAAGGAACTAAGATTATAAATAACGATATACGAAATGCCAATGATGGCATACAGCTTGTAGTAAGCTCTGGTTTAACAGCCAATGATGTAACTTATCCAGATACAGTTATCGACTCCAATCGTATCTGGATGGATGGTGATGTCTATACGGATGGGAACTATTCAACTAATGGGTACAGCCCAGATGGGCACTATATGATTGGCGAAAATGCTTTAGATCTCAAGACAGGATCAGATGATCTAAATAGACCAGTAATCATAACCAACAACATCATGTGGGGATACCAACGAGTAGATCAGACTCCAGGAGGATCATACTCAGGAGGGTCTGGTCAAGCCATTGTTGTACATTATGGTGTCTATCACACAAAGCTCAATAGTAATATAGTTGCTTTTTCTCAAAGAGCGCTTGGTATTGCTGCGCTAGAAAATGGTGGACCTCCACACTCATCTAGGTATTTTGAGATCAAAAATAATATATTTTATAAGCTCAATACTATCAATCCTGAAGATGATAAGACCTATGCAATGTATATATACAACTCTAAAGATGTCTCAATTGAGAACAACACATTTGTAGATGTGGCAGCCAACAGCAGAGGTAGTGGCTATGTAGTTAATTTTGATAAAACAACTCATAGCTCTTTTGCCAACAACCTTCTTATCAATACGATTGGTACAAGAGATAGTTTTGGCAATAGTGTAGAGCATAATTTTTTATACAGTGTTCAAAGATATAATTTTGACGGTGTTCAAGATGTAAGTTTTACAGATAGCTCTAGTGCAAAAATGGGAGATTTGGTGTTTGAGTATGAGAGATTTACCACAAGAGTAAAGAGTAAAACCATGTATGGTGTTGTTAGTAGCACACAGAGTCCTCACTACCATAAAGCTGGTAGCTCGTTAGAGTAGATCATATAAAGTGTAAAGTAACACTTGACACTTAGTTAGATTTTTGCTAAACTTTCTCATATCATTTTGAAAGAGGTCTATCATGTCTATAAAGATGAGTGAGTTAGTAAAGCTAACTGACACTAGTAAATCAACCATTCTTTTTTACATTAAAGAGGGGCTGTTGCCAGAGCCTAAAAAACCCAAACCAAACCTACATCTATATGATGAGCAGTCTGTTGACATGATCAAGTTTATAAGATACCTTCAGACACATTTTAACGCATCTATTAGTGAGATAAAAGCTATCACCAATGGTGGTAAACTACAGCTTGAGAAGGGCTTTGAGAGTCTGATTGAGGTACTAGATCTTATCATGGGCTCTGCTCATCAACATAGCTATAGTATTGAGTATATCTGTGAGCACTATGATATCTCTAAAGAGCAGATAGGTAAGTATATAGAGCAGGGATTACTGTTTCAAAGAGATGCTCTTTTTTGTGCTAAGGAGCTAGAGATTGTAGAGATTTTAGTACAGATTAGAGATCTTGATATAGGTGACGAGGTATTAAAAGCGTATGTTAAACACTCTAAAGAGTTAGCATCAATAGAGGTTCTTTTTGCAAAAGAGGCACTTTTGAAGAGTAAGAGTAGCTCAGAAGTGATCAAAACACTCTTTGACACAACGCTAATCTTAAAACCATATGTTTTTAACATGCAGACACTACAAGCATACCAGAAAAGTGAGGAGTAGTTATGAAAAAATTACTAAAAATTTACGGCTTTTTACCATTTATTGCGATTTTATTTCTTAATGCTTCAGTTGACATAGCACATAAAATAACCATACAAAATGTCCTACTTAAAAGCTTTGATGGTGAGCTACTAATCATACTAAGTGCGCTTATAAATGCCATGATACTCCTACCATTTATTCTACTATTTTCACCATCTGGCTACATTAGTGATCGATTCTCTAAGAGTCTAGTTGTGCGTTATGCTGCCTTAAGTGCTGTTGTTTTGACGCTACTTATTACACTTAGCTACTATCAAGGGTGGTTTTATGTATCGTTTGCTCTTACACTGTTATTAGCTATTCAGAGTGCTATCTACTCACCTGCTAAGTATGGGCTCATTAAAGAGTTGGCTGGTGTTGAGAACCTGGGAGTAGCAAATGCACTAGTTCAAGCTGTAACTATTGTAGCTATCTTGTTGAGTGCTATAGTATTTTCCGTAATCTTTGAGAGTTACTATATAGACTCAGATACTCCCAAAGAGATTCTACAACATGTTGTGATTATTGGCTGGGTCTTAGTAGCACTTAGTATATTAGAGGCATTTATGGCATTCAAGCTACCTTTAATTGCGCCAAAAAGAGCAAGTGAGCCGTTTAAGATAGGCTCATATGTTAAGCTCAACTACCTCAAACAAAATCTAAAACTGATCAAATCTGATGAAAATATCTGGCTTAGTATCATAGGGCTTAGTATCTTTTGGGGTGTATCTCAAGTGATTGTTGCTGCGTTTCCAGCACACTACAAAGCTGTTATGATGGATGAGAATGTTATTATTATTCAAGCTATCTTGGCGGTAAGTGCTATAGGACTCGTAGCTGGATCTATTGTGGCAGGAAGAATCTCGAAGCTACATATAGAGCTAGGCATTGTTCCAGTAGGAGCGGTAGGAATTTTTATTGCGCTACTACTTTTTACATATGCTACTAACATATACACTATGGGTGCTGCTAGCATGATATTTGGCTTTTTTGGTGCTCTTTTTATAGTTCCTCTTAACGCTTCTATGCAGTATTTTGCTAAAGATAGTGAGCTTGGAGTTGTACTAGCTGGCAATAATTTTATCCAAAATATCGTCATGGTGCTCTTTTTATTGCTCACCATACTCTTTGTGCAGCTTGGACTTAGTAGCTCTATGCTTTTTATGCTTAGCGCTACTGTGACGCTCATTGGTACACTCTATGCCATCACTAAACTTCCTCATCTTTTTATGCGCATACTACTGCTGCCGATCTTAAAGAGTCGCTATGAGCTACACATCAAAGGTTTAGCAAACCTACCACAAAGTGGTGGAGTCTTGCTACTTGGAAACCATATCAGCTGGATTGATTGGCTCATAATTCAGATAGCATCACCGCGTGCTATTAAGTTTGTAATGGCAAAAAGTATCTATGATCAGTGGTATTTACGATGGTTTTTAGAGATTTTCAGTGTCATACCGATATCTGGAGGCTCAAGTAGAGACTCTATGAGAAAGGTTCGCGAACGGTTAGATAATGGTGAAGTTGTAGCTATCTTTGTAGAGGGGCGCATAAGCTATAATGGTCAGTTAAATGAGTTTAAAAAAGGTTATGAGATGGCTATTAAAGATAGCACTCACCCTATAGTACCATTTTACATACACGGTTTATGGGGCTCAACTTTTTCAAAAGCTAGTGCACGCTTTAAGAAGATGACAAAGAGTGGTACTAAACGGTATGTGGCAGTTGCATTCTCCAAGCCACTACCATCAGATACATCTGCTAGTGTAGTAAAACAGAGAGTTATTGAACTATCCAATAGAACCTGGGAAGAGGAGATCTCATCTGCTAGAGCACTGCAATACAACTGGCTAAGGCGTGCAAAGTCACAACTACTAAAACGCTCCATAGTAGACACCACAGGAGCTGACCTAAATAGCGCAAAGATGATAACAGCAGTGCTTCTGTTTGTAAAGTCATTGCGCCACATAAAAGGTGAAAATATCGGTGTTATTCTACCGGCCTCATCTGTAGGCTCTATTGTCAATATGGCTCTATTTGTTATGGGTAAGCGACCTATTAACCTAAACTATACACTAAGTAGCGAAGCTCTAGATGAGGCTCTAAGACAAGCAGATATCAAAAGCATTATTACATCTGAAAAGTTTATGAAAAAGTTATCTGCCAAGGGTTTTGGAGTCTCAAAGCAGGTCGAAGATATCTGTATAAATGTTGAGTCTGTAGCACAAAAATTTAGCAAACTTGATAAGTTGTATGCAACTGCAGAGGCTCTCTTGATGCCAAGCTGGCTAATTGAGATGTTATATTTTAAAAAGGTAGAGCTTACAGATGTAGCAACTATACTCTTTAGTAGTGGTAGCGAAGGAGCGCCTAAAGGCATAGAGCTAACACATAAAAATCTTCTCTCAAATATAAAACAGGTCTCAGCCCTGCTTAATTTTGAAAAGAGTGATGTTATCTTAAACTCTCTACCAATTTTTCACTCATTTGGGCTAACTGTTACAACACTTCTGCCGCTATGTGAGGGTGTCACTATGGTAAGTGCTCCAGACCCAACTGATGCTCAAGCCATCGGAAAACTAGCAGCAAGGTATCAAGTGAGTATCATGTTTGGAACTTCTACCTTTTTTAGACTCTACACGCGCAATAAGAAGTTATTGCCAATTATGTTCGATAGTGTGCGCATGGTAGTTGCTGGTGCAGAGAAGCTAAAACCAGAGATTAAAAGTGCCTTTAAATCTAAGTTTGGTCTTGATATTTTTGAGGGCTATGGCACAACTGAAACATCACCAGTTATCTCGGTAAACATGCCAGATGCACTAGATCTAGACTCTATGCGCCTTGTTGTCGGCAACAGAGCAGGCACAGTAGGTCAAGCACTTCCAGGAACAATTATTAAGATTGTAGACCCTCAAAGCTTAGATGAGCTAAGTGTAGGTGAAGATGGACTAATCATTGTTGGTGGTCCACAGGTGATGCGTGGATATCTAAACAACACTCAAAAGAGTGCAGAGGTGATTGTGCAGATAGATGGTGTGCGCTACTATAAAACTGGTGACAAAGGACATCTTGATGAAGATGGCTTCATAACCATAGTAGACCGCTATAGCCGTTTTGCTAAGATTGGTGGTGAGATGATTAGTCTTGGTAGTGTTGAGGAGCAGTTGGAGCAGATCTTTGATGATGAGGTTGAGTTTATCGCAACTGCTATGAGTGATGAGAAAAAAGGTGAGAAAATTGTACTTTTATATACCGCAGAGTATGATGAGAAGCAGATGCAGAGTACTGTAAAACAGAGCGACATGCTAGCATTAGCACAGCCTAGCAGATTTTTTAAAGTAGATACCCTGCCTAAGCTAGCTAGTGGCAAAAGTGATTTTAAAGGTGCAAAATTATTGGCAGAGGAGCTGTGTCGTGCAGACGGTTGACATACACTCTCATCTACTTAGCAGCAGTGTCCGTTTTGATAGATTTTATGACCGCATAGCCATTAGACTTTTTGGCAAGAAAATGGGTTTTGATAGTAGCAGATTGTTAGATAGCCCATATGAGGCATATGTTGAGGCTTTGGTTGGTGGTGTTCGTAGCTCAAAACACCTCAAAAAAAGCGTCATTTTTGGTGTAGATGCTAGAGTTGATGAGAGTGGAGTGGAGCTACATAGAGACCTTACGGTCTGTGCCACCAATGAAGATCTGCTAAGAGTATATGAGTCCAACCCAGATGTAGTGATACCATTTTTCTCCATCAATCCAAATAGAGCAGATGCGCTAGATCTGATCGATAAATATAGCTCTCTTGGTTTTAAAGGGGCAAAGTTTTTACAAAACTACTGGAATGTAGATACTAAAGATCTGAAATACCGCGACTATTTTGAGAAACTCAAAGATAAAAATCTGCCACTCATTGTACATATAGGTAGTGAAAGTAGTATCTATTCACATAAGCGATGTGAGTGCATCAGTATGCTAGATCACCCTCTAGAGGTTGGCGTTACAGTCATAGCCGCTCATATGGCGCTTAGCTACAAACCACTTCAGATCCTAAAAGCTCTATCTAAAAACCCTAAACACTTCAACGAAGAGTACTTCACACTTTTAAAAATGCTAGAACAACATGACAATCTATATGCTGATATCTCTGCACTTCTTACACCCGTGCGAGCTAAGGTGCTGCCACACTTAAGTAGACAACATCAGATACATGATAAGTTACTATTTGGTACAGACTATCCAGTACCATTTAGCCCTCTTTTCAATAGCTATGATCTACCATTAAAACGACGGTTTGAACTAGCAAAGATAGTAAATCCATTTGACAGATACACTCAGACCATACTTGAGTATTTCCCATCAACAAACCCTATATACTCAAACTACAAGAAGATTTTAGATCAATAAACCACAACAACAGAACACCCACGCATCACCTTTTATGCAAAATATCTAAAATAGCATGGGTCTGTTAGACTAAAAAGTGCAAGATTGATTGTTCTATCTTTGATAGCATCTTAACAATACCGTTAGATATCTACTATGTTGTAAAAATGATTTTTTAGAAGAGATGGAGGGTGACAGCGAAATCTCTCCCCATGTTGATGTGATAAAAAATCTGGCCATGGTGTATGTGTCAAAATCTTTTAGCTCACTTTTTTCTATAGATACATTAAAAAGATTTGATAAGTTTTTGACAAAATCATCAAACTTGCTATTTAGTATATATTCAAACTCGCTATCTAAAGGTGCCATCTCTACCATAAGCCTATGAAGTGGACATCCACTCTTAATTAAAAATGTATGCTCGCTCATTTTTGCAAAAATGGACTCCATGGTTTGAGATATATCTCTATCTTCATCCATCGTGAAGTCAAAAAAAATATCTATTTTTGGGAAAATACGCTCTTTGATTGTTGCAAGTATTAAGCCTTTTTTAGAATTAAAAAAATGGTACATACTTCCTTTTGGCACACCTGCATTTTTTAAAATTGCTGCAGTTGATGCTCCATGATAGCCATTTTTATAGACTTCTAAAAAAGCAGCATCCAACAACTTCTCTCGACTCTCTCTTATTCTCACCACTGTCCTTTATCTGATTATCTTGAAAACTTACTAAAAATAATAGCACCATTTGTCCCTCCAAACCCATAGTTCGTACTCATAACTGTTGGCAATATTTTTTCTCTTGGCTCATTTGGTATATAATCTAAATCACAAGTAAAGAGACTTACTTTAGCTCTTTTCTGCTGTCATGACTCTGTAAATATGTTGAAGATTTGAGAAACTTTTAAGTGAAATTGGACTCTTGAGGGTTGGTTGTGATGCTCTCAAAATGGAGCACAAACTCTGTACCGTCACTATCTGATGCAACATCAATCTTGATACCATAGTGTTGTGCTATAGTGTTTACTATGTGAAGCCCTATGCCAAAGCCACCTTTACTCTCATCTGCACGGACATACCGTCTAAATATCTGCTTTAACTGTTCTGGTTGAATAGTGGCTCCAGTGTTGTGTATACTTAATGAACTTTTATCAATTTTGATAGTGATTATAGAGCCTCTGTCGGCGTATTTTATCGCATTATTTAACAGGTTGTCTATGACTCTTTGGGCTCTTTTTTTATCCATCAAGACTACTAGGTTAGCACGGTTGTCCAGTCTGATTTTAAGCCGCTTCATCTGTATGTGAATACCAAAATATTCGCAGCGCTCTAAGATCATCTCTTCAATATGTAGCACCTCATCTTTTCGTACAATTTTTTTACCGAGTAGCAGATATGTCAGATCATCATACAGAGTCTCAATAGCGCGTGATGCAACTCTGATACGGTCTAGTTTTTTAGCACTTTTTTGATCTAGATCGTCTCTATTGATGAGCTCAACATTGGTAAGTATAGTAGTAACTGGTGTGTTAAGCTCATGTGTGGTGTCTTTGATGAAGTCATCTAACATCTTTACAACATCTCTCATGGGGCGCAAAAAGAGTCTACTAAGCCACACTCCAAGACTAAATAGTAGCAAAAATAGTACTCCACCGAGTAGAGAAGCAGTTTTAAGGTACTCTTTAAGCCATAACTTATCATCTATAGTTTGCAAGATCACTACACCATTTTTGAGCCCATATGAGCCCATGTTTATCACTAGATAGACTATATTTTTCTCTTTATGTATATCTGGTCTTAGATCTACAAAGTGCAGATCTAGCTCTCCTGCAACCACTTCAGAATCCATAAAAAATGCACTTTTATAAGCTGGATCTTTTGGAAATAGTAGATCATCGCCCTGTATCCATCTAACAACACGCGGTATATATACTTCTGCTTGAAGCTGCATGGCCAATCTATGGTTTGCCAAAGATATCTCACTTTTGTAGCGGTAATACAGCACTCCAAGTAGAGCCAAAATAAATATGCTCATGATGCTATAAAGAGTTATAAAAGCTCTTAAAGTGCGTCTATGTGCAAAGTTGATAGCCAAGCCTTTTGTGACTCACAATTTTCTCTTTTCCTAGTAGTTTGCGTAGCTCTTTGATGTAGGTTCGTAGCGCATCATCACTTGGTGTCTCATCAAAACTCCATAATCTCTGTGCAATCACCTCATGTGTGACTATAGAGCCACGACGCTCAAGAAGTAGTTTTAGAAGTGCATCTGTTTTACTACTTAAGTTTATCTTCTCATCTTTGTCAAACACTCCTCCATTGATGGTGTCATAGAAGATATTGTGTGCAATCTCAACCCTCTTATCGATAGGGTGTGAGAAGCGCCTTAACATCATGCTTTTAACGCGTAACACCAACTCTTTGATGGCAAATGGTTTGCGTATGTAGTCATCAGCTCCACTTAAAAACCCCTCTTCAACATCCTCTAAACTATCTCTTGAAGTGACAAATAGAGCAGGCGCCATAACACCTCTACCTCTAGCAGATTTTAATAGCTCAAAACCAGATTGTGCAGGAACATTCACATCAAGTATAAGAAGATCAAAAGAGCTCTCATATAGTAGATCATCTGCCATATCACCATCATACGCACTTGTTACAGCATATCCCTCATCTTCTAAGATATCTTTTAGTGTATCGTGTAGTGCCTCATCATCTTCAAGAAGTAGTATCTTTTTTTTCATACAACAAGTTTAGCAGATTATGGTAAAATTTGGCTAATGAAACTCTACTACATTACTACATTAGTACTCTTGCTTCTCTTTACTGGTTGCTCAAAACAGCCTGTGGTGCCACAAGAGCCAAAACAACTCACTGAAGCATACTTGCTAAAAAATATCAACTCAAGGTATATCAAAGATCTAAATATCACAGCAGTCTATCCACTAAGTTACTCTGAGTCTGTGAAACTAAATGATCAAAATGCTACTATCACAACTACACTAGTTGCAATCATGCAAGGTGATCTAAATGCAACACTACAAAAGAGCAGTATACAAGTAAGATGCACGCTAGTGGGGTCATCTTGGGGAGACTTTAAAACAGCACTAGATAAAAATGGAAACTCTCTTGTAGTTCGACCTACAACATCAAATATTAGAGATGGTCAATTTAGTGATAACTTCATCATAGATATCACTCCAGAACAGCTTGAGATATATGCCGATGAAGACGCAGATTTTTTACTACTTGGTGCAGATCGTGAGCTGTTGATTAATATACCTGCCATATACTTTGGTGCTCTTTATCGTTATCTTTTATAGGAGGATTTATGCGTTTTTTATCTATATTTTTACTCTCGCAGCTACTACTGAATGCTTCAGATCAGATACTGCTTAAAACCCAAGCAAACATCAATCAAATAGTAGACAATACTCAAGTAAGCAAGATTGAGTATCTATCTAAGACTATCTATCTTCTACACCTAGTAGACAACCAGAACATAACAGAGGTCATAGACTCTTTACAACAAAATCCTCAAGTCATATATGCTCATCCAAACATAGAGAACAAGACCAATCCTAGATGAGACTCTACTACACACTTCTTATCATGATATTGGCTGGATGTGGCTCAGATAAGAGCAGTGACTCATTTGACCCAGCAACTAACCCATACTACAGCAAAGCATGGCACCTACACAACACAAAAGATGCAAATGTAGACTCAAAGGCTCATGTCAATATATCTAAAGCTTGGCAAAAAAGTAGAGGTAAAGGTGTAAGAGTTGCAGTACTAGATGACTACTTTAACCCCTCACACCCCGATATAAAAGATAGAGTTGTGCTAACATACAACGCTTCAGATAACTCATCAAATATCAATACATTAGCGGGTAAAGTTGCTCATGGACAAAGAGTGGCTGGTGTACTAGCAGCATCTACTAACAGTATTGGTTCCACAGGGGTAGCACCTGAAATTGAGCTCATACTCATAGGTAGCGCATATGAAGATGATGCTAGTCAAATAAGAGCTTTTGAGTATGCTAAAGAGCACGGAGCACAGGTAGTTAACTGTAGCTGGGGGAGCTATGCCGTCTCTCAAGCAGTAGTAGATACCATAAAAGATCTATATGATGCAAACATAACTATTGTATTTGCATCTGGCAACGGTGGTTTTAATCTTGATCAAACCTCATATAATGACGAGTCAGAGCTAGAGTGGGTCATAGGTGTAAGCTCTAGTAGTGAATTTAACACAAGAACCACAGATGCAGACTATGGATCAAACATAGATATTTTAGCGCCAGGTGGAGAGAAACTAGGTATTGTGACAACAGATAACACAAACTACACTACCAACTTTAGAGGCACCTCTGCAGCTACACCAATAGTCTCTGGAGCAGTTGCTATCATGTTGTCATTAGACCCCAATCTAACACCAGAGCAGATTAGAGAGCGTATTATCAACAATGCAGATAAAATAGGTAACATAGAGTACATAGATGGGTTTAACTTAAAATATGCATATGGCAAGATAAATATCTCAAAGAGTGTGCTGGAGTAATTTTTAGTGTATAATTCCTATACTACATTAAAGTACAAGCAAGGAGTATATTATGTTGTGTGCTGAGAAGATACAGAGAGTTTTGATGGCAATTATGTTGTCGTTGAGTATGTTTTTATTTATGAGTGGTCAAGCACAGATTGCTGTTGTGTTACAGACTTTTATTATCTTAATGATTCTTGTCTGGGCATTTACCGACTTCTGTCCATCTCTTTGGAGCTTTAAGAAGATCTTTGGTTCATGTGAGAAAAAGAGCAAATGAGCACCATTAGCTACAAAGATGCAGGTGTTGACATAGATGCTGGTGCGCGTTTTGTTGAAAATATAAAACCCATCGTTAAATCAACAAAGATAGATGGTGTACTTGGGGGCATAGGCTCATTTGCAGGTGCATTTGAACTACCTACTGGCTACAAAGAGCCTGTTATGCTAGCGGCTACTGATGGTGTTGGAACCAAGCTCAAACTAGCCATAGAGTCTGGCATATACGATAGTGTTGGAGTAGATCTGGTTGCTATGTGTGTCAATGATCTTATATGCAACTTTGCCACACCATCATTTTTTCTAGACTACTACGCTACTGGCAAACTAGATGTACAGATAGCTACATCTATCGTTCAGGGCATAGCAGATGGGTGCATAGACTCAGAGTGTGCGCTCATAGGTGGAGAGACTGCTGAAATGCCTGGCATGTATGGTGGTGACGATTTTGATCTAGCTGGATTTGCAGTTGGTGTAGCTGAAAAGAGTGAGATAGATAGACTCTCTCATGTAGA
>Ga0256834_1001869_pt1 | contig 13805 bp, 15 predicted proteins | sample 4281140metaG_FD_190536 | JGI IMG/M metagenome (GOLD analysis project Ga0256834, IMG submission 190536) | Hydrothermal vent microbial communities from East Pacific Rise, Pacific Ocean - 4281-140 | ecosystem: Environmental > Aquatic > Marine > Hydrothermal vents | place: Pacific Ocean: East...
AGACTTAGAAAAGGTGCAGTGTAGCAGTAAGTAGTGTTGATTACTTAGTTGCATGAGTCTGACTCTGTGAGATACTTAATGTATGAAATCATCTATACTAACTTTATTTATATTTACAATATTGTATACAACCACACCAGTCGCTGAGGCTTATACAGGTATGACTGCAGAGCAATTGCGCACAGAGATAGCAAGACTCACTCGCGTTGCTGACACGATAAAGGTACAGCTTGTACAGTTTGGCTCTAACCCGAACACAGTGTTGCCTGGCACTAGTAACCCTAACTCTATACTAACTCCTAGTATATTGTCTAATAGGTGCTTACAGACAAACCTACGAATGAGCAAGGGGGACAAGGGTGGTAGTGTCAGCACACTACAAGACTTCTTGGTAAAAGAGGGTGTGTATGCAGCAAACTTAGTAACTGGATACTTCGGCCCTGCAACTCAAGCAGGTGTACAACGCTGGCAGGCAGCCCACGGTATAGTAAGCTATGGCTCGCCAAGTACTACAGGATACGGCAGAGTTGGACCAAGCACACTAAGAGCGATGCAGAGTGGATGTCTTGGTGGTAGGTACACCGGAATAAGCGGAAGCTTAACAGACTCTACCATACCAACCACATCACCTAAGGGTGTCGCTGTAGAAAAATATTCACTATCACTAAATCCAACAAGCGGAATTGCTCCACTAGCTGTGACAGCTTCATTTGAAATAGATGGAAGTACCTGCACCTCTTATCTACTAGACTGGGGAGATGGATCTATACCAGTATTACACAATTCTAATAAAGACTCAGGTTGCGTAAGTAAGCCTATTAAAATTACACAAACTCATATATACAATTCACCAGGTACTCACACTGTCATATTCAAGGCTGGTAAAGCTAACCTAAGTCAAATAAAACAACTAAACGCCTTAAAGGTTAATGTTGTGGGTAATCTATAATACAACCACTGTCTTGGTACTATCTATTATAATCGTCGAGAGATTGTAACTATTTCTATACCGCTAATACCTTGCTTTAACATTAACCTGCTTACCTCTGTGACTGTTGCACCAGTTGTTAGTACATCGTCTATTAATATTACATGTACACCTTTAAGTACCTCTATATCTTTTAGACTAAAAACACCCTTTATATTTTTAAGGCGTTCTTTCTTGGTTAAGTGTGTCTGTGGTTTTGTATCTTTGTGCTTTTGCAATGTACTATAGTTTATAAATTTACTGAGCTCCGAATTGATTGTCTTAACCTTGTCTAACACTAACTCTAACTGATTAAAACCTCTATATTTCTTGCGCTGCTTTGAGAGTGGTACTGGCACTATGATAACCTCTCTACCTGGATATACACTCAACAATTCTGCAACTTCTTCTATTAGATACGAAGATAGTGCGTCAGCCAAAACTGCAACAACCTCAGCATCCCCTAAGTACTTAAGTCCCCATATTAGAGTAGAGACGTTGTGATCCCCATAATCTGCTAATGATGTTACTTTTATCTCTTTCTCTACATTAGCTATTTTTATATAATGTGTACTTATGTGGCTTGGTAAAGCACCTTGAATATTGTATAAAAGTGCATCTAAACTACTGTTAGGAAAAATAATCTCCAAGACCCATCTGTATAAAATCCTTATATATTCTTGCATTGCTATACACAGTAACATACTTAGTTCTTAGCATGTCGTGTTAATATTACCATGATGAGTATCATAGACACGATTAAAAATGCACTAAATAACTCGCCTCTAAGTAAAGTAATGTCCAGTAACGCTAGTGTGTTAGGTGTAGATATAGGCTCCGCTAGCATAAAGGTCGTACAACTTAAAAGAGAGGGGGGTAAGGCTGTATTAGAAACATATGGTGCAATTACACTTGGGCCATATTCAGATACTGAAGCTGGTAGAGTGGTAAAACTACAGCCCGATAAACTCGCTGAGGCTATGACTGACCTTGTTAAAGAGGCTAATGTAACAACTACAAATGCTGCTGTAGCAATACCATTTGCATCTAGCCTAACCTCAATAATAGAGATGCCAAACATGTCTCAAGACCAGTTAAACAAGATGGTCCCCATAGAGGCACGCAAATACATACCAGTATCTACGTCTGAAGTAACAATGGACTGGTTTGTCATACCAAAAAACAAGTCAGAGGAGAGAGGCGATACTATAAAAGGCGTGTACACAAGTAAACCAAAGACGGACAACGAAGATACTTTAGAGGTGCTCTTGGTAGCAATACACAACAGTACATTAACAGATTATCAAACAGTAATGGCTAATGCACAGCTTGATACTCAGTTTTATGAGCTGGAGGTATTCAGCACCGCAAGAGCCTCTTTAGGGCACAGTATAAAGCCTGTGGTAGTAGTAGATATCGGAGCATCAAATACAAAAGTATACGTTATAGAAAAAGGGGTAATAAGGATGTCCCACCTTATTAAAAAAGGGTCTCAAGCACTAACCTTATACATACAAAGGTCACTAAACATAAGCTTTCAAAAGGCAGAGAAGTTAAAACATGAGCGAGGGCTTTCTACCGAGAGTCCCGTAAGACTAGCAGACGGAAGCCAAGCATTAGTTAGAGACGCTATGTTATCAACACTAGACCATATATTTGCTGAGGTAAATCGTGTATTATTAAGTTACGGTAAAAAGTATAATAAGAACATATCAAAAGTAGTCTTCTCTGGAGGTACCACAGCCATGAAGGGCTTCCTAGAATATTCTCAAGGTAAGATAGACAACGAAGTAGAGATAGCCGACCCGTTCAATAAAATACAGACACCAGCCTTCTTGGATGACATACTCAAAGAAGTTGGCCCAGAATTTGCAGTGGCAACTGGCATAGCCTTACGACAACTATATGGCAACAATTAATATGAATGATATAAAATAATTATGGAATCAAAAATCAGATCGTCATTTATACCTAAAAAGTCTGTAACAGAGACCAGTGCTGCACCTCGCACAAGGTATAAAAGTAGCGGCATAGACGTAATCATGCTTATCGCTATAGTATCCTTAGTTATAGCAGGGGTACTAGCCTCTGGTATATTTCTTTATAAAAACCTAGCAGTTAAAGATGCTGCAAATAAAAAAGAAATGTTAGAGAATGCCAGTGGGGCATTTGAACCAAAACTCATAAAAGAGCTAATGCTACTATCAAACAGAATACGAATCGCAGAAAGTATCTTAGAGAAGCACACAGCTCCATCAGTATTTTTACAAGCTCTTGAGAAAGACACACTAACCGGTGTACAGTTTACAGAATTTTCTTATGAGCAAGAAAATTCTGATACTGCCATATTTTCGCTTAAGGGTAAGACAGGTAGCGTAAACTCAGTAGCATTACAATCTAGCCGATTCGGGGAAAGTAGCTTAATACAAAACTCTATATTCTCTGACATTGACCTAGTAAAAGACGGTGTATCTTTTAATGTTGAAGGTAACGTAAACCTAGCTTCTATACGTTACACCTCTGTTGTATCAAATTATCAACCACAACAAGTAGACTTCGTAAATCAGCAAGGTAGTGACACGATGCAAATGCAGCAAAATAACACAGTCTCACCGCCTGAACCAACTGGAGAGTTTGGGGACTTTGGCAGTTTTGAGTAAAATTAATTATAATAAATATGACAAAAATAATAATATCATTTGTATTAATAGCAGTCTCTATATTTATTATATTTGGATATGTTAAGCCGACTTTTGACTCTGCTGAGGAGATTAAGAGCAATACTGTGCAGTATGATAAGGCGCTAAATAAAGCAAGGGAGATACAGGAATTAAAGCGTTCTTTGTTATCTCAATACAATTTATTTGCTGGCTCAAATCTTGGAAAACTTAAAAAACTGTTACCAGACGACGTTGATAATGTAAGATTAGTCTTAGACATGGATGGCATGGCTTCGGCCAGAGGTATACGTATAAGTTCTGTAAAGGTACAGAAAGACATAGACAAAAAAACGGACGTACAAGGTGGTAGTGTGGTGGGCTTTAATTCTGCGGCATTAGCCTCTCAGCAATATCAAACTCTAGTACTAGAGTTTGCAGCAGTCGCAACCTACGAGCAGTTTAAACTATTCTTGCAAGACCTAGAGCACAGCCTTCGTTTAGTGGACCTGGTAAGCCTAGAGATATCTCCTTCATCTCGGTCTGGACGAGGTACACTCTCAGATACAATAAGTACAACACCAGCTATATATAGATTCAATGTTGGCATAAAAACTTATTGGTTAAAATAATTTATCTCATGAATATATTAAGAGAAAATAAAATAATAATTGCACTTATTGTGTTAGTTGTTGCGGGTATAATTATATACAGCATTTCCTCCACAGACGCTAACAATAATTTACTATCTGCTAATAGTGCTAGTACAGCAAACAACGTAGACGACCGTGAACTACTAAAGCTACTCACAGACATGCAGACCATACGACTTGACGGTAGAATATTTGAAAGCACAGCATACTTAAGTCTTCAGGACTTTAGCAGAAGCATAGTACCAGAACCAGTAGGTAGAGAAGACCCATTTGCACCTCTAGAAGATACTAGTGTAACAATATCTGGTGGTGAAGATTTATCAGATCAAGTCTTATTGAGGTAACATGTTTAAAGATGAAGATGAGACAACTCATACTGGTTTGCCTATACGTGACGTTGGCAGCACAGTGATTCCACAAGAAATCCTTGAATACATACCAGAAGACTCTGCCTTACATTATAAAATAGTCCCAATATCACTAACAGATGGTGTGCTGGAGGTTGGTATGCTTGACCCACAAGACATTGAATCCTTAGATGCACTGAACTTCATAACCAGGAAATCTGGTATACCTTTCAAAGTCTTTCAAATAACTGAGACTGGCTTTAATAAGGTGCTCACAATGTATAAGGGTATAACTGGGGAAGTTGGAGTAGCTTTAGATGAATTTGAAAGTCAGCTTTCTGCAGAAGAAGGTAGCATACAAGGAGAGATAGATAAACAAGAACATGGTGGCAGTGACCAACTAAGGGAAGACGCCCCCATAATCAAAATAGTTGCTACAATATTACGCTATGCAGTTGAAGGTAATGCTTCTGATGTACACATAGAGAAAGGGGAGACCGGTGTTAAGGTTCGTTTTCGTGTTGATGGTATTTTACACACAAGCATAACCTTGCCAAGGAGGACACATCGCAGCATCGTAGCTCGTATAAAGGTACTCTCTAACTTACGTCTTGATGAAAGACGCAAACCTCAAGACGGCAGATTCTCTGCAATAATTGATGGGGGCAAGGTGGATTTTCGTGTTTCTACATTCCCAACATATGACGGTGAAAAAGTTGTTATGCGTATACTTGATAGAAACAAGGGCTTTATAAGTATAGACAACCTTGGCTTATCTGAAAGGTATAAAGAAATGGTCCAACGCGCAATAAAAAGACCTTATGGTCTAATACTGATTTCTGGTCCTACAGGATCTGGTAAATCAACCACCTTATACTCAATGCTTTCCTCTGTGGACACAGATACTAAAAACGTACTCTCTCTTGAAGACCCTGTAGAGTACTATATAGAAGGTGTAAACCAATCACAAATGCAACCAAGTATAGGATACGACTTTGCAACAGGCCTACGCACTACACTACGTCAAGACCCAGACATAATAATGGTAGGTGAGATACGTGATGCTGAGACAGCTAAGCTAGCTGTCCAGGCTGCACTGACAGGACACCTCGTACTATCAACAATCCATACAAATAGTGCAACCGGTATAGTATCTAGACTTATAGACATGGGTGTTGACCCATACCTTATAGCACCAACCTTAGTACTAGGCATGGCCCAACGACTAGTAAGACGCATATGTCCAGACACTGGCGTACCGACACCTATAGACGATAGTATGCTTGCCATGCTTAACAAAGAGTTCGAGGGTGTCCCAGAAGAACTGAAGCCTACGATTCCAAAGGAAGTACTGTCGGTAGAGACAGGAGCCAAGAATTGCCCATCTGGCACACGAGGTAGGGTCGCTGTATTTGAAATGTACGAGACATCACCAGAGCTAGAGCAAACAATACTTAACACACCTACCGACGATAAACTACGAGCAGTGGTACAGAGACAAGGAATGATAACAATGAAGCAAGATGCAATTATGAAGGCCTTTAACAAAGAGATACCATTTAAGGAGGTTCATGTACTCGGTGGCATGCTATTAGGTGAGTCTACAGAGGAAGCACCCGAAAAAGGCACACCCAAGAGTGTAGCAAAGCCATCGGAGCCTGTCGCAGACAATATAAATAATGTATAATTATCAACATGACTGAAAAAACAACCAAACAAAAGTTTAAATTATTATTTGTAGATGATGACACATTCATATCTGATATGTATGCTCTTAAGTTTAGCAACGCGGGACACGAGTTAATAGTTGCTAACTCTGTAGACGAAGCATTAGATAAGCTGCGAGAGGGTAACGACTATGACGCTATAGCTACGGACCTTATAATGCCAGGTAAAGACGGGTTCGCCTTCCTAGAGCAGGCGCGCATGGAAAACCTACTGGGTGACTCTGTTGTACTTGTATTATCTAATCAAGATGGTCCAGACGTAAAAGAACGCTTCAAGGGTCTTGGTGCTGTAGAGCACATAGTTAAAGCACATGCATTGCCAAATGAAGTACTTAAAATGGTAGAATGCGCTATAAACAAATATAAATACGGAAAACGTAGCCAGCAGTGTACTAAATAAGAATATACATGCCAACACCATCACAGTATGCAAATGACGTGCGAGATGCGGCAGGGTATATAACTGGGAAATCGGCCACTAAAACAGGTGAGTACTATAGACATATATATTCACAAGATGATGTAAACACCGGGGTGCCTGTGGTAGGTGTTGAATTAGATTCTGCGTATATAGCCAACCCAACAAGCCCAGTACCCATACAAGGGTTAACAGATGCTCAAATACTAGATATAGTACTAAGCGACAAGGCAATTGACCAGGACAGGATTAACACATTAAGTACCGATGTACCAAATACACAGGAGGGCGCAAGAGCCGAGAGGCCGTTAGAACAGGTCGCGATTATACAAGACGGCGGAGGTCTGCCATTGGGCGGCATTATAGTATTTGGACTTTTACTAGCAATTATATGGTTTGTATATTCAGTAGTAAGAGTATGGCAGAATAATCAAGCTCAGAAGATGATAATGCGTAATAGAAACGCATCTATAACAGAACCAGTCACAACAACCAAAAAGCCAACAGAAGAAAATGACCCTATAACTCTTCTAGAACCAGTAATGGTCAACCAAGAAGCCTCTACAGATTGGCGTACAAAAATAGAATTATCAGATAAGAAACTCAAAGACCTGTTAACCTCAAAAGGCATCTCTGGAGACTCTGTGTCAGACCAATTAAAAGCCGTAGGGGCGGGCACATTTGCTTCAGTAGACCTGGCTTGGGAAGCACACCAAGCAGCCAAAAAATTATTAAAGGCTCATAATACAGAAATAGACAAGCAAGCAATCAAAAGAACTCTGCAATTATTTAAGCAAGTGTTTGCTGAACATGATGTAATCTGATAAGATTACAAAATCATGAGACAGTCACAACTTTTTACTAAAACACTTAAGGAGTCTCCGTCTGACGAGCAGGCTAAGAATGCCCAACTACTTATACGAGCAGGCTACATACACAAAGAGATGGCCGGGGCATACATGTTACTACCATTAGGTCTTCGAGTGGTTGATAAAATTAAAGACATAGTTAGAGAGGAGATGGATAAAATAGGAGGACAGGAGTTCATAACAACTAGTATGCAGAAAAAAGAACTGTGGCAGAGTACAGGGCGTTGGGATGACTCAGTGGTAGACGTTTGGTTTAAATCTAAATTAAAATCCGGAGGGGAGATAGGTTTTGCGTGGAGTCATGAGGAGCCTATAGCTAATATGATGAAAAATCATATTGCTAGCTACAAAGACCTACCAAAATTTGTATATCAATTTCAAAATAAACTTCGCAATGAGTTAAGAGCTAAAAGTGGAATAATGAGAGGGCGTGAATTTATAATGAAAGACATGTACTCATTTGCAGACACAGAGCAACAGCACAACGATTTTTATGAAGCATCTAAGGTTGCTTATATGAACGTATTCAAAAGACTAGGTATAGGTGATGATACTTACATAACATACGCAGCTGGCGGAGCCTTCACAGAGTTTAGTCACGAGTTTCAAACCTTATGTGAGGCAGGGGAAGATATGATTTACCTTAACAAAGAGAAAGGTGTTGCTATAAACGAAGAGGTGCTCAATGATGATGTACTTAAAAAGGCTGGTGTAACTAAAGACGAACTGGCAAAGGTCTCTACTGCTGAAGTAGGTAACATATTTAACTTCGGTAGAAGCAAGGCAAAAGAAGTCGGTCTATTTTATAATAATAAAAATGGAGAAAAGGAAGCTGTATGGATGGGCTCATATGGCATAGGCATAACTCGCCTAGTTGGTGTTCTAGTAGAGAAGTTTGCGGATAGCAAGGGTATTATATGGCCAGAAAGTGTGGCGCCGTATAGCATACACTTAATAGGTATAGGGGATGCTATTACTTATGCCGACAAACTGTATAAAGATTTATCAGATAGTAACATAGACGTGCTATATGATGATAGAGACATACGCCCTGGACAGAAATTTGCAGATAGTGACCTAATAGGTATACCTTTAAGAGTAGTAGTATCTCCAAACACGTTGGAGGCTGGTGGCGTAGAAGTTAAAAAAAGGAATGAGGATGACTCTCATATAATTAGTACTGACAAATTGCTCGCCATGTTCTCAAAATAATACCTAACAACCATGGATAATATCTTAAACAAAATACAAAACTTATTCTCGGATGATATCGGTATAGATTTAGGAACTGCTAATACCCTAGTATATGTAAAAGGGAGAGGTATTGTAATAAACGAACCTTCAATGGTAGCCATAAATAAAAAAACCGGACAAGTAGTAGCAGTAGGAAGAGATGCCAAAGAGATGCTAGGCAGGACACCTGGCCATGTACGGGCTGTTCAGCCGCTTATAGACGGTGTTATATCTGATTTTGAGGTCACAGAAGAGATGTTATCTTACCTAATAAGTAAGGCACAAAACGGCTTCAAATTACTAGGGCCGAGGGTTGTAGTTGGTATACCATCTGGCATCACAGGAGTAGAGACACGTGCTGTACGCGATGCAGCGATGAATGCCGGCGCACGGGCAGTACACATAGTCGAAGAGCCTATGGCGGCGGCAATAGGGATAGGACTGCCTATACATGAGCCTACAGGTTCAATGGTTATAGACATAGGTGGAGGAACCACGGACATAGGTGTAGTATCGCTTAGTGGTATAGTAAACTCTAGGAATATAAAGATAGCTGGTGACAGATTAAATAACGATATAATAACTTACATACGCAACGAATTTAAAATATTAATAGGAGAAAAGTCAGCAGAAGATGCCAAAATAGCCGCTGGTGCAGTAACTAATATGGGAGAAGGTCTTGAGTCATCTGTGAGGGGCAGAGATCTAGTCACTGGACTACCCAGGGAAATACTAGTAACTGATAAAGACATAAGAGAGGCCATACACCACTCCATTGCGCAGCTAGTAGATATAACGAAGGAAGTACTCGAGACAACTCCACCAGAGATAGTCTCTGACATAATGCAAAGCGGCATATACTTAGTGGGTGGAGGAGCGCTGATACGAGGTCTATCTGAAATGTTATCTGAACTGCTTGGTGGCGTGACTGTTATAGTGGCAGATGATCCGCTTACTGCTGTAGTTCGTGGTACTGGCATCATACTTGATGATATAGATGCATATAAAGAGTCTCTTAAAGAACATGAAAATCAAATATCACCAACAGCATAATAAAAAGAGACGTATCTCACAGGTGGCTTTATTTACAATAATAACGCTGCTGATAATAGGGGCACTTTCTCAGACTGTACGACTAGGCAATATCACTCAGTCCTTATATGCCAATGCTGTATCTAGTACCAAGAGTACCGAAGATATTTTGAGTAAAATAGGTACTACATTCACACCTAAGGCCTCACTCTTAAAGGAGAACCAATCTATGCGCGAAGAGTTACAAAAAGCAAAGGTAATATTTATTTATAATTCCGTACTTAAATTAGAAAACGAGCATCTACGTACACTACTCAACAACCCATTAGGCAAGAGCCTTAACGCAAGCACTTCAAGTACTGCAAGCAGTACTGCTCGCATAATAGACTATAAAGAAATGCCTTATGGTACGATTCTGGCATCATTAGAAAATGCTAACACAAATAATACAAGCATTGGGCACCTCGCACGCTTTGGCAACCTTGCCATAGGTGAGGTCATTGAGCAAAATGGAGCACATCTACTAATTAAACTGTTTACAGCTAGCGATGAAGTGCATGATGTACTTATAGGAGACACGTCTGGCTCTTTTATTGGTGACTCAAATAGTTCTGGTAAGGTTATACTCTCAAGAACCAAAAAAATATTAATAGGCACAGCCGTATCTATGCCTGCCGCTGGCGGTCTGTTATTGGGTACTGTAGAAGAGATACAACGGAACACTGAGGAGTCACTACAGACTATACTGATACGCATGCCTGTTAATATAAGAGAGTTGCGTTTTATAACTATAGACAATGAGTAACATAACATACGCACATAGCTTCTGTATTGGATTACTCCTTGCAGCCGTGTTATCTAATTACATGATACTTGCAGCTGCGCTGTCTATATTAACAATAACAATATGGGGTAATTTTATCATACCCATATTGTTAGCCTTACTGATAGATACCTCGCTGGTTGCCGAACGGGGTATTCATAACCTTTATGGTTTTAGCATTACCATAGTTACAATACTTTTAACTGTAACTTTGTTACAGTTACGAAAGTTGCTAAAATTCTGATACACTAACAGTCATGAATAGAGACTTTTTTGCAGGAGTAGACCCAGAGGATGCATTCTTAGACTCTTCCAATTTACCAGGCTTCGACACGCACGCTGCTGAAGGTAAATTAATACAAGCACTGTCCCCTAAAGAAGTATACTCTGTGGGGATAATCTTTATATTCATAATACTGTTATTTATATACCAATTATTTACATTGCAAATATTAAATGGAGGGAAGTACTTGCAATTATCAGAAAATAATGGGTTAGCAAAATCTATAATATTTGCCGAACGAGGTATAATATTGGATCGAACAGGTATAGAACTAGCATGGAACGAACCTGCTGAAGAAGCGTTAGTAGACACCATCGGTAATAAACTACTTGGGACATACTCCCTACGAAAATATACACATATCCCTGGCTCAGCACACCTATTAGGTTTCGTAAGCTACCCTGAGGTAGATAAAAGCGGTAATTGGTGGCGCACTGATTTTATACCGGGCGGTGGGGTAGAATACAGTTTTAATACTTTACTCTCAGGCATAAATGGCAATAAACTTATAGAGGTAGATGCTCTTGGTGAGGTGTTATCATCTGGGTCTGTATTACTGCCGAAAAATGGTGGTATCCTAGAGTTAAGTATAGACGAAAGTATAAATACAGAGCTATACAAAGCTATTAAAGATGGAGTCACCAAAGCTGGCTTCAAAGGTGGGGCTGGAGTACTTATGGATGTTACCACTGGTGAAGTCCTAGCAATCACGAGTTATCCGGAGTATGACCCTAACATACTTACAGATGGGTCTAATAGAGAAAGTATTGTGAATTATAATAATGACTCTGGTAAACCATTTCTTAACAGAGCTGTTCAAGGTACATATACTCCGGGTTCTATAATAAAGCCATTTGTTGGAGCCGCTGCACTAGAAGAAGGCATCATAACAGAACACACCAAAATACTCAGTACAGGAGTGTTAAAAGTTCCTAATAAGTATAATCCTGGCCAATTTTCTACTTTTAGAGACTGGCGTACAGGTCTAGGTTGGCTAGATATACGTGATGCAATCAAGATGTCCTCAAGTATTTTCTTTTACATTATAGGAGGAGGACATAGGGAACAAGAAGGCCTTGGCATAAGTAAGATATCCTTATGGGCTGATAGATTCGGCCTTGGTAAGTTAACAGGAATAAAATTACCTGGAGAAAAGAAAGGTTTAGTACCTACCCCAGAGTGGAAAAAGGAGACGTTTGGTAATGACAGTGAGTGGAATCTTGGTAATACATATCATAGTGCAATAGGACAATATGGTTGGCTAGTGACACCTATACAAGCAGTACAGTATATATCTAGTGTTGCAAATGGAGGCACATTACACTCACCAACCTTAGTTAAAGGTAAGGTTGGGCGGCAAACAACGGTACCTATTAATGATGAAAACTTACAAATAATAAGAGAGGGTATGCGAAAGGGGGCACACTCGGGTACAGCGCAAGCACTTAATGTAGCCGGCATTACTATAGCAGCAAAGACGGGTACCGCTCAGCTTGGTACTCGCAATCAATATATGAACTCTTGGGTAGTTGGCTTCTGGCCATATGATAACCCTAAATATGCATTCGCAGTTGTACTTGAAAAGGCTAAAGCAGATACGCTGCAAGGAGCGGCTCCGGCCATGCGCCCGTTTTTTGAATGGCTTGTAGTGAACCATGCAAATGACTATGTAAACGGGGTTTACCCTACTACAAAATAGTCTCTACTCACTCTGTGTTTACTTTTCGGGCAATTCGTGTAGAATACGCGCCAATGGTAAATACTTCAAACAAAGAGTATCTAACTAAGACTAAGCAAAAGGAGCTTGTAACTGAGCTCAACCAACTAAAGACAGTGGAGCGAAAGGCTATCGCAGAGAAGTTGGACTATGCTAGAGGTTTAGGAGACTTATCTGAAAATGCTGAATACCACGATGCTCGAGATCAACAGTCAGATTTAGAGACTAAGATTGAGCATATAGAAAATATCCTAAACATCGCTGAAATAGTTACAGTAAAAAAGAGTGATACTATAATACTTGGCTCTAAGGTAACAATACAAAAGTCCGGCGGCAATGCAGACATAAACTACGAGTTAGTAGGCTCTGCAGAGGCAGACATGCTTGCACAGAAGCTCTCCCATGAGTCTCCACTAGGTCAAGCAATGTTAGGTAAGGCAGTAGGAGATGCCATAAGCCTGGAAACACCAAATGGTACTCTAAAATATAAAATTAAAAAACTGGCATAACTTGCCAGTTTTTTAATTTGTCCGTCCTCTAGGACTCGAACCTAGGACCTCAGAGGTATAAGCTCTGTGCTCTAACCAGCTGAGCTAAGGACGGATAACCGCATATTTATATATCTGGTTGTGCTGGAGAGAGGACTTGAACCTCCACGCCTTGCGGCAATAGCTCCTAAGGCTATCGTGTCTACCAATTTCACCACTCCAGCAATTGGTAAGCGATATTATACACGAATTCCACAGCTTGCCAATATTATGGTTTCTAAATTCTACAGTGCATGTATAATGTACAGATGAAATATAAAATCTTACTATTATTACCAATTGTATTATTATTCACAACCTCTAGCTTAGTAAGTGCCGATACAGTCAGTGACCTGCGCACAGAACTACAAACAGTTCTTAATAAAATTGAAGAACTTAAATCAGAATTAATACTAGTAGAGAGTGGTATAACACCAGGAGAGAGTGGAGCTTCATGTATATCTATAAACCAAGACCTTAAAAAAGGCATGGAGAATGCGGAGGTAAAGAGACTCCAGGTCTTTCTAGCGCAAGACCCAGGTGTCTACCCAG
>Ga0256834_1001870_pt1 | contig 13796 bp, 12 predicted proteins | sample 4281140metaG_FD_190536 | JGI IMG/M metagenome (GOLD analysis project Ga0256834, IMG submission 190536) | Hydrothermal vent microbial communities from East Pacific Rise, Pacific Ocean - 4281-140 | ecosystem: Environmental > Aquatic > Marine > Hydrothermal vents | place: Pacific Ocean: East...
CAGCTTTTTGCTGTTCCATTTTATCGTCTTTATAGCGCTCTTGTAGAGCTTTCATTTCTGGCTGAACTTTTCTCATGCCTGCCATTGAGGCATAAGAGCGGTTGGCAAGTGGGAAGAAAATAAGTTTTACCAAAACCGTAACGCCAAGAATGGCAAGTCCAAAATTGCCTAAAATTTCATTTAACCAACGAATGACTTTGAACATTGGCTTGGTAATGAAATGAAACCAGCCCCAGTCAATTAATAACTCAAAACGATCAAAAGCTTGAGTTTTTTCATATTGATCAATAATTGATTCAACTTTTGCGCCGGCAAAAACATAAGACTTAAATTGTGAAGTTGAATTTGCTGCTACAGTAATAGAATCTTGTCCAACAAAGCTTGATTGATAAATGTCGGTAGTTGTTGGTTTATTCCAAGAAAAACGAGCGTTAATTGGCGTTCCCGGTTCTGGCATAATTGTTGCCGCCCAATATTTATCGGTAAAACCAAGCCAACCGCCTTCAGATTCTACGTCAATAGTTTTTTCTTCAACTAAATCTTTATATTTTTTTTCAACTAGATTTTCTTCACCAAGCACCCCAATTGCACCTTCATGCAGAACAAAAAAGTTTGTTACATCAGGCTCGCCATAACGGGCAATGCGTGAATATGGGAATAGGCTTATGTTGTTATTGGTGGTATTTTTAACTGATTGAGTAACGCTGAACAGATAGTTTTCATCAATGCTAAAAGTGCGAGAAAATTCTAGTCCTTCGCCATTATCAAAAGTTAAGGTGATGGGAGAATTTTCTCTTAATGTAGCGTTGCCGCTAACTTTCCATAAAGATTTTGCATTTGGTAATTTTACACTATTGCCCGCTGGAACCCAGCCTTGCTCAATGAAATAACCATTTGGAGCATTTGAGGGTGAAAGATAAGTAATGATTGGTGAGCTATCATCAACTGTTTCGTGATATTTTTTAAGTTCAAGGTCATCAAGGCGTGCGCCAATTAGATTGATTGATCCCAATAAAGAGGCAGTATTGATTTTTACCCGTGGGCTATTTGTAATTGCCTGTTGGCGGTTTTCATACTCAAATAGGCTTGGGGCAGCTATTTGATTGATTTCACCATTTGAAACTTCGTTTGGAGTTGGTAAATCTGATGGTTGCGCTTCTGTTGGCAATGCTTGTCCGCCAGTTTGTTGAGCAATTCTTTGGTCTCGCTCGGCTTGCAACTCGGCTTCAATCGCTGCTTGTTCCATTTTTGGACCAACAACTAAAAACTGCCAGCCAAATAAAACTATTATGGAAAGCACAATGGCTATTATCATATTGCGTTGGTCTTGCATGGGCTTATTTTCTATCTTAGCGCTTAAAGTTGCGGGTTGGTTTATTAGTCATATGTAAGGTAAAAAGCGCTTTTTCAAGCTCTTTTACAAGTTCTATAAATGGCGTTGTAAGCGCAGTTTGTCTTGCAATCAAGACATAGTCGTAATCTGGCTTAAAAAGATGGGCGCAAATATTGGCGGCAGCCTTTAAGCGCCTTTTAATTCTTGATCTTTGCGGAGAATTACCTGTTTTTTTGGTTATTGTATAACCAATGCTTGCGCTTAAGTTAGGTTCACTCTCATCTATCAAAAAAGTTTTTGATTTGGGCTGAGATTTTATCATTTGCACAACAAAGCTATTTTTATGGGCGCATTTTCCTTTTTTAGCGTGCAGAAATTGCGTCCTTTTTGTTAATGTGCTTAGTTTTTTAGCCAAAAACAAAATAGCTTTTAAGCAGAAAGAGACTTGCGCCCACGTGAGCGGCGGGTATTAAGAATCTTACGACCATTTTTTGTTGCCATGCGAGAGCGAAAACCATGTCTGCGGGCGCGCACTAGATTACTGGGTTGAAAAGTACGTTTCATAAATCAACTAACCGCTAAATGCGGCTCCTCTTTGAATATAACTTGCATTAGAAATAGCCAAATGAGCAAGTTAAAGCAACCTGCAAATGGCAATGTTTGGGCGCTTATAGAAAATACAGCGTAAAAGGTCAACTATTAGATGTAAAAACAGCGCAAATTTATGTCTTTTGGGCTTAAACAGTAAATTAATCTCACATATTGGTGATAGGGATAGTGAAATTTAGGGGTTTTTCTATATAAGCTTAGTGAATGGTGAAATGTTTATGCAGAATGTTATGATTGAAAAATAAATGACAAAAGAAAAAAAAAGCTCACAAAATAGTTTGATTATACGATTACTCCCGATTGCTTTTATCATTACAATCATCATTGGGGTATTTGCATCAGGTGCGTATAAAATTCTTACCTTTGATAATATTGCTATTGCTTATGGTGATATGTCTGCTTTTGTGAATGAGAATTTGATTTTAGCAATATTTAGCGCTTTTTTAATTTATACTTTTGCCACCGCTGTTTCTTTTCCTGCTGCTTGGTTATTAAGCGTTAGCACTGGTTTAGTGTTTGGCTGGTTGCTTGGCTCTTTTATTGTGTTATTTGGCGCAACATTTGGTGCTGTAATTTTATTTTTAAGCGCAAGATATGCTTTCTCTGATTTCTTCAAAAAACGTGCGGGTGGGATTTTAAGCAAGATGGCAATGGGTTTTAAAGATGGTGCGGCTAGTTATTTGTTATTTTTACGGCTTGTGCCATTATTCCCGTTTGCTTTGGTTAATGTTGTGCCTGCGATTGTTGGGGTGAAATTTTCTACATTTGTTTGGACAAGTTTTGTTGGCATAATTCCTGGTGTGATTGCATATAATTTTGCGGGTGAAGGATTACGTTCTATTGTGGCTGAAAGAGCATTGGCATGTGCAAATAATATTATGCCATGTGGTGAGGGATTAAATGCCTCTGACTTGGTAACAAAAGAGATTTTAATTGCGTTTATTGTTTTAGGATTGGTTGCTCTTATTCCAATTTTTATTAAAAAATTCCATAAAAAGACGATATAGGGAAAGCAAAATGGAAAAAGGAGAATATGATTTATGTGTGATTGGGGCTGGCTCGGGTGGCTTAAGTGTTGCCGCCGCTGCCGTTGCGTTTGGTGCTAAAGTTGTTTTAATTGAGAAAGACAAAATGGGGGGTGATTGCCTAAATGTTGGCTGTGTGCCTTCAAAGGCTTTTATTGCCGCTAGTAAAAAAGCTTATGCTTATCATGATGCTGAAAATTTTGGGGTGATTTATCAAAAACCAAAGATAGATTTTGATAAAGTGCAAGCGCATGTTGCTGCTGTGATTGCCGCCATTGCACCCCATGATAGTGTTGAGAGGTTTGAAGGGCTTGGGGTAAAAGTTATTAAAGGGACAGCTAGTTTTCTTGATAAAAAAACTGTGGTGGTGAATGGTGAAAATATTAAAGCGAAGCGATTTGTAATTGCCACTGGTTCTCGTCCTGCTATTCCCCCAATCACTGGTTTGGATAAAGTGGATTATCTTACCAATGAGAGTATTTTTGAACTTAAAACTCAGCCAAAACATTTAATAATCATTGGCGGCGGGCCAATAGGTATAGAATTAGCCCAAGCTTATAATCGGCTTGGCTCTAAAGTTAGCGTGATTGAAAAATTTTCTGCTTTAGCAAAAGACGATGCAGAATTAACAAAAATCGCTCTTGATAATATTAAATCTGAAGGGGTGGAGATTTTTGAAAATACTGACATTGAAAAAATAGAGCAAAAAAATAATGAGATTGTGGTTTTTACTGGTAATAAAAAAGCAATTATTGGCTCGCATTTATTAATTGCAGCAGGGCGAGCAAAGAATATTGAGAGGCTTAATTTAGAAAAAGCAGGGGTTGAGTTTGATGGGGCTGGGATAAAAACTAATGCTTTGCTTCTTAGCAGTAATAAAAAAATATTTGCGATTGGTGATGTTATTCAGAGGCTGCAGTTTACACATGTGGCAGGATACCAAGCTTCATTAGTGGTAAAAAAATCGGTGTTTGGTCTTAGCTCGAAAGTTAATAATGATATTATTCCTTGGGTAACATATTGCGACCCTGAAATTGCTAATGTTGGCTTGAGTGAAGAACAGGCAAGAGCACGATTTGGCGATGGATATAGAATTGCTCGTTGGAAATTTGCTGAAAATGATAGAGCAAAAGCAATGAGAGATAAAAATGGTTTGGTTAAATTAATTATTGGCAAAAAGGGCAAAATCTTAGGTTGCGCTATTGTTGGCTCAAACGCAGGCGAGTTAATCTCTTTATTCTCATTTGCTATTGCTAATAACCTTAAAGTCTCATCTTTAGTTAAATTCATCGCCCCTTATCCAACTTATAGCGAAATTGCTAAACGGGTTGGAGTTGAATCTTATAAAAATCAATTATCTAACCCATGGTTAAAACGCTGGGTTAAACTTATTCGTTTGCTGACTTAGTGAAGATTGATTAGAGTTAGTAAATGCAACAAAGCAAACCAAAACTATTATCTTCCCTTTCGTCAAAACTAATGGCGGTAATTATTATTGTAATTTTATTGGTTGAGGTTGTGATTTATTTACCCTCGGTTGCAAATTTTAGGGTCTCTTGGTTAAATGATAAATTGGCAACAGGGGCGGTTGCTGCAAGAGTATTAGATGTTGTGCCTGATGCAATGAATTTGCCAGAGGGATTAGCAGATAGATTGCTTGATAGCTCGGGGGCTTTAGCGATTGTTTATCGGCGAGATGGGCAAAGCCAGCTTATTGCGCATAGTGCAATTAATATGCCTTCTTCTGTAATAAGTGCAGATATGCGAAAACAAAATCCTTTTACTATGATTAGTGGTGCGCTTGAAACATTGTTTTTAGGCTCAAACAGAGTGCAGCGAATTATTGGTATTGTGCAAGGACAGGGGCAAGAAAATGCAATTATTGAAGTTTTGGTAAGCGAACAGCCTTTGAGAAAAGCGATGTTTGGCTATTCAAAAAATATTCTTATTCTGTCACTAATTGTTGCTTTCATTCCTTCGTTAATAATTTTTCTTTTTATCAATAAGGTATTTATTGCTCCAATCAATTATTTAACTAATAATATGATTGCCTATAGAAAAGCACCAGAAAATGCGGCTTTGATAATTGAGAAAACCAGACGGAAAGATGAAATTGGTATAGCCATTACTGAATTGGCGGCAATGGAGACAGATTTATATTCTATGCTAAAACAACGCCGTCATTTGGCCGATCTTGGCATGGCGGTAGCAAAGATAAATCATGATTTGCGTAATATGCTAGCCTCAGTGCAAATGCTTTCAGATCAGGTAGCAATATTGGACGATCCAAAGGTGCAGCACCTTGCACCACGGCTAGTTCATTCACTTGATAAGGCGATAAATTTTGCTCAATCAGTGATTGAACATGGACAGCAAAATTCCACGCCGCCAAAGTTACAACCAGTAGATTTAGCAGCATTGGTAAATGAAAGTGCAATTGATGCTGGGGTATATTCGCACACTGATATTAAATATAAAAACCTAGTGCCAGACGATATTATTCTTAAGGTTGATCCTGAGCAAATGTCACGAATAATGGTAAATTTAATTAAAAATGCCACGCAAGCGCTTGAGGCATCTGGTATTCGATCTAAAAAGCCAGAAATAAAAGTTGAATATGAAGAAAGAAAAGGTGGTGGCTTAGCAATTATGATTTCAGACAATGGACCGGGTTTACCTCCAAGAGCCAAACAAAATTTATTTGTTGCTTTTGAAGGTTCGGCTCGTGCTGGGGGAGTTGGGCTTGGGCTAACAATTGCACGTGAATTAAGTGAAGCGCATGGCGGTAAGTTAGAATATATTGAGTTAGAAAAAGGCACAAGATTTGATATATGCTTGCCCCTATCGTCAATTTTTTAGTAATCAAGCAAAATCATTTCAACTAATCCTTGCCAAGCGGCAATCTTAAGTATATGAGTTCGCCACTGCTAAAAAAGCAGATGCGCCGGTAGCTCAGCTGGATAGAGTACTTGACTACGAATCAAGGGGTCGGGAGTTCGAATCTTCCCCGGCGCGCCATTATCGATCTTGCGGTTCGCATCGCATTAGCTATGATGTGCCAAAGATGGCGCTATATCTAATGCTGAGCCTGTGATGGGGCGGCGTTAGTTCGTCTAAGGCTTGTTGAATTCTGGTATTGCGTGTTTATTTAATATTTCTAAATAGAGAATTAAAATGCCCCTATGGATTGTTGAAACTATTGGAATGTTTGCCGCCTTGCTTGGCACTATTTGTTGGGCGCCTCAGACTTTGAAAGTTATTCGTACAAGAGATACAAAATCCCTCTCTCTTGGCACAAATATCTTATTGCTATTAACGGTTTCGCTTTGGCTTATTTATGGAATTTTGCTTGGCTCATTGCCTTTGATAATTGCCAATTTGGTTTCAATGATTTTGGTAAGTGTTATTGTTATTATGAAAATTAAACATGGCTAATCTATTAAACTCGCCATTCATTTCCTGCTTCACCATGATAAAAACCATTTGAAAATGGTGCATCGATTTTTTCTTCTTTTAAGCGTGTGCTAGCCTCACTTGCATCAATTTTGCCATCAATTAATAATCTAAAGGTTTTTGCAGCTTTTAATGTGCCTTTTGAATGCGGGGAGATGCGTAAATTATTTATGCCAAATTCTAGTAATTCGTCAATCTCATTGACTAAATTGAGATAGGTATAAGACATGGTTTGTATACCGTTGATTGATAAAAATCTTTGCCCCTCCATTGTAGTTAAATCCATGCCGTCTGGGTCAACATCGCAAATGAATTTGCAACTATCTTTGGTTCTATCATAAGCTCGGGCGTGATAGCAGCGGGCGGATAATGCTAGCCCGATACGCCCAAATATTTGCACTTCAAGTTCTACGTCTAGTGCTTTTGCGCATTTGCTAAGTTGCTTGATTGCGCTTTTTGGCATCTCAGGGTTTAGAGCAATGCTAGTTGCTCCATTTTTGGCAAAAAACTCTAGTGAGTCTTCGTTATAAACATTGATGTAAGAGCCTATGCTGTGGGGAGTGTCCTTTAAGTGCTGTAAAGCGGAAATATCGTTTGCTTCGACAATAATATTTTTGTCTGCTGTTTGTTTATTCATCAAACGCCGATCAATATTTGAGGTTACTTCGGCTAGAGTTGAAAAAATAACTTTTTTATTGGCTTTTTCTAATCTCTCAACAACCTGCTCAAGGACTGGATAGAATAAAGGCGCACGTTTTGAGCAGATTACTTCACCTAAGAACACATTATCTATCGGTGCTTCATCGGCAATTTTGAAATAAAAATCACGCCATATTTCTGGCGACCAATTAAACAAATTGGGCCCTATATTTAGTTTTACGCTCATCTATTTTATCTCCAAGCTTTGGATTTGAATGCGCCTTCTGTTTGTTTATGCCCTTCAGTTAGCGCCAATAATTCGCTAATATCTGGAGTTTCACCCCTTGCATATCCATCAACTGCATTACGAAAAGAAGATACAACCGATCTGATATAAGATTTAGATCTTTGCCTGCCTTCAATTTTTAACGCAGTGACACCTGCTTTAATAAGGTCGGGCAAAAGGTGCGTTAAATTAAGGCTGATTGGCTCTTCAAAAGCGTAATATTCTTTACGATGTGAAACATTATATCGACCTTTGCAAATCGTAGGATAACCAGCATTTTGTCCGCAGCCAATGCAATCAATTGCAAATTCACCAAGTCTTGTGGTTAGGTTTTGATTTTCATCTTCTTCATAATGAACAAAATTTGCAGGTGAGCAAACTCCGTCCATATTGGTTGACTGACCTGTAACATAATTAGTTAAAGAGCAGCGCCCCTCTGCCATCATGCCGATATTGCCAAAAATAAATGCCTCAATCTCACAACTTATTTCATCATGAACTTTTTTTATTTCTTGAACGGTAAGTATGCGTGGCAAAACTACCCGTTTAATATCAAATCTATCTGTATAAAAGTTTATTGCTTCAGGTGAAGAAGCGCCCGCCTGCACTGAGAGATGAATGCGGTTATTTGGGTGTTTTTTACTCATATAATCAGCCATGCCAATATCGGCGATGATTATTGCATCAACATCAATACTAACAGCATCATCTATTGCTTTTCTCCAAATATCTGTGCGCCCTGCGCTTGGAAAAGAATTAATTGCACAAAGTAATTTTGCGCCTTTATCATGCGCATAATTTACAGATTTTGCCATTTCCTTTAGTGAAAAATTAAGACCGGGAAAATTTCTCGCATTAGTTGGCCCCATAAAACCACAATAAATAGCATCAGCCCCCGCATCAACTGCAACTCTTAATGAGGCGGGAGTGCCAGCGGGGCAGATGAGTTCGGGTTTATCTGCGTAAAGAGGTTCACTCATTTTTATGCCTTATTCACAAGATCAAATATTTTTCTTATTGGAGGAGCAAGCGGCCCAAAACTAGCTGCAACATCGCTAGCTAAACTATCGTCCATATCATCTAGCGCATTACGAAGCGCAACCATTGCCTCGCTATCGCCACTTACTACAATTTCACGATTGAAAAACAAAGCATCGCTATCAGTTTTGCTATCTATCATTTTTAATAGGGTAGCAAAACTGCCTGCAATATAAACATCATGTTTGATAATATCGCGCCGATTATGTGCTTTTAATATAGGATTTTTGGGGTCAGGTTTTAATATTAAAAAAAATGGTAAATTGGTTGGATTAATAAGAAATGTTTTATTTGCGCTATTGCCAAGTCGCAAAAATAACTCTGGGTGTTTTTTGGCTATTGATTTTACGATATGAGTTAATAGGGGGCGTAAGGTAAATAGTGGTAGGGGTGGTAAAAACCGTAAAACACCCCCCTTGTTGGCTTTGTTAAGCCTATTTTGCCCAGGGGAGGTATCTAAATCTGATATGTTTTGTGCATTCATGCTTTATTTAATAGAGTATATTTTTTTATTTCTATTGATATAAATCAAATGCAAAAAAACCATGTAATAAATGTTACATGGTTTTGCAGTCATATATCAAAAAATAAATATTATTTTGAAACAAAAGGCTGTTTCAAATAACAGTTTTATTCGCTCTCTGAGCCTCCTCCTGAAACAGTTCCTCCTGAGATAGCTCCTGCAACGACACCCCCTGAAACGTCTCCTGTGACCGCTCCTCCTGAAACTGCTCCTGTGACAGTTCCACCTGAAACATTACCTGTAACAAGAGTATTAAAATCACCAATCTGAACATTTAAGTTATTAACAAAAGCCTGCTCATTAATAATATCAGAATTTATTGTATTGTTTGAATTTATAATATTATTTGAGTTTGTAATATTATTATTATATACGATGTTGTTTGAATTTATAGTATTATTCGAGTTTGTAATATTATTATTATATATTGTATTATTTGAATTTATCATATTGTTAGAGTTTGTAAAATTGCTTGATCTAATGGTTTTTCTTTCTGAAAAAACGGGATCTATTGATGGTGATGAATTCACATTAGTATTTAATTCAACAAATAAATTATTAACTTGATTTTGAGCGCTTTGCACACGGGCGAATTTAGATTGAATTATTTGTTCTTCTACAATTCTTTGGTCGTTCTCATTTTCTGAGAAATTCATTTCTATTTCATAATCGCCCATATTTACATTCATAGAAGTGCCAGAGCTATATTTATTGTTTTCTTCATCTTCATCATCGCTACAACTGCAGCAACTATTACAATCCTCATCAATTTTGTCTAAATCATCTTTAAGTTTGATTGAGATTTCTAATACTCCATCACGAAATTTAATTTTTGCTTCGAATAGAACGTCTGATTGATCTGGTTTTTGTAAAGAGTCAAAAGTTGAAAATATCCCTTTTTCAAAACGATCATATTCTTTTGGAAGAGAGCTATAAGAACAACCATCATCATAATTATAAGAACAATTATCATCAGTTTTATAATTAGAATTGTAACTTAACTTTATGCTAGATGAATTATCTGACGTTCTTGAGGATTTTGCATAATCTAGGGAGTTGCCAAATCGACTTTTTTTTCTGTGATTTGTGGTTTCATCTGAACTATAACCAAAACTAATTGTAGTGTTATTAAAAATACCCATTACTCTTCTCCAAAACGCAACTATTGTTATTAATAGCTAGGTGATAATTTTGCTTGAGTAGATTGATAGGTCATCTTAGGGTGGCTTGAAAAGGCAATTGTCTTGTTGTGGTTAAGTGGCAAAGTTAAGTCAATAAGTTAATTTTTTGTTAATGTATTGGCTTTTTATAACTGATAGATGTGGTTTGGTTGCTCAATTTTGTCTTGACTTGATTGAGGTGGGGCGTATTGAAACTTATCTAGAAATTTTGAAAAGTTTTAGGTTAAAAAGCAAATGAGAAATACAACCACAAACGCAAGGCGAAAATATATTGGCATTGCGCTGTTGAGCAAAGGCTATCGCCCTTTTTTCTTAATGGCGGGGATTTGGGCGGTGCTATCGCTTTTTCTTTGGCTGTTTATGCTTACTGGTTTGATTATTTTGCCAAGCGCATTTTCACCACTTGAATGGCATATGCATGAGATGATTTTTGGCTATTCTAGTGCGGTTATTGCGGGCTTTTTATTAACTGCTGTGCCTAATTGGACGGGGCGCTTTCCGATCTCTGGAAATTCGCTTTTAGTACTAGTATTAGTTTGGCTTGTTGGAAGGGCTGTAGTTTTATTCTCTTCTTATTTTGATGCTTATTTAGTGATGGTGATTGATTTAATTTTTCCTGTTTTGTTGAGTTTAGCAATTTCTATTGAAATTTTTGCAGGGAAAAATTGGCGTAATTTACGAGTGCTAATTGTGTTATTAGGATTTGCGTTGAGTAATTTATTTTTTCACTTTGAAATTATAATTAACGGAGCGGCGGATTATTCTTTTAGGCTTGGTGTGGTGATGGTTTTAATTATGATTATGGTGATTGGTGGGAGGATTATTCCCAGTTTCACTCGTAATTGGCTGGTGCGATTTAACCTTTATGATTTGCCTGCACCATTTTCTAAATTTGATTATATTTGCATGATTATTTCTATTGTTGCACTTATTGCTTGGGTGGGTTTTCCTACTTTGACATTGCTTGCAATTCTCTTGGCTTTGGCAGGTTTATTAAATCTTGTTCGACTGTATCGTTGGGCGGGTATAAAGACAGTAAAAGAGCCAATGGTTTTGGTATTACATATTGCTTATTTATTTATTCCATTAGGATTTTTAGCACTTGCATTTTCAATAATATTTCCAAATATTTTGCCGCAAGCAGGCGCAACTCATTTTTGGACTGCGGGCGCTATTGGCATGATGAGTATCGCTATGATGAGCCGAGTAAGTTTGGCGCATGGTGGGCAACGGCCTGAGGCTGATAAAATTATTAGTGCAATTTATCTAACTTTATTTTTGAGCGTTATTACACGTTTTCTTGCAGCTTTTTTCTTGCAATTAAGTTTCTTAATCCATATTAGCGCAACATTATGGATAACCGCATTTTTGATTTTTATTATTCGCTATTGGCGGGTTTTAGTCTAATTTTTCTGTCTTTAAAACCTCTAGTTTTTTATGAAGTTCAGCAGAGATTGGGCAGGTAATGCCCTGTTTTTCTGCTTGTAATATTAATTTATTTGTATGTTTTTCTATTATTTCACTCATTTGTTTGTGCATTTCCTCTGGCGTAAGACCTGCGGGAATTGGTGGCAAAAATTCAGCCTTTGCAGTTCCGGGCCAAAGAATGGGTGAGTTTCTTGGCCAGAACAGACCTGAATTAAGGGCAACAGGAACAACGGGTACATTTAGTTGCTCATACATTTTTGCAATGCCATATTTATAATCAATATCAGCAAGCGGGGCTTTACGAGTTCCTTCGGGATAAATGATAATTCTACAGCCATTATTAATTGCTCTTTTTGCTTCCTCAATCATCTCAGGAATAGCTTTTGAGCCTTTTTTTCTATCAATAGAAATTGTATCAAAGTCTCGTGCTGCCCAGCCAAAAAATGGGATATTTAATAATTGCTTTTTTGCAATGAATGAGGGGCGAGTTACCAGTGGAAAAATTGCAAAAATATCCCAATCAGATTGATGTTTGGCTGCAATGATACAGCCACCTTTGGGAATGTTTTCTTGACCAATAATGTTAGATTTTATGCCTACAATAATGCGCAAAAGAAATAGGGTGGAAAAGCCCCAATATTTTGCAATTTGCCAGCCAAACCAATACCAGCCACGTTTCTTGAAAATTGAAAAAACGCCCAAAATAATTGCAACAATAGCGGTATTGAGAATGAATAATGTATAAAAAATTATAGATCGAAAAGCTTGGATAATCATTTAACTTCTACCATGTTATTTGTTTAAGAAAGCGCCTAACGGTAATTCTTGAAGTAATGGCAGTTAAAAAAGCAATCACTGGCACAAGCATAAGAATGGCGATTATATTGCCTATGCTTAGTGAGAAAGTGCCAAATAAAACTCCTACTTGCTCAAAACTATCTTTGGGTAAATAAAATGTGGCAATTACACCTAAAAACATAAAGAATAAAATTGCGCCTACGCCACCAATAGACCCGCCTAAAAAGCCAATTTTCAAAAACCGAGATTGAAATTCTTTAGCAACAAAGCGATTTGAAGCGCCAATGAAATGTAATACATCAACAATTTCTCTACTAGATGCCATTGTGCCGCGGGTGGCAAAAACCACAGCTAATAGGGTGGCGATAACTATTAGCAAGAAAATCAATAACCCTGAAAAAACAATAGTGGTTGCCATAGTGCTTAATTGATCTCGCCAAGCATCATGCGTATCAAGACTTGCACCTTTAATGACTTTTAATTCAGACTTTAATTTCTCTAAATCTACCCCCTTGGGGTCAAAAAGTTCAACCACCACAAGGCGAGGAATGTTTAAATCGGTTAAATCAACATTTTCACCAAGCCATGGTTTTAACAACGCTTCGCTTTCTTCAATGCTAAGGGCATTCGCACTGGCTACGCCTTTTATCTCGCTTGCAATGGTTTCAGCAAGGCGTAGGTTTGCGTCCATTAACTCGCCTTTTATTGGGCGAATTTGAATTGTTACTTCACGACTTAAATTACTTGACCAAGCGGAGGCAGATTTTTGCACCAAAATAACGCCGCCAAGTGTAAGGCAAGATAAAAAGGTCATAATTGCAATAAGCATTAATAATGTGCGTGAAGTTGTTGAATGAACAGGTACAATTTCGCCCGGTAAGTTTTCATTTCTTTTGAAGATGCTTAATAAATTCATTTGATAATCACCCCGCCATTATTAAGTTGAATATGGGGATAATTAAAATTTTTAATTAGCTGTAATTCGTGAGTTGCAAGAATTATTGTAGTACCCATTTTGTTTAATTCGGCAAATAAATGCAATAGTCTTTTTGATAGTTCAGGGTCAACATTGCCCGTTGGCTCGTCTGCTAGTAAAATATCTGGACGGGTGATAACAGCTCGAGCAATGGCGGCTCGTTGTTTTTCGCCGCCCGATAATAGACTTGGCTGTGCGTGCATTCGCTCTCCTAATCCAACCCAGTTTAATAATTCGCTGACATTATCATTATAATCACTTGGCTTTTGCCCCAAAACTCTTAGGGGAAGTGCTACATTTTCAAAGGTAGTTAAGTGGTCAAGCAACCTAAACTCTTGAAAAACAATGCCAATATGGCGACGTAATTTTAGTAAATCATCACGATCAAGGTTTGTAACATCTTGATTGAGCATTTTTAATTGCCCACTTGAGGGCTTTAAAGAAAGTAATAATAGTCGTAGAAGTGAGGTTTTTCCTGCACCAGATGGTCCAGTTAAAAAATGAAAA
>Ga0256834_1001871_pt1 | contig 13791 bp, 24 predicted proteins | sample 4281140metaG_FD_190536 | JGI IMG/M metagenome (GOLD analysis project Ga0256834, IMG submission 190536) | Hydrothermal vent microbial communities from East Pacific Rise, Pacific Ocean - 4281-140 | ecosystem: Environmental > Aquatic > Marine > Hydrothermal vents | place: Pacific Ocean: East...
TGCCATAGACGCTCTTCTCCGGGAGCACTTTCCGGAGTACTTCGATCCCGTTCTGACAGAGGAGGGGATAGAGTGAGCAGGGAGGTTCTACTCAGGGTTCCGGAGGGAATGCTCAGGGAGATAGAGAGGTACGTAAAGGCAGGGCTGTACAGGAGCGTTTCGGACTTCTTCTACGTTGCCGGGCAGAAGGAGCTCGGAAGGCTGCAGACTGTGGAGGTTCTGAGGGAGGAGGAAGAGGAGAGTGAGGGGGAGGTCGATGCCCCATGACCCTCCTCGTCGTTGCTGGAGATGATGACGCCTACTTCCACCTTGAGAAGGCTGAGCTGCATCTCCGCAATGCGGAGAGCAAGCTGTTCTTTGACGACGTCGAGCTGGCGAAGAAGGTCAGGAAGCTGCGGGAAGAGCTGACAGAGATTCTGGACCGCTGCGGGAGAGGGTGGGGGAGGTCCCCATGACGGCAGAAGACGTGATGAAGGCAATAGATCAGACAAAATTTGACATAGTTCCTCTCAGAACAGTGCACGGGACTTACTTTTACGTTGTGTGCAAGAAATGCGGTAAAACAGTGTACTCCTTCCACGAGTGCTGCGGTAGCAAAGAGGAGACAATTGCAGCCACCCTCACGCAATTGCATATCACAAGGGGGTGCAAACCTTGACCAACCCCTTCATCACCGCTTTTGAGCTTTACACGACCAGGAGGCAGCTTACCCACCTTTTTCGACTCCAGGGACGCACACTCAAGGAATGGTCAGAAGAGCTCGGCATCGAGAGAACGAAGGTCCTCGAGCTGCTCGCTTTGCTGCGGCAGGAAGGGAAGATCAAGGACGTCGAGTTCGTGTGAGGTGATCGGCGTGGCGAAGATCGTGCTCAGAGACGGGAGAAGGATTACAGCGGACGAGGTGAACATCAACGTCATCGACAGGTTCATCAAGGCTAGAGGGGGTGGCTTCCATTTCTTCGTCCCGTTCGAGAACCTCGCTTTCGTCGTCTTTCCCGACAACGAAGCTAGAGAGCTACAGCTTGAGAGGGAGGGAGAGCAGTGAAGCAGGTCCAGTTCCTCTCCAACCTGGACACGGCCATCAGCATCTACCTCAGGGAAGTCCACCGCTACGACTCGGAGATCCCGTTCACGGACGGGATTGAGAGGAAGGTCCTCAAGAGCATCCGCAACAGGATCGCAGAGACAGCATACAGTCTCCTATTCAGCAAACACATTAACGAGGCCTTCGGGAGCAAAGCAGCTGTCACGGACGTGGACAGAGTTCTCTACGTCAGAGGCAGGATCGCAGCAATCTTCGAGACGAAGCGGAGAAACGAGGACTTCAGAAGGTGCGTGATGGCCAACGCCCGGCAGTTCCTCATACTCCGGAAGATAGCGAGGAGGCTCGAGGTCCCGCTCTGCTACGTCTACAGGATCGACGAGTATCCCGGGGAGTACTACAGGGTCCTGGAGGTCGACCTGGACGAGAGAGTGGACATCAGAAAGCTCGGGAATGGCCATGCAAAGGACAACTACGCCGTCTGGCCTGTTGGCAGGAGCATGCTGCTGACGGGAGAGCAGTTCGTGGAGTTCCTGAGGGGGTTGTTATGAAGCTCCTTCTCCCGACTCTCAAGAAGCTGAGAATAGTCTATGCGTTTCTATTGTTGAGGGCATGCAACCAGGGCGGGATAATCCGCTACTCTGACGTGCAGGACGCTTTAGCGATGGCGAACATCACTCCGTCAAAGTACACTGTGAAGAGATACCTGATGATGATGGACTCTCACGAACCGAAGCTCTTGAGGTTCTACAAGCCAGGTCTACAGGACATGTTCTACAGGATTTTAGCTTACGTTGCGTACGATGACGGGAGCATAGAGCAGATAGGGATCAGAGAGGTTGCAGGGTTCAAGAACGAGCTAATCGCTGTTCTCCACGACCTTGACGCTGATTATGCAACGGTGGGGGATGTCGTGGCAGGTGGTTCCAATGCGTGGCAGAATTGATAGCTTTCTTTCCTTTGTTTCCTGTGGAGCGATCTTTCGAGTGGAAAGAAAAAATCGGGAAGGGTATAATTGTACTCGATTGGTAGGTCTTACCGGTAAGACCTACCTTTCCTTTCTGAGATACCTTTCTGGAATTTTTCATTCTACTAGATGCACAGGAAATAACGTATTACAAAATTGCGTTTTGTATTATCGTATTACCTTTCACAATTTTGTATTACCTTTGAGAGGTGAGAGCTATGCCAAGAGCGAAGTATAATGAACCTCTTACTATGGTCACAGTAAAAATCCCGGTATCTATGAAAAGAAAAATGGAATCACTATTTCCTGGTAGAATGTCCGAATTTATTCGAGCTGCAATAGAAGAGGCCCTCATAAAATACGATGAAAAGGCGAGAGAAAGGTTACTTAGAAAAAGAGAGGAATTACTAGCCGAGTTAGAAGAGATCGAGCAAAAGTTAAAACAGTTAGAATTGCCAAAAGTTTCAGACAAAGAAAAGATCTGGCTCATCGAGAACGCTAATCACATAGTAAAAGCAATCACGGGTAATAATGGAGCGTGGAGAGGAGAGCTCCCTCCAGAGGAGGCCCTCAAGCTCGTGCTTAACTCGTTCTGTGAGAAGTTTGGAGTGAGTTTGCCAGAAGCTAAGCGCAAGCTACTGGCTGTTTTTCCCGAATTAGATGAGGAGGTGGTATCCTGAAAAGAGTATATGAGATAAACAAGCTGAAAATAATCGAAGCCCTTACGACCGGACCAAAAACGTGGAGAGACCTGAAAAAGCTGACTAAATTGTCTGATGCAGCTCTGGCTAAACACATAAAACGACTGCTGAAGAGCGAGATTATCAGAGGAGAGATAAGCCCCCAAAATAGAAGAGTCATCATTTACTCTCTCAGAGAAGATGCGCAAGATACCAGAGACCTCCAGATCATCGTAACGTCTAAAGAATTGTATAATATCTACAAAAATACTCTCCCAGGTTTCATTCCTGAAGTTCTTGGCTCATTAATACTTAGTGTGTTCTCCGTTTACAGAGATTCTCCCGATGACGCTTTTATAATTGTTGAAAGGTTCCTTGAGAAGGTATTTGCAGATTCTGTGGAGCTTGAAACGGCAGAAGATGCTATTTCTAATTTCTGCGAGCTCATCTCATCTATCAAATCGATGTCAGCTGATGCGTTGCTAAAGTATGCGACACTTATAGACAATCTTTCTGCAACCCGGGGGTGAGAGCTTGACGAATGTAGATGGAGCAATTGTCTGGAAGGCGACGTTAGGACTCAGAAAGGTGAGAGTGGACGGAGAAACGACGTACGAGTGGTTCGCCTTCATAAATACAAAGGAACTTTTCGAAATAATGAAGGATGCGAGGGAGAAGTTCGACGACGACTACGAGTTCCTGGGATTCTGCTCGACCGGAGTGGGCAAACTGGAGCTGATGAAGCACCTGATCCTCAACAACGTCGATTTTGTGATGTCTGAGGAGGAAGAGCAGGATGATCTTTTGAGGAGGTGGGATGATGGATAGAGATACACTTCTGTACTTGGAATGTATACTTGGAACGCTTTTTGCGCTGGTGATAGTTTTAATTGAATTTCCTGAGGTAATCTGTGTAAAAATGCTGCTCTTGCTATTGTTGGCATATATAATTGGAACGTGGATAACTGACACTTTGCTAAAAAATCCTGAAAGAATGGAGGCGTCAACAATGAAACCGTCAACAATCGCAACTGTTGCCTCTGCTGTGGCGGTAATTGGCACGGCAATCCTCACAATCTCAGTGTTTGCACTCCTAACAGGTTTTGTTCATCCAGATCCAAACTCTCCGTCAACGCTGACGTTCATAGCAGTCATGACAGCACTTGCGTTGGGTAGCTTGGTCTGCGCCTGCATCGCCATTGAGTATGATAGAGAAGCTGAACGGCTCGAGGGGAGGGATAGTTATTAAACCAGAAACGGCGGCAAATGTCGCTTTTGCGTTTACGCTTGTCTGTCAGGGAGCTATAGTGCTAACACTAGTCTTCATGATATTAGGTTTCTGGACATGTACACCAGCGCTAGTTCTTGCAATCGTGCTCTTCACGTTTTTAGGCGCAGTGGGTACGCTCATGTGTGCTGTGTTTGAAGATTCTGGGGGGTGTGTGAATGGAGGGAAATGTTATGAAGAGTAGAGATGCGGTGCAATTTTGCACAATAGTGTTCGCTAACCTGGTTATTTTTGTAAGCGGGATTTGTGGAGGGATTATTGCAGGACTGTACTTAAGAGGAGCACAGCAAACTGCACTCATAGCGATAGCAGCGGGTCTTGCTGCGATAATTGTGCTGGGCACCGTAATGGTCAAAAAAGCGTTTAACTCCCGAACTGCGATGTTGACGTCTGTAATCTACATATCGTGCGCTGTAGCTACAATGTCAGCATTCCTGGGACGTCTATTCATCGCACTGATTGCTGCGATTGTGATGCTTGTGTGCTTATTTTTGCTGTAGGAGGGCGGAGGATGAATAGAGGAGATGGTAGGGAGCAGTTGCCAATCGATACTCCAGTATCCATTGAACTGAAACCCTTAGCAGTGCTAGCGATCTGGTTTCTTTTGACAATTCTGTCAATTCAAGGAGCAATACACCTCATGCAAGCAATCAGTTCGAAGAATTATGATCTGACAAACACTATTCCTCTCATAGCACCGCTCACAGCGATGTGCATGCTTGTTGTTTTAGTCAGGTGGGGAAAGCTATGAACCTTGAAGACTACCGCAAATGGTTGAAAAAGTATGGGAACTACGAAGAAGCACAGGCAGACAAGGTAGCTGAGCTGTTAATTAACTTCCACGCTCCTGATAGTGGAGATTACCTCTGCCAACTCTTTCCAAGGAAGGTCATCCACTTTGAAGGCGGAAGGCTTGAGTTCGACCTCGTTATCCACTTGAGCTGGACTGGAGACAACGGGCACACCTACGACCGGCTGATTGGGGTGGAGTTCAAGGAAACAGACACGAGAAAAGTCGTAATGCAGGCCATTGCAAGGAGGGACCTCGTAGATTACATGTACATAGCAACGAGGAGCGTGTGGCTCAGTGGAGAAGAGCTGCTTGATGTTTTCTACTATAATATTGGCTGGGTAGTCTGGTTTGATGAAGGACCAGCCCAGCTCGTGCTTCCATCCCGTCAAAATCAGCAGAGCTACAGGGATTATTTGAGGTGTATTCTGGAGCGTGAAGCTGAGAGGGTGATCGGGAAGTTGAAGGAGAAAAAAGAGGCGAAGTTGACGTATTTTGTAGAGGTGTGAGCTGTGGTAATAAATCAACAGAATCTTAATTCTGGTACCAGTAATATCGATGCTATAATTACTCATGCTGCTATTGCAACGGTCATGACTGGCAATGAAAATGCCAATTGCGACCAATCAGAACCAAATGAAACCAGATTTATATTAGCGAGAATTAAAATAAAGCCTAATATTTATCGAGAGCTAAAAGAATTGGGATTGGACGTCAATGTGGTAGTGAACAAGCTCTTAGAAAATTTCATTGTGGCATATAAGGCGTTTTGGGACACATACAGGACGCCGGGGGTGGGATTCGAACCCACGCGGGCGAAGCCCATCGGTTTAGCAGACCCCCGACGCTTAGAATTAATCCCAAACGATGTAAATAAAAGCTTAACGGAAATTGTTTTTCCGGAAATTACGATCAGTGAAGACGACGTCCAGGAATATCTCGTACTGAAAAAAGGACTGAGAGCAAGAACTCTTGAAGACTACAGATTTGTTATTGGCCATTTTGTGAAATTTATCTCAGGAAAACTGACAAAAGACAAGATGCTCAAGTACATCGAATATCTGCAGGGGCTGACAAAGAGGAGATACAGAGCAAACAAGGTGAAGGATTTTCTGGAGTTTCTGTCTAAGCTGAAAGCTGAAGACTTATCCGGATATTGCAAGCTCCTCGAGGAAGTAAAACCACCAAAGCAAGAAAAGCAACTCTTTGCTGACGAGGGTGATGAACTGTATACACTTACACTTGATGACATCCACGAAACACTCAAGCAAATTCTTGAGATGGGTCATGGCGGGAAGAAAGGGGTCCTCAGGGACATCAGCTGTGTTGTCTTCTTAGCGACGACGGGAATGAGGGTAGAGGAAGCGACGTGGAAGACGTTGAAAGGGACGAAGCTTCCTGGAATCACAAAATCCCTCATCAACCTTGACAGCGAATACTTCATCCTTCCGGCACATCTGACCAAAACACACGCCAAGAGAGTTATCCCATTACACCCTGACGCAAAGCTTTGCCTGCAGGCCTATTTTAAATTGAGTGAGGAGGACTTGTGGAACTACGATACTGTCCGGAAAGTAATCTCCAAAACACCACTTAGGGAGCTGAGGCGACTCAGAAAGTTCTTCACAAAGAAATGCAAAGAACTTGGCTTTGATCAGCTCAAAAGGATAGCAATACAGGGACACGATGAGGATGAGCTGCTAAAACTGAAAGTAACGCCAGAATTTTACGAGCGCTACACTCCCTCTGAGATTTGCAGAGAGTATTTTGATAAGTGGGGCAAAGTTTCAATTCTCCCAGACGAAGTAAGGAATTTCATCAAGAAGATTATATAATAAAAGCGCCCTCTCGCAAAAATTTTTACAGAGCGCCCGTCGGTTCCCGAGACCGATGGGCATCCTGAATATCGGATTTTATCGCTCCTTTTCCCGAAATAAGCTCTGAGAATAGCCCTTCCCCTGTGGAAAATCTTTACGCCCAGGAGCATGGTTCAGGCGAAAAAGCACGAATCTCCTGCCTGCTTTCGCAGTTATTTAATTGTTTTTAAAGTAATTATACACTAAACACTTAACACTTCTTCAACGTCAATTCTCTGAAGCGGGTGCTCGTTTGACTCCCACTCCTTGATCCACTGTCCCAGCGATGCAGGGGTGACGTTGAGAATTGCAGCGATCTTCCTGTTGCTCAGTCCCTGCTCCTTGAGATACTGGATCAATGCAAAGAAAGCTTCAGTCTGGTTCTTGATCTTCCTCAGCGCTCTCCCGTCTATCCCCTCACGAACTCCTAACTTCATCGCTTCGATCTTCTGCAGGGCCTCTTTCCTGATGTCTGACTTCCTCTTCCTTGCCTTCTTCTCGTACTCATCTACCAGTTCATGGGGAAACGGGACGTGGACGTCGCCAAGCTCGACCTTCTTCCCGTCCTCAAATAACGCAAAGGGCTCGTACTGAGGCGTGTCTGAGAACGGGTTGTTCTGCCTGACATACCACCTTGTCAGGAATGCGTCTTTGCTCGAGTCGTAGCCTAAAGCAACTCCCGAGTAGTTCACGAGGTGTCGAACCTGCTTGTCGATGTAGCTGACGTGAGGGGTCGTGAAAATCACGCAGATGTTCTGGTAGCGGAAAGTCTGCAGGACATAGCCAAGCAGCTTGTTCTGAAGGGACTGCCACTCCCTCGCTGGCAGTCCAACACCAGCTTCGTCGAAGATCACTACATCCCCTCTTTCAGCCTGGTCGAGCACCTTCAGGAAGTCCTCTGGAGAGAACACGAGAAAGTCGAGAGAGAAATCGTCGTCAATCAGCTTTGCGAGAGTGATGGCACTCAAGCTCTTACCACTGCCTGGTTCTCCGAAAATACTGACCAGTGCGTTCTTCCTCTGAAACCAAAGCCTTTCTCTGATAACTCCTGCTAGCTTCCCGACTTTCCTCTCCTTCAGTTTATCATAGCTAATCTCCATCATTACTCGCCCTCCCGCTCAAAAATTTCCGCTCCAAAATCGCTCAGCCCTGCGTCTTCCAGCTCAATCACTAAGTCTGTGAAAAATTCCTTGGACGTGTAGGGCTCGCTCTGGGACGCTTTGAATTTTTTACGTGTGCAGGCGACGAGCCACCTTAGCAGGAACTTTAGCTCAATTCTCTCCGCTTCGTTGAGGAGTTCCTCTTTTTCGTTAATTATGTCCGCTTTCCTTGCAAAATCGTTTACTTCCCGTAGTTCCTGGGAGTAGTGTTCGTTTATCCTCGCCTTTATCTCGCTCATTCCTTTCCTGAACTTTCTGAGTACTTCTCTCTCCTTGCGAGTTAACTGACTCAGGGCATACTGCTCATAGACCAGAATCATGCTCTCTAAGTCTGCCTTGCCCTGGGCGAGAAAGTCGCTCAGGACTTTGAGGTGGTTGTAGAGGATAAACTCGAAATCGAGCTCAAAATTGTTAACGGGATAACTCATTCTCTACCTCCTTCAGAACGTTTTCAGGTACGAACTTTTTTGGAACGGTGGCAGCAGGGATAAGAACGAGATTCTCCTCCTGTTTGACAATTATGAACTCCTGCCCTTCTTTGATTTCACCACTTTTCACCCAGTCAGCTGGAAAACTGATTGCTAGCCCGCCTCCTGTTCTGTAAACTCTCCTAACGCACAACCCCTTACGAGACATGTATCTCATTCGTACCCTCCCCTTTTAAACGGTCTTAGTATTCACTTATTTCACTTAACTCACTTATTTCCTTTACTTTCAGGGAAATAATATCAAACTATAGGCTTTTTATTTTGATGTAGGCTACTTTCTGCAGGAGGTGAATACGGGAGTGGTTTCAAAGTCGGCTAACTCAGCTACGCTAGTACAGTTCCTGTTCGTGTTGGCTGTGTGGATCAGAGCATTAGTAGAGCACATGAGAAATATTCTCTCTAGAAGCGCCTTTGCAGAATACATCAGGTATGTCCAGTTCGTTAGAGCAGCTCTGGAAGCAGACGTTTACGCTAGATTCCCGCTTGCTAGGGATAATCGAGCAATAGGTGCAGTGATCAACGTGATAATTCTGCTTGCAGCGTTGATGATTGCAGCGATAGTCTTCTCACAGCTTGCAGCGCAGGCGAACGCAATCGCTACGGCGAACAACGACACTGCAGCTCTGAACTTCATCAGCTCGACGACAACTACGGGATGGAGCGCATTGAACCTCTACGTCATCGCAGCGATCGTCATGGCCGCCGGTTTCATCCTCGCACTGCTTGCGGCGTGGGGCAGACAGGGAGGTTCTGGAGCATGAAGCTCTTTTCTTTTATTTCAGACAGTAAAGCGAACTCCAGCGTTACGTACTTAATTTCATTTATTGCGGTGCTCTTAATCGGCGGCATTGTCTTCAGCCAGTTCGCTCACGTCGTGAACCCTGCGTTGATCGGTGCTAGTGCCTCAGATACAATAACAGTGAACAGTACGGCAAGTTTGGGACCGTATCAGCTCTCGCACTATCCAGTTATTCCCGGAACTCTGACGATCTCGATCGGTTCGACAATCTACAAACAGGGCGTCGACTATACGGTTGACTACACGAACGGGACCTTCACAGTTATTGCCGGTTCTGCCCTCGCCACTGCTACCGCAACTGCAACTCCCGTCACGGCCGTTTACAAGTATGAGGGCGGAGCTGCGTGGAACAGCTTCGTGAACATCCAGACAACTGGATGGAGCGCTCTGAATCTATTCATGGTTGGGGCGATTGTGATTGCGGCCGGCTTCATCTTAGCACTCTTGGCTGCGTGGGGAAAAGTTGGAGGAGGAAGCAGCGGGATTTGAGGGAGGTGTTAGTTTGGCGACGAGGAGGAAGAGGAGATCCCATAAGAGGAAGAGCTCTCATTCCCACAGACACAGGCATGGGGTTGTGATCAGGAGGAGAGGGTCGGAGGTGGAAATTGAGGTATGATCCTCTCCGTTTTCATTTTTTTAGCTGCTGCAGCGATAGCGACGTTCCTGATTTCTAACTACACTCGCAGGATCTCTCACCTTGTTTTCAGCGTCGTCATAAACCTCCTGTGCGTTCTCGCTCCTTTCACGACGTTCGATCTCGTCAGAACAGCGGTTTCGACGAACACGACGAGTGTTGCTGTGTTCAACGCCACAACCAACACCACGACCACAACGACGTCCGCCCTCACAGCAATCCAGTACACGAAGGCTTATTTAGACACGTCAACAGCTATCGTGCTTTCTGCGATGTTTATGCTCGCTGTGATCGTTTCGATCCTGCAAATCTGGTTTGTAGTTGGTCGGGACGTGAAAAGAGGAGTGGAGAAAGGAGATTATGAGAGGTGGAACGTATGATATTCGGCAGGAAGAATAAGGATGAGCCGAAGCAGGATATCCCTCAGACCCCACCATCTAGCGTTGATCCGAGGCAGGTATTCAAGGACACGATCCTCGCATTCGCCTATCCCTGGAACATTCCGGAGGATATCCGGAACCTCCATCCCGCATACATGGGGATGGATGCTGCCACTTCGGACCTCTCGGACAGGGAAATACAGGCGATGCGGTTGAGGATGTCTGCGTTCAACGATCTACTGCTTGCAACGATGTTCAGACCGTGCGAGATCGACAGGAATGGAGTTCAGATTCTTTCAAGGAACATGCAGGCGGAGGATCTTGGATACATCAGGCTGAAGAAAAGCAGGAACGGAAAGCTCCTGCAGCTGGCTGTTTCTGTGCACCAGATCCACGAGCACAGGTACAGCAACGATGAGAATGGCATGAGGAGGGTGCTGTGATGCTGCTGGCGGTTGGGGCGATTATTCCCGCTATTCTCACCATCATAGGGTTCCTGCTGCTTTTCGGGAAACACACTGCGATGCTCGGCGGGCTGATAATGTTCGCTGCCGGGCTGATTGGAAGCTTTGAGGCGATAGTAGTTGCGTTCATGACTCCTGGACTGGCAAGAATGCTCGAGGCGAAGCTGAGGAAGAGAGACCTCCTGCTCGTCTGGATGGAGAACGGCAGAATTGTCCCGCTCGTCGGGAAGTTTGAATCGGGCTGGATCTGGCTGAGGGATAAGCTCGGATACATCATCAGCACGGATCAGGACAGGGCATTCCTTGATGGCATCCCGACGTTCATGGTGTATCGCCCGGTCGGGAAGACCCTCAATCCGAGAGCAATGGGGGATATCTCGCTTCTTGAAAAGTACGGGATTACGTGGGAAGTCGTACGGGATTCTATCGAGAAGTATGGCACTTTTCCCGTATACGACTTCGATAAGGAGGGTAATCTGCTCGAGATTGTCCAGGAGGTGAAGACTGTTGAGGAGGAGAATAAGCCCTCAGGAAGCGTTTCAGGTGTTGAGGCCGATTCTGAACAGGGGGACTGAGGTTTTCATCGCAGTTAATCCCGCTTACGCTTATCGCTGGAGCATCAACAACAACGCTTACACAATCGCTTCTGCGATGAAGAAGCTGGAAGAAGCCCAGATGCTCGAGAAGAACAAGGAGATGATTGACTGGCTCAAAATAGTCGTCCCTATCGGGATCTTAGCGTTCATGCTCGCTATGGCATTCTACATCGTCGTGATGGCAACTCACACTGGAGCAAATCCGCTGCAGGCCGTTTCTCACGTCGTACCTCACGCCACGCCAGCTCCACATGTCCCAGCAAAGCCAGTTAACGGCGGGAAGCTGAAGATCTGAGGTGATAGCCGTGTACACGGTCACATTCACCGACAAGTACGGTAACTCTGTAACCTACAACGCAATGACTAGGGAGCAGGCAGAGCAGATAGCAGCAGAGTACGCTAGCGATTATCCCGGTTCGACAGTAACGATAACGGGGACTGGACCTAACCCAGCTCAATCGCCAGACGTGCAGGCAATAGCAGAGGACAACGTCCAGCAACCACACTACAGAGTGATATTCAAGAACGACGAAGGCAGCTCTGCCTACACGGCGCTAACTAAGCAGCAAGCAGAGAAAATCGCAGAGGAATACAGGAAGTACTACAAGGGTAGCCAGGTGCTAATCCTCACACCAACCAACGAGCTGGAGAGGGTATCGTTCAGACAGATCAGGGTTCCGAGGTCTGCGTCTTCTGCGCCAACTACTCTTTCATCGTCCAGACAGGTCGTGTCAGCGCAGGTCCGTAACAGACAGAATGTGACAGACGTCAAGGCAACCAAACTATCTCCTCCAACATCTCTCGACCTCGACGGAGCTCTGCGCAGAGCAGCGATGGACTCATCTCCAAAGAAACTCGAACAGCAGTCTGCTGAGCTATACGCCTGGCAGCTCCTCCGCAAGGGACTCTCTCCTGAACAGGTCGCTCAGAAAGTCGCCAACAGGTATGGCACGCAGGTGAGCGTTGAGGACGTGCAGTTCAGCGAGACGCCAATGCACGCTATGCAGCAGCAGGAGCAGGTGCAGAAGACGATAGAGAAGCAGAACGTTAAGCTGAACGCTCCTCCACCAAACACACTCATCGGGGAAGACAGCACGGTTAACGCTGACGTGCAGAAGCTCGCAATGAGCAACCTGAAGAGCGAGATGGAGGAACCGGATCCCGTAAGCAACTACTTGCATCAGATCAGCAAGGAGATCGGGGTTAAGACAACACCACTCGAGAAGGTCTACGCAAAAGGGAACCCTGCGAGCGCATACGTCGCCGCTGCAGGGCTGGCTGTTGCAGGAGCTGCAGCGGGAGTCCTGGATCTCCCGTACGATGTCGCAAAGGGTGGTGCTGAGGCAGTAGAGCATCCCGTGAGGGCTGCAGAGTCGTTCGCTCTTGCACCTGTGACTGTTGTCAAGGAAGCAGCAGAGGACGCTGCTTCAGGGAGGATGATCGACTACGGTAAAGTGGTCGGTCAGACGCTAGTTGGAGGAGAAGTTGCTGACGAGCTGGGGCTCTCTCCATCAAAGGTGTGGGAAAAGCTCCCGGACAGGATAACGTCTCCTGTAGAGTCTGTAGCCGAGAAAGTTCTTGCTCCTGCTCGAGAATTCGCAGAGAGGGTCCACAGCAAGCTCAACGATGCTGTTGTTCGACCAATAAAAGAATTTAACAAATACAGACCACAGGAGACATGGGTTTATATAGAAACGCCAGACGACGTTAAAACCACCGTTATTAAGTGGGACAATAACCTAAGAAGTACTACTACTCCCTTGCCGATTAACGATTTAGTTCCCGTCGAACGGATTAAACCAGTTGTTGCAACTATCGGCGAAACGGCCTACCAGATGGATACAGAATCAGGAATTGGCGTAGGCGTCTCCAAATTACGGGAAAAAATTGGCTATGAGTTGGAGACAAGAGAACCCATCAAGTCCATAAAGTCGATTACTGAGTATTCAAATCGACTAGGCCGCAAAGCATACATATCTACAGAATTGGGAGAAGACGCAATAAAAATACTTTTGACGAAAAATGATATCGTCAAAGGATATGGTATAAAAACACTTGAAACGACGCCAATTTTAGACTTAGAAAGTAACATCGACTACTCGCTTAGTCCAGACATGTCAAGACCTTTGGACACACTTTATCGGGAAGACAACCAGATAGACAGCGCATTGGATGTAGATTTAAACGTTGTAGAAGACACACCGAGTGGTCCAAAAGAATCCAAATCTGTGGAGTCTAAAAGTAGTTCAAGCTCTTATGTATCTCAGGCGCTTTCATCAGAAGAAGAGTACTCATTCAAGGTTGTAGATTTAAGTGATAAGTTCAGGGAGCTCGAGAGAACTCTGACCGAGAACAGGTTTGAGGTCCCGGATTTCGTGAAAGACCTGTTTGACGCAGGGAAGGAGCTCGGGAAGGGCCTCCTGGACAGGAGTGCAGCTCTCCCGTTTGAGGGTGTCTGGAACGCAGAGGGGATGTGGAGCTCTGGAGTTCCCTGGATCAGCACGAAGGGAGAGATGGCCAGCAACGTGATCAGCAAGATGTTCTCTGAAGAAGAAGCGAAGCCAAAAGTGAGGAGCAAGCAGACCCCAGGTATATCTCCCGACGTGGGCGAGAAGCCAGACACTTCTCCAGACGTCACTCCTGACGT
>Ga0256834_1001872_pt1 | contig 13783 bp, 12 predicted proteins | sample 4281140metaG_FD_190536 | JGI IMG/M metagenome (GOLD analysis project Ga0256834, IMG submission 190536) | Hydrothermal vent microbial communities from East Pacific Rise, Pacific Ocean - 4281-140 | ecosystem: Environmental > Aquatic > Marine > Hydrothermal vents | place: Pacific Ocean: East...
TACTGATAATAACCCTGACTTTTTTTTAGAAGTCACTAAAAGGGTTAATTCATATTTTAAGGAGAACAATATCTCTAAATATGCGAATCTAAACATGAAGCTTAAAACAACATTTATGCTTCTATTATACTTTATTCCATTTGGCATCTTATTATCTGGCTCGGTTACATCGTTATGGCCAATTTTGGGGCTTTGGGTAGCCATGGGTTTTGGTGTATCAGGTATTGGCTTATCCATTATGCACGATGCTAATCATGGAGCCTACTCTACCAATAAATATGTAAACAGCGTACTAGGTTTTCTAATTAATTTTTTAGGAGCCTACCATGTAAATTGGAGAATTCAACATAATGTATTGCACCATTCATTTACAAATGTGGATGGGTATGACGAAGATATCACCAACCCTGTCATGCGTTTTTCTCCAGACCAAAAAAGAAAAAAAATATTTAAATTTCAAGCATTTTATGCACCGTTCTTTTATGCAATAATGACAATCTACTGGTCAATAGCTAAAGACTTTGTTCGTTTAGTAAATTACGCAAAAAATGGACTGCTTAAACGACAAGGGTTAACATTGTCTCAAGCAATGACACATATCATATTTCATAAAATCTGGTACCTGGCCATTACGCTTGTATTACCAATAATTATTCTTCCAATTGCGTGGTGGCAAACACTTATTGGCTTTTTTATTATGCACTTTATTGCAGGGATGGTACTTGCATTAATATTTCAACCTGCACATGTGGTGGAAGAAACTAACTTTTTTATCCCTAATCAAAGCGGATCGGTTGAAAACAGTTGGGCCATTCATCAAATGAAAACTACTTCAAATTTTGCCCATGGCAGCATTTTTTTCTCTTGGTATATTGGTGGATTAAATTACCAAATTGAACACCATCTATTTCCAAATATTTGCCATATTCATTACAAAAATATTTCCCCCATTGTAAAAGAAGTAGCTGAAAAACATGGCATACCTTATCATCAACACAAAACATTTTTAGGTGCACTCATAAGCCATTTTTCTATGCTTAACGCATTGGGTACAGGTTCTTATGATAAAAAATTGGCTGCGGCTTAAGCATTTACTAAGAAGGATCTAGCTGAATATTATAACTCCACGCAAAACCATTATTTAAAGTGGTAGAATCTCAAGCAAAGTCTTTCTTTACATTATAGTATTGGGAATGAAAGCATGCATTCCTTTTCAGATTCATTAGAAAACACCAATTGCGTTCTATTGAATTTAGCTTCTTATTTTACCGAAGATGGAGCACTACAGGTAACTCTTCTGAGAAAGTATATCCTTGATATATAACTGAACCAGACACTGACTGTATGGACGAATACTGCAAAACACATAATTATTTATGCATCAATACATATATAATTATGTGTACTACATTAGGTATTCCAGAAAACTTACTCCTTGAAGCGATGAAAGTGACCAATGCTAAAACAAAAAGTCAGGTTATAAAAAAAGCACTTCAAGCACAAATTGCTAAGGCCAAACGTCAACGACTTCTTTCTTTTAAAGGAAAAATAGACCTTGACATAGATTTGAATGCCTCACGCAAATGCTAATGAACGTACTAGTGTCAAGTCAAGCATACTTTAGCCGAACCAAGCTTTGACATTTTTGCCCTATATACTTCTTTAAAAAATATTTCCGTAGCTACGGCTATGGGCATATTTTTTGCATTGTCTAGCCCAAAAATGTCGGCAACTTATACGACACAGTACACTTGACTTAACACTAGTTGATACATCGGTGTGAATTGATTTTTGCAGAAATAAGGGAAATTCTAAACTGTAACGGTTGATTAACCCGAAAAATTCACATAAATTTTCGCCCAAAGGCTTTCTCCCTAAGTGCTTAAATTCCAGCAGTATTAGTAAGCAGTTTAGCTCTATAGGCAAAATACCCAATATTTCCTATCAACAAACCAATAGCAATGGCATTGGGTACAGCTAACATGGTTAAGCCTGCAATAAACAGCCCCATTAGCACCCCATAAGCCACTTGTTCTTTCGTGTTAGTTGGAGATGTTTTAGGCTCAATAATTACAGCAGCTCCTACAAACATTACGATAATAAGGTATGAAAATATGTCTTGAGCAAAGGCTCCTATAAACAAGCCCAATACGAGCGAAGTAGCAATATAACTGATGGCTAACGGATGCCTTTTTACCCTTGCTACATTAAATATAAGAGCCAATGTAATTGGTAGCAATGAAATAGGAACAGCCATCCCTCCTATAGGAAAGCGTATATCAATGCCAGTAAAATCCATTGGTGGCACACCTAAGAAATTAACAAATAGAGATAGTAAAGTGATTACACCTATGGTAAAAATAACTGGGTTAAAAATGTTCTTAGCCTTATACTTTACAAAGAATTTAGCCACGTATAAAAGCAGAATCACCATCACCCCTCTTACAGGTTCAGGGTCTGCATGCGAAAGCATTAAAATGATTAAAAACGTGCTGATTAATGAATGCAGGTATTTCTTATTCTTATCAAATAATTTACTGAAAATCAAATGTAATACAGAAGAAATAACAATGAGCCCAACCCCCAGTTTGGTAAAATGAAGCCCTTCATCAAACCCATTGGTTATAAATACATTAACTATTTTTAGTACTGTTAAAATGATTAAAAACACCAAAAAATGATGATAGGTAGTTAGCTTCTTAAATAGGCTTTGAATGTTACTCATATTATTTCTTCTGTAAGTTTAAAATTGTTTGATTTTTGTTAAAATTAATGTTCATTCTATATTTGACCACACTTTTCTTTGTCACCCACAATGATGCTATCAAATTGTTCTTGTGTTATAAACTGGGGAGTGTAAGTTACTCCCAAATCGCTTAGTCGAGAGACAAACGCTCTCATATGGTTACGAGAGCCACAATTAAGGAAATTATAAGCTTCTATAATCTTTTCATCTTGGGTCTCCAAAATAAATAAATCCAAGTCTCTAATATCTACATCCTCAATGGTAGCACCAACTAAAAGTGCATCAATCTCCGAAATACTTCCCTGTGCCATTAAATCATCATAAAGTTGTTGTAGAGCCTCATTGGCAAATTTTCCATTATCTTCTAATGCAGGGTCATCGGCACCAAAGTACACTAATAATTCAAGCATATTATCCATATGGCTCTGCTCGCTGTTCGAAATATTATTAAATACCTGATTATCATACATTTCAAATAAAGAAATATACACATCACGTGCGAGCTTTTCTTCTTCTCGCATAAACTTTAATCCATCTAAATCAGAGTCTGATATTTCTACCAATTGTTCCGGCTCAATTGTTCCGTTCTCACACCCACTGGATGTTAATAATACAATGGCTCCTAAAGAAATGATTTTAAAAAAATTCATAATTAAAAAATTTAAGTTTAAAAAATATTTAGTTTTTAGACTATACTAATTGTAAATGGTTTAATAATCTCTAGTTAATATGCTTAGAAAAGTTTTGCTACTGAAACCCCGATTCCAACATTCTCAATTCCCAAATTAGGCTCTTCAAAGCCTGCATTTGAAATATGTCGTATGCCAACGGTAGTACCTAAAAACCAAGAATTCCATCTTCGTTTATAAGCAATGTTAAAATGATCAGAAAATATAAATCCTGAAGCCTGCCGATCTATTTTTGCCGTAATATAATGAGGCCCTGTGCCAATATTTGCACTTAAAACTGAGCTCTGCCCTAGCTGAAATCCAAAGGAGAAAATAAAATTTAATCCAAACTCGTATTCCATACCATTTTGGTATGGAACAAATCCAACTTGTGGAGTTAAGTCAAGTGAAATATTGAATATCCCTTTGGTTTTATAAAACGGAATATGCAAAGCCCCTCCTACAATAAAAGGTTGGTATTGCCCCCCTTCTTCGAGTTCGTAAATAGGCAGTCCAACAGAAATAAACCCACCAATTGATTTTTGATTTATAAATTTAGATTCATCTTGAGCCTCCAAATTTGTGTATATAAAAAACATCAAAGGTATTAAAGCCCAAAGTCTAAAATTGGCAATATGATGAATGAAATCTCTCATTTACATATAAATAACCTTTATTTCAATGGTCATATCTGCATTTAATTCAAAGCTTGCTCTTTCATAATTAGGTCTGTTTGTTGGCCCTAATGAATGATAATTTGAAAACCCAAGGCCTTCCTTCGGAAGAATAAATCCTTTATCAATTTTTCCATTCTTATTTTCATCGTGTAATATATTTACTACATAAGTTCCTTTTGGCAGGTCTCTAAATGTTATCACAGCCGAACCATTACTAATGCTTGATGTTTCCATTTTATAATATTTTTCGTAATGCTGGTCAGGTATAGACCCATCCTTATTATATAAAGCAAATTGCACTACTCCTTCTGAATTTTGCAGTTTGTTTACCTTTACAGTAAGCGAAAATTTTTCATCTGTTTTATAGGTGAATGATGATAATAAAACCACCCCTATAATCACAACTACTTTTTTAATTGAATTTTTCATAGTATTTATTTTTATTGGATGTCATATTTTTTGTGTGATAATTTTAGTTGATCGGCTTGTTCTAATTTTGGTAATATTATTTGCTTCTTTTTTTGAAAGCGTTGCATTCGCCTTAAAATTTTATCCAAAGTTTTCACCGCCTTTTTAATATAAACCCCTTTGTTAAGCATTACACATTCGGTTCGTTGAGCCTGTGCGGCATCTGTTATTTCAGAACGAGTTGGCACACCTTTTCTTGCCAAATTATCTAATACCTGAGTTGCCCACACAACTGGTATATAAGCAGCTTCGCTCACTCTCATAATTTCCTCTTGAATGGTTGCAAAATTTTTCCACCCAGTTTCAATGGCCAAATCTCCCCTAGCAATCATTACCCCTATGGGGTACGTTTGCATGGCTGTTAACAGTATTTCAGGAAGATTTTTAAACCCTTTTTGCGTTTCTATTTTTAGAATTAAGCCAGGGTTAGTTTCATACTTATCCATTTCGTGCAAATAAGTTTCTACATCGCTACGCTGGTTCACAAATGAGAGATTTACCGTATCTGCATGTTGTGCAACAAATTCCAAATCACTTTTATCCTTTTGGGTTAAGCCGCTTATTTTTAAATCACTTTCAGGAAAATTTATACCTTTATCTGCTTTTAGCTTACTTCCTGCATCTTTTGCATAAGTTACTCTTAGCATTAACTTTTCTGAACTTACTTCTTCAATAATAGATTCAATTTTACCATCATTCAGAAAAACAGGTTCCCCAACTTTTACATCTTCAAAAATTTCTGGCAGTGTGCACGAAATATGTGCTTTGTTTATAAGTGTACCGTCCTCATCATACGTAGCTGGTTCGCCTAATGCAGGCTCTTTGTGCAGCTCAAAAAGGTCATCAACTTGCAATAATATAAACTGCTCTGTAGGCAATAATTGTCCCACTAATATCCTTTCACTGCCATCAGCTTTCTTTTTACCAAGCCTTAATTCAGTACCTGTAGAAATATAAGCTGAATCTGAGCATACACCCCAACGCCCTTTCTTCTCTCTCTTTTCAATATCTATTTTACAATTCTTACCACGCGAATCTTTAAATCTAATGATATTACCTCTTTTAATTTTACCCATTAACTCCTCACTAACAGGAATAATAACATCTACATCATCGGTTGGAGGAAGAATATCAGGTGGAGCAACCCAAACCCTAGCAGGTTTAATTACTTTACCTTCTACATCTCTTTTAGGCTGAATATGAACAACATTGGGGCCAGGTTTCATAGGGCCAGTTCTTAACTTTGGACCACCTAAATCCATCATTACTTTACATTTTTTATGTAGAGCAGAGTTGGCATGGTTGATATTAGCTATAATTGCTGCCCAAACTTCGGGGCTATCGTGGGCACAATTTACTCGAGCACTGTTCATACCCAAGCCAATCAGTTGATTGACCAAGCGATAATCACCCGATGCGGTAGATGGCATAGTAACCATAATTCGAGTTCTCCTCTTTCTTGATTTGTACCCAAATAGCTTTTTGGTGTTTCTGTTAAGTAGTTTTTCGCCTTGTTTAATAGAAATTATTTTCTGTTGATTGGGAGCAGCTTTGTTGCCCATAAAGCTATCTACAATTGCTTTAATGGTTAAAAGGCTTTGCATTACATGGCCTTCAATATTAGCCAAATCTGGAAAGCCCAAATAACCGAGTTTTTCTTGGAGCTGATCGATATCAAAGCTTCTAAAAGCCAAATAATGTGTAAGATTTACCGCACTTTCCCTATAATTTTCATGAACATTGGAAATCAATGACTCATATTCATTTTCTAGCTGCTTCGCTTTTAAAATAATTTCTGCAAGCTCTGCTTTAATCTCAATTAATTCTTCTTGATTATTCATGGCCTTCTTTTAACTGATAAATTGAAATAGGTTTTTCTCTCCCTTTTACTTTTAAAGAGCCTAGGGCTAAATACTTTTCCTTTCTAGATGAATCTAACCTGTCAAATACCTCTTCAGAAACTAATAATTGCCCATTAAACCTCTTGTTTAACTGTTCAATTCTGGAAGCCAGAATGACTACGTTTCCAGTAATGGAATATTGCTTACGTGCCATAGATCCAATATTGCCTGTAACGGCTTCTCCAAAATGTATTCCAATCCCTACTCTTGTGTTAGGAATGCTGTTCGATTCAATTTTCCGATTCAGTGTTATAATTATTTTTTCTGCTGCTTTTACAGCACGTTCACTACTATTATCTACAGAAATAGGTGCTCCAAAAGTGGCCATAAACCCGTCTCCTAAAAATTGATTTATAATGCCTTTTTCTGATTGTACAATATCAATCATAAAGCCAAACATTTTGTTGAGGTAATTAACAACTTCTTCAGGCTCCTTATTTTCAACAAATGGGGTAAAGTTTCTAATATCAAGAAACATAATGGTTACATTCTTTCGTACTCCAGTAAGTTCGTTGGGGTTTTCCAGTATTTCTTGGGCAATTTGTTGCGAAATCTGCTGACCAAACAAATCAACAATTTCATTCTTTTCTATAATTGTGTTTAAAGAAATATTCATTTTAAACATAATTAAACGCGCAACAAAACCTGCGGATATTCCTGCGGTTATCATCATAATACCTTGCCCCAAGTATTGAATAACAGATAGCCCAAAGCCTTGGTTTGGTTCGATACCATAGTAGTAGTAAAATGAAATAGATACATAGGTAATAGCTGCCAACAAGCCAGCATAAACAGAAAGCTTAAAATTAAGATAGAGGGTAGATAAAATTATAAGAATAAAATAGGTAAGAACTGCAGGAGCTGATAAAATTACCAGTGTTTGAGAACGCTCCACCACAAAGATTAATAGAACACTAAATAAGCCTATTTCCGAAAAGGTAGTTAAATAGGTAAAAAAATATGATTTTCTACCCAAAAGATCACTTTGGGTTTTAAGCAAATAATGCAGAATGGTTTCATAAACAACAATAACCACCGCATAAATGAGGAGTGCATATATGGCAATATTCGATTCAAAAATGGTTTTATACTGTTCTCCAAAAAATAGATATACCAGCAGTAATGAAACTCCTATAAATAACAATAAACCAATAAGTATGACACCACGTAACCGAGCACTTTTTTCCATCTCATGCTGAAAAAGAGCTTGAAGCACCTCATTATTAGACTCTGTATTTATTTTTTTGTTCATATTGTTAAAATAAGGAGTTGGGTACCACCCCAACTCCTTGGTAGGTTAAAGAACTAACCTACTACAACCTAACCTAACTTACTATTTATCGTCATTCCTGCGTAGGCAGGAATCTGCTATACAATTAACGGGTTCCTGCCTACGCAGGAATGACGGTACGTTCTATTTTAATTCAAAATGGTCAAAAAACTCTTCCAGGTGTTTTTCAAGACCATCCGCATTTTTTCTAATCAGGTAGATATCTGTTCCTGTTTTAATTACTCCAACATTATCTAACATAGGTGCTAGCACAATATGGAGCTGGTCGTGGTCAGGGCCTTTCATACTGCATTTAGCTATAATTTCTTTTGTTATTTTACCCAGTTGATTACCTAATGTTTGATATTCCTCTACGGTAGTAGCATTTGAGTGTACTGTGCTAAAATTGGTCATAGTCAATCGCATTGCTTTCATTCCATTGTATGTTGGCTCATCAGCCTCCCATTTAGCTCCGTTATTTAAACTTAGTTGGGCTTCATTATTTTCCTGATGATGCTCCTCTTTAGTCTCTTGTTCGTGCATTTCGTGTTTATGCTCGTTTGATACCCCGCAAGACACCAAAAGCCCAGAAGCTAGTATAAATCCGGTAATAATTTTAGTAAGTTTCATAGTGTTTAAGTTTAATCTGGTTAAAAATTATATTTAATTCTAACATACATCATATCGTTATCATCGTACTGCCCAAACATACCTTTGCTACCAGTAAAAATATTGGCTCCTAATTCAAGGCTAACGGCATCCTGGGGGTAGTAAAAGCCTCTAATCCTCATTAAGGCATCGTTATTGGTAAGGCCATGGTAAGAGAACCATTCTAACCGAACGGTTTCTCGAAACATCGACTTACTTACTAATAATGTGGCAAGATTATCCACTTCATCGTCTTTTATTTGCTCGTCATAATCAATTATTACACGCTGGATAAACTGTGTGCTAAATTTCCAGTCGCCAATGGTTTTATCTAAACCAACCACATAGTTAATAAAGTTTTTTTGCACTAAAAAATCAACGGATGCAGGGTCAGTGGTTTGGTAATATTTATCAAAATAATAGGCTCCTTCTCCTCTTAATACAAACCCTTGAATCTCTGTATTAAAGCTCATACCTGCTAGAGCCAACCGGTGGTGTTCCGGTTTTATAAGCAAACCTGGTGCTGCAGGATCCGGAGGTGCAATGGGTGTTACATGCATGGTGGGGGCATCGTCCCAGGTATAGGCTCCCATTAATTGAAAATCTGCCCAGGATTTACTCATGCTGTACTTTAAAAACACCTCGCTACTTTCCAGTGTAAAAGGCACTTCTCTATTTGAATTATCAAAGGTTGGCGGTGCAGCAAATTCAATGGAAGGATTCCAAATACCTTCGGCTTCAGGAAGGATGCCGGGAGTAAAGGAGGGTATCCATACCAACTCAAAACTATGGTCGTAGCTTGGGAAGTAATTAATTTTAGCTGCATTTACTCCTATTCTAATTTCATTAAAATCTCGCATAAGAAAATCGGTGAGGTCTAAGGGCGAAACAATATCTGTTATAAACACGCCATCGGCCTGCCCCCAAACAATTTGCTGTTTTCCTAACCTAAAATCAAATTTATCCAGATAAATATCAACATAGGCTTCGCGTAGCCTAAACTCATCGGCCTTATTGGGGTATTGAAAATAATAAGGGTTTGCATAAAGGGCAAACTTATCTGATTGCAAACGAAACTCTAAATTTAATGTGTTTTGAATAATACTATACTCGTTGGGAGGTGCTAATAATACCCCTGTAAAATTTCGTACAAAACCGTTAATTTCCAGTTTTGGTTCTTCGCTTGATTGGGCATAACCAAGTCTGCTTAACAGCAACAAGGTTCCCAATATATATGCTCTAATTTTCATTTCTGGTTCTAAAATAAGTAAGTAATAAAATAGTAGTCCAAATAAGGATGCGAAACGACATAGCTTTTAGACTTTCGCCTGCAACTTCCCTGACAAATACGGTTAATAATAAAGCCAATACTATGCTATGGCTAATAAGTATAACCGCAGGTAATTTATAGTTGGCTACTTGCCATAATTTGAAAGCTACAAATAAAGAGGCAGCCCCAAGCAGTACATTATAAACCACCAACCACTCTAAAAATTGATAATTCGGGACTGTAATGTTTAATAACACACCGCCCCCGGCCAGCACTGACAAACCACCAATTAGTGCTGCTAAAAATGTTGAAGTTATCCTGCCTGAGTTTGCCATCTTTATTTTGTTTTATTCAATCTCCTTCGATTTAGTCAGACGATAGTATGACTAGCTATAATAAGGTCTGACTATCGTCCGACCTATAGTCCTTTAGTCATAGCTCTTTGTGTGAATTTTTCGTCACCAAGGCCTTTTTCTAATTCAATATTCGACAGCTTAATAACCGTTTTATGGCTACGTTGCACATTTTCCATATTTTGGGTAATTATTGTCCAATACCCTTTAATTTGTTTAAACTCAGGAATAGTTAATACCTTCAATAACTCCTCGTCTTCATCGTAAAACTCTATTTTTAAAGGAATCCATTTGTCTTTAATAACCCAGGCTACTCGTTTAGAATACTGCCCTTCTTCTTTTGGGGTACTTTCTATTACGTAGCATTGCTCACCCTTCAAGGTTTCTGATTTTAACAATTTATGGGTATCCTTGTTGGGGCTGCGTTTTTCCATGTCTTCATAGGTAAAATCAGATCCCATAAAATAATCGTCTTTGCTACCTCCTGATATCCTCTTTACTTTTTTAAGGGCAGGCAAGTATAACCATTGGTCATCGTCACGGTCATCGTCATAACTATAGTTTAGGAACGAAGTGTTTTTAACATCGGCAGGTGCTTTAAAAAACATTACCTTTTTTTCAACTTCATCGTAATCTTTTAAAAACTGGTGTAAGTAACGTACACGTTCTTTCCCCTTAGAGTTGATGAGGGTCATGGTCATATCTGATTCGCCATCTTTGGGAGACTCTCGGTTATACACTTTCCAGGCTATTTCTTCGCCTGTTTGGGCTTTTACCACTGCTGGTCGAACTACAGCTAGCATTGCTGCAGCAACTACTAGTGTAAATAATTTTAACTTTTTCATTTTACAAATATTTAGATTGTTATAAACTTTTATTTTTCCTTTTTATCAAAGTAAATATTACTCATATACAGCACTATAAACATGATGGTTACGGTACCAATAAAGCTTGTAAACATATTAAGCGATACTACTGCACCTAATGCCTGATTTGGCAAAAATTCGGAAACAAGCAATACTAAAAATCCTGCGATTACCACAATGGCGTTAAAGGAGATTGCCCTACCGGAGTGTGCCATGGTTTCAATAATTGTTAGCTCTTTATCGCCTGTGGCAAGGGCATTAATTTTATACCTGTCAATAAAATGAACGGCATAGTCAATACCAATACCAATGGCAATACTTGAAATTAATGCAGTAGTTGTTTCAAGCGGAATGTTTAACCAGCCCAGTACCCCAAACGAAATAACGGCTGTAATCATAATTGGAATAGTGCCTATTAAACCTATTTTAAAGCTTTTAAACATAAGTGCCAACAGTATTAAAACAATAAAGAAAGAAAGCACCAAACTTTTAATTTGACCTTCTAAAATGAGATTATTGAATAGTAATAAGGTATAACCACTGCCTGCAAAATTTAAATCTACTCCAATGGCTTTAAAGTCGTCTTCGTATGTTCTTACATGTGCCAGTATGTCTTCTAACGTTTTAGAATTATCTGTTTTTACCTGTAAATTGTAGTTTCCTGTCCTAAAATCAGAATCCACCACTTCCCATAATTTATCGGGGTCTCCGCTCATTTCGTATAATAAAATGTACTGGGCTACCAGGTCGCTATTGTCCGGAATGGTGTTAAATTCTTCCCTGTCTTCATTAAGCACCTTGTTCATACGCTTAAGAAAATCATTAATGCTTATGCCACCTCCAATTGCATCAAATTTGGCAATGGTTTCGTTCATCATTCGTTCTGAAAGCTTAAGCACTTCCGGTGATTTAAAGGCATCATTCTCCTTGCTTTCCAGAATTACGTTGATAGATGTGGTTCCCATAAATTTCTCGTTTACAAAAGCATCTGTTTGTACAATAGGGTTCGAATCGGGAAAACGCTCTAAGAAGCTGGAGTTAATCCACACTTTAGAAGCTCCATACCCAAAGAATATCACCAATAGAATAGTCCAAACAATAAAGGCGGTTTTGTACTTTGTTATTTTGAGGGCAAACCAGCCTGCCCAATTGGCAAATGCATCTTCTTTCTTCGCTTTCTCTTCTTGGTGCTTCACTTTTGGCAAACCAAAGAGCATAGCTCCTGCAGGAATAATTACTAATGAAAGTACCATAGCAAAGAGTACTCCCAGTGCTGCAAATACTGCAAAATATTTAATGGGATATACTTCTGAGGTTAATAAAGAAAGAAAACCAACGGCAGTTGTTATAGATGTCATGGTAACCGGTTTCCACATTTCTGCCACCATATTGCTAATCTTATCTTCTTTCGATTTGTCTTTATTAGAGCGCATATACAGTTGCAAATGGCTAAACATATGAATACCATCTGCCACTCCAATGGCAATAAGCAACACAGGAATAAGCGTTGTTACTGCATAAATTGGAATGCCCATGGCCGCCATAATAGCAAATGACCAAATAGAGGATACAAGTACTACAAGCATTGTTAAAATTGTAGCTTTCACACTTTTTAGAACAACCATTAGCACCACAATAATTAGAAGCATTACAATGGGCAACATAGTTTTCATGTCCTTAGGCATAAGAATGGCCATAGTGCCTTCAATAATAGGTTGGCCAGCTACGTAGAGCACATCTCCATCGCCTTGATACTCTTCACTCAATTCAATAATAGCGCGATAAAAATCTTCGCTAAATACATCGTCATCTAATTTGGTAATAATAAGTGTAGCCGTTTCATCTTCCGATACAATTCGCCCGTGAATCATATCATTGGTTGTTACTGCTTTAGCTAGGTTTTCAAGCTTTTCTTCCGATTTAGGCACTCTTTTGTAAAAGGCATCAATCTCTAATCCTTCTTCAGAGCCTCTAATATTATCAGCTGTGTATAAAGATGTGATATCCTTTTTATGGATTTCCTCCATTTTTCCAAGTGCTTTGGTAAGGTCTTTCACTTTTTGCAGAGTAACAGGATTGTAAACCCCTTCTTTATTCTCTATTGCAATTACAATGGCATCTCTAATGTCAAATTGTTCCTCTGCCTTATCGCTATAGGCAAAAGAAGGATGCTCGTGTGGCATATATTCGTCCAAATCGGTTTCGATATATACTTTGTTTACCAGTACCCAAACTGAGAGTACAGTTAGAAGTAAGGTTAAAGCCATAATGGCTTTATTATACTTTAAAATTTTAGTTGTTATGTTTTTCATAATACATGCATAGTGAACACTCACTAACTTTAGTGTTTAAAAAAAATTATTCAGTTTTTCTAATTAGTAAATTAATTGTTTGGCATAATTCTTTGCCTTTTTTATTTAAATCGAATTGAAATTTAGACAGCCTCCACTGTAAAACCGTAAAACGCATGCTGCCTAAAAGGATAGACATAAGCTGTTCTGCATCTACATCTGTTCTAATACTGCCGTCTCCCATACCCTCTTTTATAATATTAATTGCCAATTGCTTTTTTTGAAGCAATAGTTTGCTAACTGTAGATGATAATATCTTATCGTATTGAAAGCTTGTTTCAGCAAAAATTACCATTATAATAGCAGGGTTTTGAGTAAATAGGCTAAACTGGTATTCTATCAATTGCTCTATTTTACCTAACCCTGTTTTTTGTTGAGCCAATAAAGGGGCAAGGCTTTTGCTCATTTTATTTCTAAAATACTCAAGAACTGAAATCAGTATTTCGGTTTTACCTTTAAAATGTCGGTATAAAGCAGGTTCAGAGAATCCAACTTCCTCAGCCAAGTGCTTGGTAGTCATATTCTGAATACCCTTCTCTCCTATCAGCTTTGTGGCTGCTTGTAT
>Ga0256834_1001873_pt1 | contig 13781 bp, 12 predicted proteins | sample 4281140metaG_FD_190536 | JGI IMG/M metagenome (GOLD analysis project Ga0256834, IMG submission 190536) | Hydrothermal vent microbial communities from East Pacific Rise, Pacific Ocean - 4281-140 | ecosystem: Environmental > Aquatic > Marine > Hydrothermal vents | place: Pacific Ocean: East...
TATTAATTTTTATTGTTATATAGTTTTTATTGTTATATAGTTTTTAAATATTTTTTTTGAGATAACTTTATTAATAAAATCAACTACAGGCTGTTGGTTTTGAAAAAAATAAGCTCCTGCATAAGAATGACCACCTCCTCGAAAAGTAATCATTTCAAATGATTCATTTAACCTATGCAAATGTAGGCTTATAGAATGCGAACCAAATAACATTAACCAACCTGGTGAATTTGGAGAGCAATAGTGATGAGAAGCTGTACCATACGGAACTAAACGGTCTTTACTTCCGTGAAAAAATAACATGGGTATCATATTATCATCTGTAATCAAATTAAGATCCATAATAGCTCCTGCACCTGCAATTACACCTGCATATTTAAATGTTTTAGATAATTTTTTATCAAATAATTGCATTTCATTTCTATCCCAATATGGGGCATGTATAACAGTCTCAGCACCAGCACTGCTTCCTGCAATAAAAATTTTTGTGGTGTCAATATTGATTTCTTCACTTTTTTGAATTAGAAAATCTGTAGCCAACCAGAGTTGACTTGTTGCAATTTGAATGGCTTTAATTTTTTCTGATAAAATACCATCGCAACCAAAGCTTTTATCCTTCATGTAGAGCGTATAACTAATTGATGCACAAGCAATATTTTGGTTAACTAAATAGTTAGCCAATTTGTGCCCAGCAGTTCTATTTCCATTAGAAAAACCACCGCCATGAACATAGATTACCAATGGTGTTACTTTAGAATTGTCATTTTTAGGTAAAAATAAATCTAAATCAAGACGGATTGAATCATTAGTAAAATAAGTGTAAGTTTTAAACTTTTGAGCTTCTGCAAAAGAGGTTATGAAAATACCGATTACAAGTAATAATTTTATTTTTAAATTCATGGAATTACAAATTTTTATTTACTTCTAAAACGAATGGAGAAGGGGTACGACTACCAAATTGATTTTCGTTTATAGAGTTTACACTACCTGAAGTATTTGCTTTTATAGTGATGTTACCTTCTAGAGTTCCTTTGGTTTTTAGATATAAATTAAACCCTTTTTGTACATTAAACGTTTTTGTCCAAGTAGCAGGAGAGCTAAGTACTTCTTCCATAATATTCCCATCTGAAGATCTATATATTATTGTTGGAGAATCAGTTAATGTTCCAGAAACTACAATTTCTAATTCAACTTTAATTGTAGTATTAACCTGATTATCATCATCTTTTCCACAAGAAGTGAATATTAATAAGCTTACAAATAAAATTGATACTATTTTTAAACGTTTATTTTTCATATTAGCAATGTTTTTAGTTTACGACAATCCAGAAATCGTGCCATTTTCATCAATACTCATATTTTCTGAAGCAGGTGTAGCTGGCAAACCTGGCATACGCATCATTTTTCCTAAAATAGGAATTAAAAACTGTGCCCCTGCAGCAATTTCTATCTCACGTACTGTAACTCTAAACCCTGTTGGTCTGCCAATCAGTTTATCATTATCAGAAAAAGATTTTTGTGTTTTTGCCATACAAATGGCAAAATCATTAAAGCCTAACCGATCAATTCTACGTAAATTAAGTTCAGCTTTTTTATCAAAATCTACACCATCAGCACCATAAATTTCTTTGGCTATGATTTCAATTTTTTCCTTGACAGGAGACTTCCAATCGTATAGAGGTTTAAAAGTAACAGCTTTGTTTTCTACTATATCAACTACAGCTTTTGCCAAATCTTGTGTTCCATTACCACCTTCTGCCCATCCTTTAGATGGAACAGCTTGTACACCTAAGGCAGCACATTTATCGATAACCAATTGTGTTTCTTCATCTGTATCACTTACAAAAGCATTGATAGCCACTACAGGTTCAATATTAAATTTACGAATGTTTTCAATGTGTTTTTCTAGATTTTTAAATCCGTCTGCTACACGCTCTACACTTGGTGTGTTGTATTCTTCTTTAGGAGCTCCTCCATGATGACGTAATGCTCTAATGGTAGCTACCAATACCACGCACTTCGGATTCAATCCTGCAAAAGCACATTTAATATTTAAGAATTTTTCTGCTCCTAAATCAGCACCAAATCCAGCTTCTGTAACCACGTAGTTAGAAAGTGAAAGTCCCATTTTGGTGGCAATAATGGTATTTGTACCTTGTGCAATATTCGCAAAAGGACCACCGTGAATAATGGCTGGGTTTTCCTCTAATGTTTGTACTAAATTTGGTTTGACAGCATCTTTTAAAAGAATTGCCATTGCATTTTCTGCTTTTAAATCTCGAGCAAAGATTGGTTTTTTATCGAAAGTAAATCCAATAAAAATATCACCCAATCGTTTTTTTAAATCGCTAAAGTTTGTTGCCATGCAAAGAATTGCCATAACCTCAGAAGCAGGTGTGATGTTAAATCCATCTTCACGAGGTATCCCATTTGCTGTACCTCCTAATCCTATCGTTATTTGGCGTAAAGCTCTATCATTCATGTCGATTACACGTTTCCATGCAATGGTTCTTCCGTCAAGATTTAAGTTTTGTGTTTTGCTCTGTAGGTTATTATCTATCAAGGCAGCCAATAGATTGTTTGCTTTTTCAACAGCATTAAAATCGCCTGTAAAATGCAAATTGATATCTTCCATAGGTACAACTTGCGAGTAGCCTCCGCCAGCAGCTCCGCCTTTAATTCCAAAAACAGGACCCAATGAAGGTTCTCTCAAAACAACAGTTGTTTGTTTACCAATTTTATTTAAACCTTCTGTTAGCCCTATAGAAACTGTAGTCTTCCCTTCTCCTGCAGGAGTGGGTGTTAAAGCAGTAACTAGAATTAGATTGTTCTGTTTTATCTTATCTTCATCAATTAAATGTAAGGGTAATTTTGCTTTGTACTTACCATAATGCTCTAGATCATCAGTAGCAATCTTTAATTTAGTTGCAATTGTGTTGATGTGGGCTAGCTCAGTTTGTTGAGCAATTTCAATATCGGAAAGGGTTGTCATAGTTAGAAAATTATTTAGAAACGAAAGTACAAAAAAGGATAGAATTTTAGAGTCTCTTAGGTAAAATATTACCTTAACTTCTTTTAGCATAAAAAACTAAAAAACAATTGTCTATTCACAATTGAAACTCTATATTTGCACGTTAATTATAAAAAAAGATTTTTTTAAATAGAACGGAGATGCAAAACAAAGGACTTATTAAAACATTTGCAATACTTTTTGGATTGATTTGTGTGTATTATTTATCATTTACTTGGGTAAATAACCGCATAGAAAATGACGCAAAAGAGTATGCTAATGGTGATATCAAATTAGAGAAAGCATATTTAGACTCAGTAGCTAATGTGCCTGTTGCCAATTATTTATACACCAACTATACACATAGCGAAATTCAAGATAAAGCGATGAATCTTGGTTTGGACTTAAAAGGAGGTATCAATGCCACATTAGAAGTGTCGGTTAGAGATATTTTATTTGGTTTGTCAAGTGAATCAAAAAACCCAATCTTCAACAAAGCATTAGCAGATGCTTCTGCTGCACAAAGAGGAAGTGATAAAAATTATTTAGATTTATTTTTTGAAGCTTTTGAAAAAGAAAGTAAAGGTTCTGTTAAATTAAGTGACCCTTCAATTTTTGGTAATAAATCACTAAAAGATAAAATTAGCTTCAAATTAACTGATGAAGAAACAAAACCAATTCTTTTTGAAGAAGTAAAAGGCTCAATTAGTACAGCTTTTGAAGTCTTACGTAATAGAATTGACCGTTTTGGGGTTACTTCACCTAACATTCAACGTATTGGTGAGTCTGGCAGAGTATTGATTGAATTACCTGGAGCTAGAGATATTGAACGTGTACAAAAATTAATAACGGGCATTGCCAAATTACAGTTTTGGGAAGTCTATGACAATACAGAAACCGCTAACTTTTTAATTCAAGCCAACACAAAATTGGCTGAAATATTAAAACCAGAAGCGACTAAAGTAATTGATTCTACAGAGGTTAACAACATAGAAATTGATTCAACAACGGTTAGTGATAGCTCTCAAATTGATAACCTACTAGGTGAAGTTGATTCTACTGCTACTGACGGATCTCAAATTGACGATTTATTAGGTAAAGTACAGGATTCTGTTGATACGAAAGCAGCCAACCCGTTATTCTCAGTACTCTACCCTAGCATACCGCAAAACCAAAATCAAAGAAGTTCTGTAGTTGGTTCTGCTAGTGTTAAAGATACTGCTACGGTAAATAAATATTTGGCCATGAAAGAGGTTAGAGCTTTATTACCTGCTGAGATGGTTTATGTTAAGTTTTTATGGGATGCAAAACCTTCAAAAGATTCAGAGGTTGTTAGTTTATATGCTATCAAATCTAACCGAGAAGATGTTGCTCCTATTGAAGGCGATGTAGTTTCTGATGCTTCACAGGTTTTTGACCAATTAGGTGTCAACCCAGAAGTAAGTATGTCTATGAATAGTAAAGGCTCTAAATTATGGGCTAAAATGACTGAGAAAAATGTAGGGAAATTTGTAGCCGTAGTATTGGATGGTCTAGTGTATTCTGCACCAAATGTAAACGGAGCCATCCCAAATGGAAAAACTTCTATATCAGGTGGTTTTTCTATTGAAGAAGCTCAAGATTTAGCCAATGCATTAAAATCTGGTAAACTACCTGCCTCAGCTCATATTATACAATCTAATATTGTAGGGCCTTCACTAGGTCAAGAAGCGATTGACAGTAGTGCTATTGCATTTGGATTAGCACTATTTTTAGTATTGATTTGGATGCTATTTTATTATGGTAAAGCTGGTATTTTTGCTGATATTGCTTTAATTGTAAATATCATCTTTATTTTTGGCGTACTTACTGCCTTTGGTGCGGTGTTAACCTTATCTGGCGTTGCTGGTATTATCATTACCATTGGTATGTCTGTTGATGCCAACGTAATTATTTATGAACGAATTAAAGAAGCCTTACATAGAGGTAAAAATTTAAAAGCAGCTATTGCTGAAGGGTTTAGTTTTAAAGGAGCCTTATCTGCTATTATTGATGCAAACATTACTACATTTTTAACAGGTGTAATTTTATATATTTTTGGTTCAGGGCCTATTAGAGGTTTTGCAACTACCTTAATGATTGGTATAGCAACCTCATTAATTACAGCCATCTTTATTACCAGACTATTTGTAGATTGGTACGCAGACAAAGACCGTTCAATGTCATTTAATACTGGTATCACTAAAGGATGGTTTCAAAATATTAAAATGGACTTTTTAAAGAAACGTAAAATAGCTTACATCATTTCAGGTCTTATTATAGCTATTGGTATTGGCTCTTTAGCAACCAATGGTTTGAATTTAGGAGTCGATTTTAAAGGTGGGAGAACGTATACCGTTCGTTTTGATCAAGATGTTAGCCCTACTGAAGTAGCAAATTCTTTAAAAGATGGTTTTAAAGGTGCTCCTGAAGTAAAAACTTTTGGAAGTTCAAATCAATTAAAAATTACGACACCGTATAAAATTGAAGATGAAGGTCTAGATGTTGATAGCGAAGTTCAAGAAATTCTATTCAATGGTTTACAATCTTATTTACCAGATGGTATCTCTTTAAACGATTTTAAAATTACCGCTGATGACCATGATCAAAAAGTAGGAATTATGGAATCTATAAAAGTAGGACCAACCATTGCAGATGATATTCAACAAGCTGCAATTTGGGCAATTTTAGGTTCTTTACTTGTAGTATTCTTATACATATTATTACGATTTAGAAAATGGCAATATAGTTTAGGTGCTGTTGTTGCAGTATTTCATGATGTGTTAATTGTATTGGCAATTTTCTCATTATTCTATAAGGTATTGCCTTTTGATATGGAAATTGGACAATCATTTATTGCAGCCTTATTAACTGTAGTAGGATATTCATTGAATGATACCGTGGTTATTTTCGATAGAATTAGAGAATTTACAAATGAGCATTCATCTTGGCCTTTTTCAAAAATAGTTAACGCTGGTTTAAGTAGTACTTTAGGTAGAACAATAAATACTTCTTTAACAACATTATTGGTATTACTAGCAATCTTCTTATTTGGTGGAGATTCTATTAAAGGATTTATGTTTGCAATGATTATTGGTGTTGTAGTAGGTACGTATTCATCATTATTTGTTGCGTCACCAATTATGTATGATACCACTAAAAAATTAAGTAAAAAAGAATAAGTCTCTTTTATAAAAAATAGATTTGGCTTGAAGATAGAAGTGAGCTTCAAAACTTCAGTCTTCAAACATAAAAAATAAAAATGAAAACAACCGTTTTGCGTTACTGAAACAAGTTCAGCATATGCAAAACGGTTTTACTTTTTTGTCTAAACACATTAGTACCTTTGTAGCATGAGTATTGTAAAACTTCATAACAACTATTTTAAGCCTTACATTTCGGCTAAAAAAATTAATGAAGCTGTTTATAAAATGGCAGCTTTAATAGAAAAAGATTGTAAAGGTGAAATTCCTGTTTTTATAGGCATTTTAAACGGTTCTTTTATGTTTGTAGCAGATATCATTAGAGCTTATGATGGTAACTGTGAAGTCTCATTTGTAAAACTTGCCTCATATAGCGGTACAGATTCTACAGGAAAAGTAAAACAATTGGTTGGGCTAAATCAAAATTTAGAAGGTAGAACCGTAGTGGTTTTAGAAGATATTATTGATACAGGCAATACCCTTGAAGAAATTTACAATATCTTTAGGTCTCAAAATTTGAAACAATTAAAAATAGCAACCTTATTTTTTAAACCTGACGTTTTTCGTAAAGGATTACATATAGATTATATAGGGATTTCAATACCCGATAAATTTATTGTAGGTTACGGATTAGATTATGATGGTTTAGGAAGAAATCTTGCTGACATTTACCAATTAACAACACGCAACATGAAAAACATTGTATTATTTGGCCCTCCTGGTGCAGGAAAAGGCACACAGGCTAAAGTTTTAAAAGAAAAGTACAATCTAGTACATATTTCTACTGGAGATGTGTTTAGATATAATATTAAGAATGAAACTGAGTTAGGTTTGTTGGCAAAAACATTTATGGACAAAGGTGATTTAGTACCTGATGAGGTCACCATTAATATGTTAAAAGCCGAAGTTGAAAAAAATACTGATGCTAACGGATTTATTTTTGATGGATTTCCTAGAACTAAATCACAAGCAAAAGCTTTAGATGTCTTTTTAGAAGAAAAAGGAGAAAGAATTAATGGAATGGTAGCTTTAGAAGTTTCTGAAGATTTATTAGTTGCTAGATTGTTAAAACGTGGTGAAACCAGTGGTAGAGCTGACGATCAAGATGAATCAAAAATTAGAAATCGTTTTAATGAATACGAAACAAAAACAGCCATATTAAAACATTATTACGAAGATCAAAACAAATACTACGGTGTTGATGGTGTTGGTTCAGTTGAAGAAATTACTGAACGTTTAAGTTCTGTTTTTGATACTTTGTAATATCATTCCTGCAAAGGCAGGAATCTCATAATAAGTAAAACAAATTTTAAAAGATTCCTGCTTTCGCAGGAATGACAATAATATAAGGAATGACTGAAGGCAACTTTGTAGACTATGTAAAAATTCATGCTACTTCTGGTAAAGGAGGTAAAGGTTCTGTGCATTTACATCGTGAAAAATACATTCAAAAAGGAGGCCCAGATGGTGGAGATGGCGGTAGAGGTGGTCATGTTATCATTCGTGCCAATAAAGGAATGTGGACATTAATTCACTTGAAATACAAAAAACACTTTAGAGCAGAACACGGTGGCGATGGCAGTAAAAGTAGAAGTACTGGTAAGGATGGAAATGATATCTATATTGATGTGCCTTTAGGTACCATTATTAGAGATGGAGAAACCCAAGAAATACTCTTTGAAATTACTGAAGAAGCTGAAGAAAGAATATTAGTTGAAGGTGGTATGGGCGGTCGAGGTAATTGGCATTTTAAATCATCTACAAATCAAACTCCAAGATATGCTCAACCAGGTGTAGATATACAAGAAGGTTGGTTTCAATTAGAATTAAAAATACTGGCAGATGTTGGTTTAGTAGGCTTCCCGAATGCAGGAAAATCAACGTTATTATCAGTGTTAACCTCAGCCAAACCTAAAATTGCCGATTATGCTTTTACAACTTTAAAACCTAATTTAGGTATTGTTGAATATCGAGATTATCAAAGTTTCGTTATTGCAGACATTCCTGGTATTATTGAAGGAGCAGCAGAAGGCAAAGGTCTCGGACATCGATTTTTACGTCATATAGAACGTAATTCTACCTTATTATTTTTAATTCCAGCTGACTCAGACGATATTCAAAATGAATATAAAATTCTATTAAACGAGTTAAAAAAACACAATCCTGAATTATTAGATAAGGATAGATTATTAGCCATTTCAAAAGCTGATATGCTGGATGAGGAACTAAAAACAGAAATCAAAAAAGAACTCCCTAAAGATATAAAACATTTATTTATTTCTTCTATAGCTCAAACAGGTCTAACAGAGCTTAAAGATAAATTATGGGAGATGCTAAATACTTAAAAGTTAACTACCCTTCTTTTTTCATAGCTTCTTATCAGCACAAACATCCCTATTGCAGCAACTATATGTTTTAAACTATGACCACTAATTACCTTTAAAAAGGTAAATATTTCTACATCAAAATGTTCTAATAATTTTGCAATAATATAGCAAATTAACAATATCCAATATCCTTTTATCTGTGAAAACACAGAAGGAAAAAAAATAAGTATCATTGGAATAATAAGTATTGGTAAAAACTGAACTAATGCGTAAAAACGTAAATCTCCGTGTCCATTTATTTCACCAAAAAACCAATAAAAGACAGAAGACAAACCTAAAAATAATAAAGGAAATAAAAATTGTTTTCCTGTTTTTATAGAAATAAACTCACTTAATACAATAGAAAAAAGAGCCATGAATGCTATCGTCATTGGTAACCTATCCCAAACTAAGGTCTCATTTAAAGGGTTTAAATGATAATATCCTGAGCCAAAAGCAACTAAAAAAACTCCTACAAAAAGAAAAATATATGACCTTTTAATATCGTTAATAATTACCAATGATTTAACTACAAACATTTTATATAAAGCGTAACTACCAACTAAAAAAAAAGGCAAATTAGAGATAACATTCCAAAAGTTAGTTGTGTGAAATAGAGTTCTTGTGTCTGCAAAATTATGATATGATTTATCTTGAGATATAGGCTCTACAACCATAAATACATAAAAAATTGCAACAACACATAGGAATAGTATTCCATAAACAATTGATTTAAATCTATCAGGCATTTAAATTATTTTAAGCTTTTACAAATATAACTATTGAAATCTAAACATTTATAAAGCTTTTATTAAAGTCAAATAAATTTATTAAATTGTACATACATTATTCTCAAAAATACTAAACCCGAATTATGTATTTGAAAAGTGTAATGAGGCATGAAAGCACAATAAAACACACCTTTTTACTAGTTTAAGAGTAGTATCACAACGGTTAGACTTCAAAAGTAGTAAAGCGTTATGTTTTGCAGTAATTTCATTACGTAATAGATTTTTTAATACATAAAGCGAGTTAAATTATAAAATGGCAGGTGAAGGAAGCATACAAGCTATGATTAATAGTTTACGAAACAATAAAAATTTGTTACGTAAAAGGAGTATTTTTAAAAAAGAACGTACGTTTTTAAGTACTAAAAAAGAATATTACAAGGCTGCACAAGGTGAATTTGATTTAAAAAAAGCAACAAAAGAAGAATTAAAAACCTTAAGAGAAAAAATAATCAAACAACGAAAAATTGAAAACAGAAAATCTTGGTCAATTGTTCTAGCAGTAATGATTTCTCTTGTTTTAATACTAATAAATGCCACATATAAAACCAATAAAAAAGAAATTGAACGTATTGAGACTGCAAAAGACAATTATTTAATTGAACATATTAATGATTACATTTATTATCTTGAAGAGGGTGATAAATGGATTGAAAAAAAGAATTGGAATAATGCAACTTATCGATATGAACAAGCTGTAAAATTATTTCCAGAAGAGTATGAAGCAAATTATAGGTTAGCTTTATCTTATGGTTATAGTTGCTCCTATAAGAACAAAAATTGTGAAAAAGGACGCCGATTAACAAATCAACTCTTAAAATTATATCCTGAAGATTCAAAATTACTTGAATTAAAAATAATTTTAGAAAAATAATAAACAACTTTATGCAAGGTAATACTAGAAAAAACATCAAAATAGGTCAACAAGTAGCTATTGTACTCAAAAAAGATCAACGGTCAGGTAATCTTACAGAAGGTACAATAAAAAGAATTTTGACAAATTCGGCAACACATCCTCATGGCATTAAGGTAATGCTTACTTCTGGACAAGTAGGTCGGGTTAAAAAAATATTAGACTAGCTGACTTATTCTTTTTTACAAGAAAATATTTTTTATCTTGCAGAAAACCAACCCTATAAATGGACAAAGAATCAACTAAAAATCAACCTGAGACTTTTAAATCTAAAAAATGGCTAAAAAAACTTAAAAATGAAAGTTGGGAAGCTGAATTACTCGTCTCTGCAATTGCAATTTTTGGTACTTTTCAACTCTTTAAAGTAATAGATTGGTCAACCAATAGGTTTATAGACATTCTACCTCCTGGTCAATATATGATAGGGTATTTTATAGTGTTTTTTGGTTTAATAGCAGTCAGTGTTTTGGTCTCTATGTTTGTAATCCATTTTTTTCTTCGAGCTTATTGGATAGGGTTGGTAGGTTTAAATTCGGTGTTTCCTGATTACAGTATTGAAGATAGCCCATATTCTAAAATTTACACAGAAAAATTAGTTGGTATACTCCCTAAATTAAAAGATTCTATACAAAAGGTAGATGAGTTGTGTAGCGTTATTTTCTCTGCTGCCTTTGCTTTATTGCTCATGTATTTATACATTGCAATAGTGGCTAGTATTTATTTATTTCTATTTAATTTATTGTCAGATTATGTACCTTATTACTATTTACTAATACCCGTTGCTATTTCCCTTATTATTTATCTTCTTCAAATGATTATTAGTATTGTTGCAAATTTAAAAGCCTTTAAAGAAAATGATGCTCTTCAATTGTGGTATTTCAAAATAGTCAAATATAGTTCTATACTAATGTTGGGGCCTTTGTATAAATCTATTTTACAAATTACCATGATTTTTGGCTCTAATTTTAAAAAGAAAAAGGCAATCATATATCTTATAATTGTCTTCTTATTTTCTGGAATTTTTGTTGCTTTATATCAAATGAAGAATACCAATATTCCATATTTAATTAGACAAGATTTGAATTTTGACACAACTAAAACCTATGCAGGGTATTATAGAACAGAAAATGAACAATTAAATTTTTTACTGACACCAGAAATCACCTCAGATGTAATTCAAGTGAATCATCTAAAACTTTTTATCCCTATTTTTAGCCATGAAGAAAAATTACGTAAAAAGCATTGTGGTACGTATATAGAAGATGAGAATAAATCTAAAAACGAACAACGAAAAGAAGCTCGATTATTTTATTTAAACTGTTATCAAAAATACAATCATGTATTTTTAAATGATAAAAAAGTGATTATTAAATTCTTAAAATATTCTCATCCTAAAACAAAACAATTCGGAATAATAGGTTATATCAATTTATCTAATACAGTAATAGGTGAAAATACCTTAAAAATTAAAAAGGATTATGGCGATGATAATAGTACTGAATGGACAATTCCGTTTCAATATTTTCCTAAGCAATAAATAATACTCTAAAACATTTATTCTGCTATTCTATTAGCACAATTGTTTAACAAATTACATCACATGAAAAACAATCCTCAAGACTTAAAAAATATGGCAACTGTTGTCTTAGACAAATTAGTTGCTTATTTACATGAAAGTCAACAAGGAAAAGGAAAAGTACTCCTTCAAAAACCTGCCGATGAAGTTGCAGAAATTTTACAATTAGAAAAGTGGATAAAAAAAGGCGGTCTAAACCCTACTGCTGCCAATCAGTTTATGGATGCTTATTTAGAAAACACACAACATATGCATCATCCACAGTATATGGGGCATCAAGTTGCCGTACCACATGTAGCTTCTGGAATAGCAGATTTTATACATGGTATAATCAATAATCCTATGGCAATCTATGAAATGGGGCCTGCTGCTGCCGTAATTGAACGCTTTTTAATTCATTGGATGTTAGAAAAAGTTGGTTGGTTTAAAGGCTCTCAACTAGGTGATTTTAGTCGGCTAAAAAACAATGGAAGTGGTGTGTTAACCCATGGAGGCTCATTAGCAAACTTGACGGCCTTACTAGCTGCACGTGCAGCTATTGCACCAAAAGCATGGACAGAGGGCAACCCTTCTGATTTGGTAGTTTTAGTACCCGAAGAAGCACATTATTCTGTAGCTCGTGCAATTTCTATCATGGGAATGGGTAAAAATTCAGTCATACCAGTACCCGCAAATCATCTTAAAATAATGCAACCTGAAACCTTACTTCCGCTTTATCAAAAAATACAAGATCAAGGTAAAAAAATTATGGCTGTTGTCGCAAATGCCTGTACTACCGCTACAGGGTTATACGATCCGCTAGATGAAATTGGTCAGTTCTGTCAAGAAAACCAACTTTGGTTCCATGTAGACGGAGCTCATGGTGCTGGTGCTTTGATTTCTGATTCAAAAAAGCACTTATTAAAAGGTGTTGAAAGAGCAGATTCTTTAATTTGGGATACCCATAAAATGATGCGAACTTCTACACTTGCCGCAGCAGTTCTGTTCAAAGATCAACAGGCTATGGAACGTACTTTTCAACAAAAAGGAAGCTATCTTTTTCATGATAAAGAAGAAATGGGCTTTGATTTAATGCCCTATACTGTAGAATGTACTAAAGCAGCACTAGGCACTAAATTATTTTGGGTTTTGGCAGCTGAAGGTGAAAATGAATTGGCACATTTTATTGAAGAAACTTATGATAACGCATATCAATTTTATAAGATTATCAAACAACAATCAGATTTTAAATGTTTATATAAACCAGAATCAAATATTTTATGTTTTCAATACACTAAATTTGGTACTGACAATGACTTTCAATTAAAACTAAGAAATGAAATTATCCGTAGAGGAAATTTTTATATTACCTCAACAGAATTAAACAATAAAAGATATTTGCGATTAACAATAATGAATACTCTTACGCAAGAAAAGCATATCAAAGCACTACTCAATGAAATTATTGAAGTTGCTAAAATTATTGCAGAAAATAAATAACACCAAATTAATTATAAAACTAACCTGACTCAAGAGAATGAAGTCTCAGAAACAAGACCATTTCATTGTAAACCTGAGTTCAATTAACATTTAAGTAGATTTTATTAGTAAAAAAAGATAGGTTTTTTTTAATAGAAAAAAATCCCTTAGGCTCTGCCTCGGGGAGAGTCGGATTTAAGAAATTTTTTATTTTCAAGCAAACACACGAGACATGAAAAAGGAGAAATTTTTATCTGCCAAAATATCGTTCCATCACTCCTTCAGCATTCAACCATAAATAAATAAAAAACAAGAGTACAAGAATCAATAGTAATGCCTTTCCATAATTTGGTTTTCTTCGTTTTTTTAGTCTACGAAATTCCATAAATAGGTTTGTTTTATCTTTTCAAAAATACATCAAATATTTAAGTATCTTTGTCCGCCAACGA
>Ga0256834_1001874_pt1 | contig 13780 bp, 12 predicted proteins | sample 4281140metaG_FD_190536 | JGI IMG/M metagenome (GOLD analysis project Ga0256834, IMG submission 190536) | Hydrothermal vent microbial communities from East Pacific Rise, Pacific Ocean - 4281-140 | ecosystem: Environmental > Aquatic > Marine > Hydrothermal vents | place: Pacific Ocean: East...
ATAAGAAATATCAAACAGCTTCGAGGCGTTCATCAGTGTCCATTATTTTAGAAGATGATATCAATGTAAGTAGAGGTGATATGATTGTTAAACCTGATGATTTACCAATAATTGATAAACAATTTAGGGCAACAGTATGTTGGATGGATTCTAAACAATTGTTTCAGGGAGCAAAGTACTTGTTACAGCACGGTGTTCATAAAGTATTGACAAAAATCGAGGTCGTCCATCATAAAATAAAACCTGATTATTCAGGAATAGAACCAAACGTTGAAAGGTTGGATATTAACGATATTGCTTTGGTTACTTTTAAACTGAACAAACCAATATTTTATGATACTTTTAAAGATCATAAAACAAATGGATCTTTTATTTTAATCGATATACTTACTAATAATACGGTTGGTGTAGGATTTATCCAATAAAGATCATGTGTGATTTTTTTGTTTTATAACAATAAATTCTTTTCATTTGCATCTTAATAGTTCATTTATATTTTATGTTATCAAGAAAGGCTGAGGGATTAGACCCTGTGAAGCCTTAGCAACCCTTTACTTGTAAAGAAGGTGCTACATTCTACCTTGAGTCTTGAACTTGTTTCAAGATCTTTTTGTTAAAATCAGAAAACAAGGATAGATAACCAAGCGTTATTTAAAACGCCCCATTTCTTTTTAACATCCTACTTTATTGAACCTTATAATTAAGCATAATGATGCCTGATATAAAAAAAGAAATACAAAAACGAATCTTAGTATTAGATGGTGCTATGGGTACCATGTTACAACAATATAATTTTTCTGAAGAAGATTTTAGAGGAGAGCGTTTTAAAGATTTTCCTGTGTCTGTTAAAGGAAATAATGATTTGTTGTCATTAACACAACCTAAAGCATTAAAAGAGATACATGCCAAATACTTAGAAGCAGGAGCAGATATTATAGAAACCAATACTTTTTCTGGAACCACCATTGCTATGGCAGATTATCAGATGGAAGATTTGGTATATGAATTGAACTATGAATCAGCAAAATTAGCCAAAGAAGTAGCCGATGAGTTTACCGCTAGAGAACCACATAAACCAAGGTTTGTTGCAGGTTCATTAGGACCAACAAACAGAACGGCAAGTATGTCTCCAGATGTAAATGACCCTGGTTTTAGAGCAGTAACCTTTGATGAATTGCGAATTGCATATAAGCTACAAGTTGAAGCATTGGTTGATGGAGGTGTAGATTTACTATTGGTAGAAACGGTTTTTGATACATTAAATGCAAAAGCAGCATTGTTCGCTATAGAAGAAGTTAAGGAAGAAAAGAATGTAGATATTCCTATTATGTTAAGTGGTACAATAACAGATGCTAGCGGTAGAACGTTATCTGGGCAAACCGCCGAAGCATTTTTAATTTCTACTTCGCATATTCCTTTACTATCTATCGGATTCAATTGTGCTTTAGGAGCGAATTTATTGCAACCACATTTAGAGGCAATAGCCTCTAAAACAGATTTTGCTATTTCTGCACACCCGAATGCAGGTTTGCCTAATGCTTTTGGAGAATATGATGAAACAGCGGAGGAAATGGCAGCCCAAATAGAAGAATATTTAAAACGGAATTTAATAAATATAATAGGAGGTTGTTGTGGTACAACACCAGAGCATATCAAAGCGATTGCAGAGGTGTCTGCAAAGTATAAACCTCGACAGCTTGTCATTCCTGCGTAGGCAGGAATCCAGTTTTCAACTCAATAAAGTTATGATATTAGAAGTAGCGATATTAAAGATAAAAAAAGGTAATCAAAAGCCTTTGAGAATGCATTTAAAAAAGCACAAGGAATTATTGCGTCTATGAGTGGTTATATTTTGCACGAGTTAAAAAATGTATGGAAGAAGAAGATAAATATCTTTTATTAGTCAATTGGAAAACTATAGAAGATCATGAAATAGGGTTTAGGAAATCAGCTGAATATGAAGAGTGGAAAAACGTATTACATCATTTTTACGAACCATTTCCAACAGTAGAACATTATAAGTAAAGAGTTTACGTTATTCTGTCCCGAAGCTTTGGGAGTATTCAGAATCCCATGATAAAACAAATGAATAAAAAAGCAGAAAATATGGATAAGGACAAAGTCTCTCCCCTTCGGGAAGAGGTTGGAGAGGGGAGAAAATACTTGCAATTATCAGGCTTAGAACCACTAATCCTGAATGAAAACAGTAACTTTATAAACGTTGGAGAACGTACTAATGTTGCGGGTTCACGTAAATTTTTACGTTTGATAAAAGAAGAACAATTTGATGAGGCATTGGCAATTGCAAGACATCAAGTAGATGGCGGAGCACAGATTATCGATATCAATATGGATGATGGTTTGATTGATGGGAAAGCATCAATGGTTCGTTTTTTGAATCTTATTGCAGCAGAACCAGATATTTGTCGTGTACCCATTATGATTGACAGTTCTAAATGGGAAATTATAGAGGCTGGATTGAAAGTTGTACAAGGAAAATGTGTGGTAAATTCCATATCTCTAAAAGAAGGAGAAGATAATTTTATTTGGCAGGCAAAACAGATTAAGCGTTATGGAGCAGCTGTAATTATTATGGCTTTTGATGAGGATGGTCAAGCCGATAACTATCAAAGACGTATTGAAATAGCAGAACGTTCGTATCGAGTTTTGGTTGATAAAGTAGGTTTTGCTTCAGAAGATATTATTTTCGATTTAAACATTTTTCCAGTAGCTACAGGAATGGAAGAGCATCGTAAAAATGCTATCGATTTTATTGAAGCGACACGTTGGGTGCGTGAAAACTTACCCAATGTAAGTGTTAGTGGAGGTGTGAGTAATGTGTCGTTTTCATTTAGAGGGAATAATACCGTTCGAGAAGCAATGCACTCTGTATTTTTATACTATGCTATTCAGGCAGGGATGAATATGGGAATTGTAAACCCTGCGATGTTAGAAGTTTATGATGATATCCCAAAAGACTTACTAGAACATATTGAAGATGTTGTTTTAGATAGAAGAGATGATGCCACCGAACGTTTATTAGATTTTGCTGAAACGGTAAAAGGCACAAAAAAGGAAAGAGTAATTGATGAATCTTGGCGAGAGAATCCATTGCAAGATCGTATTACACATGCCTTGGTAAAAGGGATAGATACTTATATTGTTGAAGATGCAGAAGAAGCCAGATTGCAAGCTTCAAAACCAATAGAGGTTATAGAAATGAACCTAATGATGGGGATGAATGTCGTAGGAGATTTATTTGGTGCAGGTAAAATGTTTTTACCGCAGGTAGTAAAATCGGCTCGTGTAATGAAAAAAGCTGTTGCTTATCTAAATCCATTTATAGAAGCCGATAAAGGAGAACATCAAAAAGCTCTGGGAAGGGTATTGATGGCAACTGTAAAAGGTGATGTGCATGATATTGGTAAGAATATTGTAAGTGTGGTCTTAGGTTGTAACAATTATGAAATTGTAGATTTAGGAGTAATGGTTCCACCAGAAAAAATTATAGAAACTGCCAAAAAGGAAAATGTAGATATTATTGGTTTAAGCGGATTGATAACACCTTCTTTAGATGAAATGGTGTATTTGGCAAAAGAAATGGAGCGTCAAAACTTTACAGTTCCTTTGTTAATTGGTGGTGCAACTACCTCAAAAGCACATACTGCAGTTAAGATAAATCCAGAATATAAAAATGCAGTAGTCCATGTAAATGATGCTTCAAGGGCAGTAACCGTGGTAAGCGATTTGTTGAATGAAGATACGAAGAGTGCATATGTAACCAGCTTAAAAAAGGATTATGCTGAGTTTCGAGAAAAGTTTTTAAAACGCGGGAAGACAAAATCGTATGTTACATTAGCCCAAGCAAGAAAAAATAAATTAGCTATAGATTGGGATGCTACTCAACTTGTAAAGCCTAAGGAAATGGGCATACAGAAATTAAAACAATTGAGCTTAAAAGAACTTGTACCCTTTATTGATTGGAGTCCGTTTTTTAGGTCTTGGGATTTACATGGTAAATACCCTAATATCCTTACAGATAAAGTGGTAGGAGAACAGGCGACACAATTGTATAATGATGCTCAACAAATACTCAAAGAAATTATAGCAAACCAATCCTTAAAAGCAAAAGCAATTTTCGGATTATTTGAAGCGAATACGATTAATGATGACGATATTTCCATTCAGAAAAAAGGAAAAGAAATAGCCATTTTTAGAACCTTACGTCAGCAATTAAAGAAACGAGAAGGTGTACCAAGTATAGCCTTGTCAGACTTTGTTAGTCCAATAGAAAAAGGAGAAACTGATCATATGGGTGCTTTTTGTGTTTCTATCTTCGGAGCAGATGAATTGGCAGGTAGTTATAAAGCAAAAGAAGATGATTACAATGCAATTATGGTACAAGCTATAGCCGATAGATTTGCCGAAGCATTTGCCGAGTATCTACATAAACAAGTTCGAACAAAACATTGGGGCTATGCAAAAAATGAAGGTTTAACTAATGATGAATTGATAGGAGAAAGTTATAAAGGAATTCGTCCAGCACCTGGTTATCCTGCTTGTCCAGATCATTTGGAGAAAGAAACTATCTGGCATCTATTAAATGTAGAAGAACAGATAGGTGTAAAGTTAACCGAGAGTTTAGCCATGTGGCCAGCAGCATCGGTATCAGGATATTATTTCGGAAATGAAAATGCAAAGTATTTCGGATTAGGAAAAATAACGGAAGACCAAATCATAGATTATGCCAATAGAAAAGGGATCTCATTAGAGAAAGCGAAGAAATGGTTACATCCTAATACAGCAGATTAAATGAATGTCATTCCCGCGTATGCGGGAAACTCTTTCTGAAAAACAAAAACATTAATAAGATTTCCGCTTTCGCGAAAATGACAAAATAGAGAATGAAAATAACAGACCATATAAAAAATTCCAACGGAAAAACATTATTTTCCTTTGAAATTATTCCACCACGAAAAGGGAAGAATATTCAAGAATTGTATAATAATATTGATCCTTTAATGGAATTTAAGCCTCCATTTATAGATGTAACAACGTCACGAGAAGAGTACGTATATCTTGATAAAGGAGAAGGATTGTTAGATAGAAGAATGACAAGAATGCGTCCTGGTACACTGGGTATTTGTGCCGCTTTAAAACATAAATACAATGTTGATACCGTGCCACATGTATTGTGTGGCGGTTTTACCAAAGAGGAAACAGAATATTTGTTAGTAGATTGTCATTATTTAGGGATAGACAATATAATGGCTTTAAGAGGAGACTCAATGAAGCATCAGCAATATTTTGAAGCAACCAAAGGCGGACATGCTTATGCAACGGAGCTGGTTTCGCAAATTCAAGATTTAAATGAGGGAAAATATTTACACGATGTAATTGATGCTGAACATAAAGCAGATTTTTGTATTGGAGTAGCTGGATATCCTGAAAAACACATGGAAGCCCCTTCATTACAAACCGATTTAAAACGCTTAAAAGAGAAAGTGGATGCTGGTGCAAATTATGTGGTGACTCAAATGTTTTTAGATAATAAAAAATATTTTGAATTTGTAGCTGCTGCAAAAAAAGCAGGAATCAATGTACCGATTATTCCAGGGATTAAACCCATAGCGGTAAAGCGGCATCTGCAATTGTTACCTCAGGTATTTAAAATTGATTTACCAGAAACATTAATATTAGAAATAGAGAAATGTAAAGATAATAAACAAGTTCGCCAAGTAGGTGTGGAGTGGGCAGTTCAACAAAGCAAAGAATTGTTGGCAGCTGGAGTGCCTGTATTACATTATTATTCTATGGGGAAATCTGATAATATTAAAGCTGTTGCTTCAGTATTATTTTAGTTGCTTTGTAAGGAAATAAGATTTTTATATACTATTATAAACAAAAGTAATCTAGCAATAGAAAAGTGGTTAAATAATTGTTTACTTTTGTAGGTAATAAAAATTTAAAATAAATATAATAATATGGCATTAGAAATTACAGATGCTACTTTTGAAGAGGTGGTGTTAAAATCAGACAAACCTGTTTTAGTAGATTTTTGGGCAGCTTGGTGTGGACCTTGTAGAATGTTAACTCCAATTGTTGAAGAATTAAGTGGAGATTTTGAAGATAAAGCGGTAATTGGAAAAGTTGATGTTGATGCAAATCAAGAATTTGCAGCTAAATACGGAGTTAGAAATATACCAACTATATTAATCTTTAAAAACGGAGAAGTGGTTGATAAGCAAGTAGGTGTTGCACCTAAAGCTACGTATACTGAAAAGTTAGAGGCTCTCGTTTAAAAAATAGATTTAATCTTATTAAAGGTTTGATTTCGTTATCCTGATAGCTATTGGGGTTAGAGTCAAACCTTTTTTTTGAATAGAATGAGTAGAACAATCAATATTGTTGAAATTGGTATTATAAAGTATTGTCCTCTTGAAAATTCTTAAGAAGAAGAGGTTTTTTATTTACTTAGCCTAGTTAATTAAGTGTCTAATAATGAATATCCAAGAAGCGAAAAGTAGTTACAGTATTAATCTTGAATTACTTGCTAATCAGGTAGTAGAGGGTTTTATTACTGGAATGCATAAAAGTCCATTTCATGGATTTTCAGTTGAGTTTGCTGAGCATCGCTTGTACAATAAAGGGGAGAGTACAAAGCACATAGATTGGAAATTGTATGCAAAAACGGACAAGCTATTTGTTAAGCGTTATGAAGAAGAGACGAACTTAAGATGCCATTTAATTCTTGATAATTCAGGATCCATGCATTATCCTTTGCAAAAAAACATCTCTATTAAAAAGTTGAATAAAATAGGGTTTTCAGCGATAGCTTCAGCTGCATTATTAGAAATTTTAAGACGTCAGCGTGATGCTTATGGATTGAGTATTTATGCAGAAGAATCAGAATTTTATGCTCCTGCAAAAGGAAGCGAACGTCACAGAAGGATACTGTTGAATAATTTAGAGCAAATTTTACAAAAGAAAACTCCAAATACTAAAACAAAAACGTATACAGCCTTACATGAGATTGCTGAGAAAATACATAGAAGATCTTTAATTTTTCTTTTTACAGATATGCTTCAAACTGAAACTAATCAAGAAAAATTATTTGAAGCTTTAAGGCATTTAAAATACAATAAGCATGAAGTAGTATTGTTTCATACTTTTGATGGAATTCACGAGCTAAATTTTGATTTTGACAATGCACCTAAGCGATTTGTTGATATTGAAACTGGCGAGTATATTAACTTGTATGCAGATTCAATTAAAGAAAATTATAAAGTAGCTATAGAGAATTATTTCAACACCTTGAAAATGAAATGCATGCAATATAAAATTGATTATGTACCCGTTGATATAAATAAAGGATTTGAATCAGTTTTAACTACCTATTTAATCAGTAGAAAAAGATTTTTGTAATAAATTTAAGAAAAGACTTTGCAGAGTTAAAAAACGAGGTTATATTTGCAACCGCTTAAAGCAACGGTCTGGTAGTTCAGCTGGTTAGAATACCTGCCTGTCACGCAGGGGGTCGCGGGTTCGAGTCCCGTCCAGACCGCAATAAGAAAGTTGTGTTGTTTTTAGTGGTTTACATATAAACTACTCTAATCTTAATAGGTTAGTCAATGGAAAGCCTCCCTAATTGGGATGCTTTTTTTGGTTTACAAAAACATTAATCTAAATTTCTTTCTTAGCTTTGAGAAATCATTAATTATACAACAATGTTTAATTGATAATAATATATTTAATTACACGTTAAGTAATTTGTGAAGTTTTTATAAAAAAAGAATTATGTTTGATATTAATATAATGGCAACTCTTCTCAAAGTCATTGAAAGTCAAGAAGATAAAAATGCTTTTTGTATTGCAAAGAAATTTTATACTTATGGGCAATTTGCTCAGTGCATTTCAAAAGTTCGGAATGAGCTACAAACTAGAGCTATTGAAAGTAAAAATATAGGACTAATTGAAAATGATGATTTAGAAACTTATGCTTCAATTTTTGCTTTATGGTTAGAAGGTTTAGCTTATGTACCAATTAGTTCTGACGCCCCAATAGATAGAAATGAAGATGTTATTAAACAATCAAATATATCTGTGATTATTGATTCATCAGAAAGCACTAAATTTTCTAGTTATGATTTAATAGAGTCTTCAAAACTTACTAACTTAAAATTAAATTTAAAGACAACTATAATTTCTGAAGAAGATTTAGTTTATATTCTATTTACATCAGGAACAACTGGTCGGCCAAAAGGAGTGCCAATATCTAGATCAAACTTATCTGCATTTGTTAAGTCTTATGAAGATTTAGCCTTAAATATTACGAATGAAGATAGATGCTTACAGATGTTTAATCTAACATTTGATTTATCAGTAGTATCTTATTTAATACCACTATTAAAAGGTGCTTGTGTTTTTACAATACCAAAAAATGAAATTAAATATTCATATGTATATGAATTATTAGATGAAGATGATATTTCAGTAACTATGATGGTGCCGTCAATAATACAATATTTGCGACCTTATTTTGATGAAATGAATTTCCCTAAAATGAAATATAGCCTGTTTTGCGGAGAAGCTTTAAGTCTAAAACTAATGGAAGAATGGAGCGAGTGTATACCTAATGCTTCTATAATAAATGTCTATGGACCTACAGAACATACTGTATTTTGTACACAATATAAGTATGATTCTGAAAAAGCGTTAAATTATAACGGATCACTTTCAATTGGTAAGCAAATAGGTAACTCAAATTTAATAATTATTGATGAGAATGGTAAATTAGTGCCAAGTGGAGAAAAAGGAGAGTTATGTTTGATTGGAGATCAATTGATGGAAGGTTATTGGAATAATGAGAAGAAAAGTAAAGAGGTTTTTTTAAATATTGAAATTGATGGAGTATTTCATAAAGCTTATAGAACTGGAGATTTATGTTTCAAAGATGCCCAAGGATTCTTCTTTTATAGTGGAAGACTAGATTTTCAAACAAAAATTCAAGGATTTAGAGTAGAGCTTTCAGAAATTGAATGTCATGCAAAAGATTATCTTGATAAAATTAATGTTGTAGCTTTAGCAATAGAAAATAAATTAGGGAACAATGAAATAGGATTAGTTATTGAAAGTGAAGAAACAGATACTGAAGATTTGTTTAATTATTTAAAATCTAAAATGCCACAGTATATGATACCTACACGACTAAGGTTTGAGCCTATATTTCCTCTTAACATAAATGGTAAAATTGACAGAAAAGTATTAACAGCTCTTTTTTTAAAAAATAAAGAAAATGAATAAAGAAATAATTATTGATAAGCTAAGAACTATTTTTATTAACGTGCTTGAACATGAAGATTTTGAAATAAATGATGAACTAAGTGCAGGAGATGTAAGTGGATGGGATTCTTTATCGCATATGCTAATTATAGGGGAAGTAGAAGAAATGTTTTCAATTAAATTCAAATTTAAAGAATTGAATAAAATGAAAAATTTAGGAGACATGATAACTCTTATCGGTAATAAATTAAACCTTTAAAAGAATGGTATTTACCTCTTTTAATTTTTTAATTTTTTTTCCTATAGTAGCAATAGTTTATTATCTAACTCCTAAAAAGTATAGATGGTTAAGCTTGTTAATTGCAAGTTATTTTTTTTATATCAATATAAAGCCAGTATTTGCACTGCTAACAATAGGTATTTCTTTGTCAACTTATATCTTCACAAAACTTATTGATAATACTGAAGATGAAAATAAGAAGAAGAATTATATGGTTGTTAATATTATTTTAATATTGTTGCCACTTTTTTTCTTTAAGTATTTTAATGAAATTAATAGTAGTATTTTTACTCTATTAGAGTCTTTTAATTTAAGATGGCCTTTACCAGAGATTAAAATGATATTGCCCATAGGTATATCTTATTATACTTTTATGGCTATTGGTTATACTATTGATGTGTATAACGAAGAAATTGAAGCTGAAAACAATTTTGGTATTGTAGCTTTATTCATTTCATTTTTCCCATTAATATTATCAGGCCCTATTGAGAGAGCAAATAGTATGTTGCCTCAGTTTAGAGAGAGTAAATCACCAAATTATAAAATGATATCTTCAGGCTTAAAATTAATGCTTTGGGGGTATTTCATGAAGCTAGTTGTTGCTGATAGAGTAGGTATTTACGTTGATGCTGTATTTGAAAATTATGAATTTCATAATGGTACTACTTTAATGATAGCTACACTTTTGTATCCATTTCAAGTTTATGCAGATCTTGGAGGCTATTCTTTAATTGCAATTGGAGTTTCTAAAATATTAGGACTTAATGTAAGGGAGAATTTTAGAAGACCTTTTTTTGCAACCTCAATGTCAGAGTTTTGGAGGCGTTGGCATATGTCTTTAATTACCTGGCTAACCGATTATTTATATACACCTATAACATTTGCTGTTCGAAAGTATAAAATTTGGGGCATAGTTATCGCTTTGATGATTACTTTTATTATTAGTGGAATTTGGCATGGAGCTTCACTTGCTTTTGTAACTTGGGGTGTTATACAAGGTCTTTTTTTAAGTACAGAAGCATTAACTAATAAAAAGAAAATTGCTTTTGAAAAAAAACATAATTTAAATCGAAAAATAGGATATATATTTATTAATATAATTATAACATATGTCTTGTTTGCAACTTCAGAAGTGTTTGGAAGAGGAACAGATATGAGTGTAGCCTTGACTGTTTTTTATAAAATTTTTACAACATCAGGAGAAATTTTTATAGGAACTTCATCAACTGTAATTTATATGTTTGTAGGGATATTACTTTTATTCTTAAAAGATTTTACTGATGAATATTATCCTAATAATTTTTTACTGTTTGAAAATAAAAATAAGATTGTTAGAATACTATCTTATAGTGCCATTATTATTATTATCCTCTTAATAGGAGTGTTGGATGGAGGTCAATTCATATATTTTCAATTTTGATAGAATGTTAAAAAAAATATTAATCAATATCGTTTTAGTTGGAATTACAGTTTTTGTATTTGATTTATTAATAGGAAAGAGTTTAAATTACAATTATTTCAAAGCTGTAGAAGGTGAGAATTTTCAAATTACTCATGCTATGGAGAAAACCAAAGCCGATGTGTTAATAATTGGTTCTTCTCGTGCAAATCACCACTATATACCTAAGATGATTCAAGATTCACTAAACCTGTCTTGTTATAATGCTGGTATGGATGGTTGTGTCTTACTCTATCAGAATGCAATATTAAAGTCTGTATTAAAAAGGTATGTGCCAAAAGTTATTATTTTAGATTTTATTGGAGGGTTAGAAGATGAAGAACTATCCTATGATATGTTGTCGATGTTGACACCATATTACGATACTCATGAAGAGATTAGAGAGGTTGTTGAGCAAAAGAGTCCTTTTGAAAAAATTAAGCTACTATCAAATATCTACCCTCATAATTCTGAAGTGTATAATATTTTAAGAAATACAAATCATAGTAATAAAAGAGTAACAGATAATGGGTATAAACCAGAGGAAGGGGTGTGGCAAAAAGAGATGGATACGATTAAAACTGTTATCCCTTATGAGTTTGATAAAACGATATTAGCTGCAAATAAGGAGTTTTTGCATTTAGCAAAAAACTCAGGTGCCAAAGTTATTGTTATTTATTCTCCAATTTATTTAAGTTTTAAGCAAAAACAAGAAATAGATTTCATGAAAAAATTATGTAAGGAACAAAAGATACCTTTTTGGGATTTTTCAAACGATTCATTATTTTTAAATAATAAAAAATATTTTAAGGATGTAAAACATCTTAACCATATTGGAGCTTCTTTATATACAAATATTATTATTGAAAAATTAAAAAAGGAACTAAAGCTAAAAAATAAATAAATTTTTAGCAATTCATACTTTATATTTTAGTGAATTACTATATCCTAACTTCTAAAGTGATTGGTAATGTGTATTTTATACCAACAGGCACACCACGTTGTTTTGCAGGAGTCATTTTAGGTAATAATTTAACCACTCTTATAGCTTCTTTTTCCAATCTAGCGTGAGGACCTCTAGCACGAACTTTTGCTACTTGACCATTGCTATCTATACTAAATAAAACAATGACTCTTTTTTTACCAGCACTTAAGCCTAATTCTTGAGATAATTCAGTGTTAAAATTTTCACTTACATGTTGTATTATTTTACTTTTTAAGCATTTTTTTCTTTGAGCTTTATTTCCTTTACAACCAGGGTAAATAGGAGCTTCTTCAATAACAGCAAAGGGTACATCTTCAACGATTACTTCTTCTTCAACAACTTCAACTACCTGATTAATTTTTACAATTTCTACAGCATCATTTTGATCGGTTTCGGTAGACTGTATCATGTTTTCTTCTATTTCAGTTTTATCTTCTACAACTTCAATTACTTCAGGTGCACTAGGTGGAGGAGTTAATGGTTTTTCAATTTCGAGACGTTCTGTAATTGGAATATCTTCAATAATTTCTTCTTCCTCCATTGCATTGGTTAAGCTATTGATGGTTCGATCATAAACTTTATGCTGAAAAGAAAAATAGACAATGGTTAATGATAGTGCTAGACCTAATTGTAAAAATAATTTACTATAATTTTCAAGTCTTACTTTAGGGTTTTTTTTAGTTTCCATAATTAAGAAATTTAAATTAATTGAATAATCTATCTAACTAAAATTATTACGAACTGACTGAATGATCGGAATTATTACAAAAGGTAGAGTGCTTAATCAGCAAGTCTGTAATAACACAACAAAGGTCTTCATTATTTAGCTATAAATGAATGATAATTATCATGTTAAAGTATTGCAATAGGGAACAAAAAAAAGACCATCAATCAATATTGATGGTCTTAAATAATTTTTTAAAATAGTTATTATTCTACTTGTAAAGTAATTGGTAAAGTATATTTTACACCAACTGGTCTTCCACGTTGTTTACCTGGAATCATTTTTGGTAACATTTTCACTACTTTTATGCCTTCTTTTTCTAATCTTGCATGTGGCCCTCTAGCTCTAACATCAACAATTTTTCCAGTTTTGTCAATTTTAAATATTACAATTACTCTTTTTCTTCCTGGTTCCAAACCTAATTCACTAGCTAAACCTGTATTAAATTTTCTGCCAATATGTTTTTGTATAGATTTTTGCAGACATTTTTTCAATTCAGCTTTATTCCCTTCACAGCCAGGGTAAATAGGAGCGTCTTCAATAATTGAAAATGGTACATCTTCCAAAACTTCTTCATCTTCAATAACTTCTTTGATTGGTTCATCAATTTTAGTATCTTGATCGGCTTCTGTAGAAGCAGGTGGATCTTCAATAACATCTTTATCATCTTCAACAATCTCAATTTTTTCAGGTGCTGGTGGAGGTGGTGGAGGTGGTTGAACTAATTCAATACGTTCTGTTAAAGGAATGTCTATTTCCTCTTCTTCTTCAAGATTCCCTCCTAATAAATCATCAAGTTCTCGGTCAAATGTTTTGTATTCAATACTTACATAAGAGATAAGTAATGCCAATACCAGACCAAGTTGTAAGAATAACTTGCTGTAGTTTTCTAAATTTGCTTTCGGATTTTTTTTGATTTCCATTTTGTAAAGTTGTTAATTACTCTGCTAATTTAATAATTTTTTTCACTAAAACAAGAGTTATTTCAATTCTCTTGGTTATAGGACCACAAATAAAAAACAAAAACAGCTAGTAATACACCAGTTGTATTTGCAATAAAATCATAGAAAT
>Ga0256834_1001875_pt1 | contig 13779 bp, 12 predicted proteins | sample 4281140metaG_FD_190536 | JGI IMG/M metagenome (GOLD analysis project Ga0256834, IMG submission 190536) | Hydrothermal vent microbial communities from East Pacific Rise, Pacific Ocean - 4281-140 | ecosystem: Environmental > Aquatic > Marine > Hydrothermal vents | place: Pacific Ocean: East...
GGTTGTTCAGGAGAACCAAGAGATTCAGCCTGTTGCTCTCATTGAGCAAGAACCTACAACTCCAATTGCAGCAGAACCAGAAGAGATGGTTGAAGTTGCTCCAGTAGAAGAGACGGCTCCACCTCCATTTGAAGAAAAGCCAGTTGCTGTTGCACCTGTTAAACAACCCGCACCCCTTGCAGATACTATTTTTGATAACCCTTCATTAATGGCTGCGGCTGGTGGTGTTGTTGCACTACTATTAGCGATTGCTGTATTCATCATTCGTCGCCGGAAATCGACAGAAGCTGAATTTGCAGAGAGCATTTTAGTTGCCCCAAAAGGGGCGGCTGTTGAGAGTTCATCAGATGCTGATCTTGCACCTGCATCGACTGATGAGACTTCATTACTGAGTGACTTCTCACCCAGTGATATCGATGCACTTCAGGATGAAACCGGTGAGGTTGATCCGCTTTCAGAAGCTGATGTCTATGTTGCATATGGACGCTATCAGCAGGCTGAGGAGCTAATTCAGCAAGCTATTGAGAAAGATGATGAGCGGGTTGAGCTAAAATTTAAACTGCTTGAGATCTACTACTCTACTCAGAACAAAATTGCTTTTGCTGAACTTGCTCAGCGCTTGGCAAATAATGGTGCTAAAAACCAAAGCCCGCAAGCCTGGGCACAGGTTGTATCAATGGGGCAAGAGCTGCTGCCAAATGAGGTGCTATTTGGTGCGGTAGAGGGAGAACAAAGTGGTGATGTCAGTGAAACAGCGGTTGAAAATGCTGTAGATGAGCTGGATGAGCTTGATTTGGGAGACCTTGAAGCTGAGCTTGGTTTAGATGGTGATGACTCTCTGATGAATGTTGATCTAGAGCAAGGGTTGGCTGAACTGGATGAGGCTGTAGAGTCGGCTGAAGAGGCCAATTTTTCTGCCGATGAGCTTGGTGATCTCTCTATCGCTGATGAGTCACTTAATCTGGATGATATCGATCTCAGCGCTGAACTGGATGGTGAGATCAATGACCTTGATCTGGATGACCTCTCACTCTCACTTGATAGTGAATTGGTGCTAGATGAGTCAGAGAGTGTTGATGGACTTGGTAGCGAAGAGATTGATCTCGGAAGCTTAAGCGATGATTTAGAATCGCTTTCTGATGACCTTGATTCGGGCGATTTTGAAATCAATCATGATGAGATGGACTCAAAGGTTGATGATGAAATTCAGATTGAAGAGCTAGTTGAAGGCACTTCTGAAGATGATGACTTGTCAGTTGAAACAGAAGAACTCACTGAAGATCTGTTGGATGATGAAATTGAAACGAAACTCGATTTAGCACGTGCCTATGCCGATATGGGGGATAAAGAGGGGGCGGAAAATATCCTGCAAGAGGTGATAAATGAAGGTACTGCGGGACAGATAGAGGAGGCTGAGGCACTGATTAAAAGCCTCTCCTAATCCTGTAAACTATGTACGATAAAGGGGGCGCACTTAGGTGCGCCCTCTGCTTTTGAGAGATAAAAATGCGTATTGCTTTAGGGGTTGAGTATGACGGCACAGGTTTTCATGGCTGGCAAATCCAGGAATCAGTACGTTCAGTGCAGGAGGTTTTAGAGCAGGCGCTAAGTAAAGTTGCCAATCACCCCGTGCGAGTTCACTGTGCAGGGCGTACAGATGCAGGTGTGCATGCAACGGGCCAGGTGGTGCATTTTGAGACGGATGCAGTGCGGAGTATGCGCTCATGGCTCTTTGGTACTAACGTCAATATGCCCAGTGACCTCAATGTTGTCTGGGCAAAAGAGATGTCTGATCTGTTTCATGCGCGCTTCTCTGCGATGGGACGGCACTACCGCTATGTGATTCTCAACCGCATGTCACGCTCCGGGCTGCAACGTGATCGTATGGTTTGGTGCCACTATCCACTCAATGAGCAGTTGATGCATCAAGCGGGGCAGCATCTTGTTGGCACCCATGATTTCTCCTCCTACCGTGCATTGGGCTGCCAAGCCAAAAGTCCCATTAAAACAATCCACTCTCTTCAGGTCACTCGTCAAGATGATGTGATAACCATTGAGATTCATGCCAATGCCTTTCTGCATCATATGGTCAGAAATATTGCAGGGGTTTTGATGACCATTGGCCGGGCAGAGCAACCCCCCATTTGGGCACAACAGATTCTCTCCTACAAAGATCGTGCGCGGGGGGGTGTAACGGCAAGACCACAAGGCCTTTATCTGAGCAAAGTTGACTATCCAGATGAGTTTGAAATGCCGCTTGATGAGCCGTTTCCAAGTGCCCTGATTGAGTCCCAATAATTCCCAATATCAGTGTAGAATAGCGCTATAAAAATGTAGTGGATCAGCAGTGTAAAATGAGAACTCGGATTAAAGTGTGTGGTATCACTCGGCCTGAAGATGGTCTGGCAGCGGTGAACGCGGGTGCCGATGCAATAGGGCTAGTCTTCTACCCCCCGAGTCCTCGCGCTGTAACGATTGAACAGGCGCAAGCCATCGTTGAACAGCTGCCGCCCTTTGTTACTGTGGTAGGTCTGTTTGTAAATGAGACACGGGATAAGATTGAACAGATCTTACAGCAGGTATCAATTGATCTACTGCAGTTTCACGGTGATGAGTCGCCTGAGATGTGTGAGGGTTATGGACGGCCATGGATTAAAGCCATACGTATGAAAGAGGAGGTTGATCTCATTGCTGAAACTGCTGCATATGCCTCTTCTCGAGGAGTGCTGTTAGATGCCTACCAGGCTGGTAAACCAGGCGGCACGGGTAATGTATTTGATTGGCAGCGAATCCCCACCGAGCTGGCTGGCCGTATTATACTGGCCGGTGGACTCAATCCTGACAATGTTGATGAGGCTGTACGCAGAGTACGCCCCTGGGCTGTCGATGTCAGTGGTGGTGTTGAAGCGACCAAAGGTATTAAAGATGTGCAAAAAATTGCAGCCTTTATTAGAGGAGTAAAACGTGGCGACGAAAGTTGACCCGATAATGGGTAGCCTACCTGATGAACAGGGGCATTTTGGCCCATACGGTGGCCTGTTTGTGCCTGAGACCTTGATGGGACCACTCGCTGAGCTACGCGAAGCGTATGAGAAGTACATGGTCGACGAGACCTTCATTGCTGAGCTAGAAGCTGATCTTGCCAACTATGTTGGACGGCCATCGGCGCTTTATCATGCTGAACGCTGGAGTCGTGAATTGGGTGGTGCCCAGATCTACCTCAAACGTGAAGACCTAAACCACACTGGCGCGCACAAAGTAAATAACACCATTGGCCAAGCACTGCTGGCCAAACGTATGGGCAAGACTCGGATCATTGCAGAGACAGGTGCCGGTCAGCATGGTGTCGCTACGGCCACGGTTGCTGCTCGACTTGGTCTAGAGTGTGTGGTCTTTATGGGTGAGGTCGATATTGCCCGCCAAGAGGCCAATGTCTACCGTATGCGCCTACTAGGTGCTGAAGTTCGCGCTGTCTCCTCTGGCTCCAAAACCCTAAAAGATGCCCTAAATGAGGCGATGCGTGATTGGGTTACCCATATCGATAACACCTTTTACATTATTGGCACCGTTGCTGGGCCACACCCTTATCCTGCCATGGTGCGTGATTTCCAGGCAATAATTGGCCATGAAGCACGAGAACAGATTCAACAGCAGTCCGGTAAAATGCCCGATGCATTGGTCGCCTGTGTGGGGGGGGGGTCAAATGCGATTGGACTCTTCTATCCCTTTCTAGATGATAAGGGTGTGGCTATCTACGGTGTAGAAGCGGCGGGTGATGGTTTGGAAAGCGGTCGCCATGCTGCACCTCTCTGTGCTGGGCGGCCAGGCGTACTGCACGGTAATCGTACCTATCTAATGGAAGATGATAACGGTCAAATTATTGAGACTCACTCCATTTCTGCAGGTCTCGATTATCCGGGTGTCGGCCCTGAACATGCTTGGTTGAAAGATGCTGGCCGTGCTAACTACGTGGCTGTTGATGATCAAGAGGCGTTGGCTGCGTTCCATGCACTGACAAAAATTGAAGGTATCATTCCCGCGCTTGAATCTAGTCATGCACTTGCTTATGCCGCTAAATTAGCCCCCACAATGGAAAAGGAACAAGTGATTTTGGTTAATCTCTCCGGTCGAGGAGACAAAGATATACACACTGTTGCAGCTATTGAGGGGATCGAGTTATGAATCGTCTCAATGTGCGTTTCGATAAATTAAGAGAAATCGGTCGTAAAGCGTTGATCCCTTACGTCACAGCGGGTGATCCAAACCCTCAAATTACCGTGCCGATGATGCATGCGATGGTCGGTGCTGGTGCTAACATCATCGAACTGGGCGTACCCTTTTCTGATCCAATGGCCGATGGCCCTGTGATCCAGCGTGCCAGTGAGCGGGCATTGAAGTACAACATTAGTCTGCGTGATGTGCTTGATATGGTCACTACCTTCCGAAAAATGGATGACATCACCCCTGTGGTTTTGATGGGTTATCTCAATCCAATTGAGGTCATGGGTTATGAGCGATTTGCAGAAGAGGCAAAAGAGGCGGGTGTTGATGGTGTATTGATCGTTGATATCCCGCCAGAAGAGGCGACTGAGCTACTGGCAACACTGGAGAAGGTTGAGGTCTACCCCATCTTTCTTTTGGCACCAACGAGTACGCCGGAGCGTATTAAGCTTATTTGCAGTGCCGCTAATGGTTTTGTCTACTATGTAGCGATCAAAGGGGTAACAGGTGCTAGCCACCTGGATCTCAGTGAGGTTAAAGCAAAAGTCTCTGAGATTAGAGAGGTAACGGATCTGCCCATTGGGGTCGGTTTTGGCATCAAGGATGCAGAAACTGCCGAGCAAATTTCCAAAGTGGCTGATGCTGTAGTCGTGGGTAGCGCACTGGTTAGCCGAATTGAAGCGCTGGCTGATGAGCCACAAAAAGCTAAAAACTCTGTCGTTGAATTGCTGCTATCCATGCGCAAGGCGATGGGGTGAATACCATCAAATAGATTGAGAGAGAGTGTGATATGAGCTGGTTTGAGAAATTAATGCCAAGCCGCATCCGTACTGAGGGTGGTGGCAAACGTGCGGTTCCTGAGGGCTTATGGGCCAAATGTTCTGGTTGTAGTGCTGTTCTTTATCGTGCTGAGTTGGAGCGCAGCTTGGATGTCTGTCCAAAGTGTGGGTTCCATAGTCGCATTGGTGCCCGTCGCCGTCTTGAGGCATTCCTCGATGAGGAGGGCAGGGAGGAGATTGGTGCTGATCTGGTATCTGATGACCCACTCAATTTTAAAGACTCAAAAAAATATCGCGATCGTGTGACCCAAGCTCAAAAAGCGAGTGATGAGAAAGATGCATTGATCGTTATTCGTGGTCAGCTAAAAGGGATGGATATTGTCGCCTCTGCCTTTGAGTTTAAGTTTATGGCCGGATCAATGGGGTCTGTTGTCGGTGAGAAATTTGTCCGCGCAGTGAATGCCGCTATTGAACACAATGCACCGCTGATCTGTTACTCAGCTAGTGGAGGTGCTCGGATGCAAGAATCGCTCTTCTCTTTGATGCAGATGGCCAAAACCAGTGCAGCACTTGATAAGCTGTCAAAGAGAGGATTGCCTTTCATCTCAGTGATGACGGATCCTACTATGGGCGGTGTCTCGGCCAGCTTTGCTATGCTCGGTGATATCAATATTGGCGAACCACAAGCACTCATTGGCTTTGCGGGGCCACGAGTGATTGAGCAGACCGTGCGTGAAAAATTACCAGAGGGCTTTCAACGCAGTGAGTTTCTGCTGGAACATGGTGCGCTTGATTTGATTATTGATCGACGTGAGATGCGTGATCGCGTGGCTTCTTTGTTGAGCATTTTGACTCATAAAACAGTTAGTTGATCAGCCGAAAAGTACTCTTTGTAGTTGTAGCGGTGAATAGATGTAATGAAGATGAGGATCGGTTATCTGTTGTTAAGAGAACCTACTCTTGTTCGTTTGTGTTCGCTTGTGGCTAACTAATATGCGTTTCAAAACGCTGACTGAATGGCTCTCTTGGCAGGAGCAATTAAACCCAAAAGAGATAGAGCTGGGGCTGGGTCGCATCTCAACAGTCTGGTCGCAGATGCATCCTGCTGGCCTCCAATGCCCTGTGATTACGGTTGCAGGTACCAATGGTAAAGGCTCCAGCGTTGCTCTCCTTGATGCCCTATTGCGTACTGCAGGTTATCGAACGGGCTGTTACACATCCCCCCATTTTTTTCGCTATAACGAGCGTATCAAGATCAATGGTGATGAGACCTGTGACCAACGGTTATGTGAATCATTTGATCGCATTGACCATTCACGAAATAATCTACCACTCACCTATTTTGAGTACTCAACCCTTGCGGCGCTTGATCTTTTTATTGCTGCAGAGCTAGATGTGGTGATACTTGAAGTTGGCTTGGGTGGCCGTTTAGATGCTGTAAACATGATCGATGCTGATGCGGCATTGATCACCACCATTTCAATGGATCATATGGATTGGCTAGGTGATGATCTAGAGCAAATTGGTCGTGAAAAGGCCGGTATCATGCGGTGTGGCAAACCTGTCGTTTTCAGTGGTGGCACGCCCCAGAGTGTGATTGATATGGCCGATGAGGTGGGTGCTGAACTCTATTTGGTAGATCGAGACTACCAATACACAACAGAGAACAGTGGCTGTTGGCATTGGTGGAGTGATTCTAAAAGCTACCATAAGCTGCCGCAGCCTGCTCTATTAGGGCGGTTTCAAAAACAGAATGCTGCGGCTGTTATCATGTTGCTGAACACGCTTAAAGATCAGCTGTCCATATCAGAAGAGGCGATTCAAACGGGTCTGCAAAAGGTCAGTTTAATGGGGCGGTTTCAACAAATAGAGGGGCGTGTGCCCACCTACCTTGATGTTGCGCATAACCCAGAGGCAGCGCTGGCACTGCGTGATAATTTGTTAAGCCAACCGGCAGATGGCCCACTCTATGCTGTTTTTTCCATGTTGAAAGATAAAGAGATTGAAACTGTTGTAACGATTATGTCTACTATTATTGACACTTGGTTCATAGCACCGCTCGGTTTAGATAGAGGTGCTACAGTTGAAAAGATGAATGAGGCTATCAGCGTGCATACCGATAAAATAAGCTGCTCTGTTTCGATTACAAATGCATTCGCAATGGCACAACAGCGGATTCCCCTTGATGGTCGGGTGATTGTTTTCGGCTCTTTTTTTACCGTTGCTGAAGCTCTTACCTGAATCTCTGCACAGCACTGTTTGGGTTGCTATAGTATGGTAAAGGTTTCACTGTTATGGCCACTTAATGAGAGGCTCTAAACACTATTTTGGAGATACTGAGTTGGATGAGAAGCTAAAACAGAGGCTAGTAGGCGCTGCCGTGATGGTTGTTCTGATAGTTATCTTTGTGCCTATCTTAGTTGAAGATAAAGGCATGTTAGCGACGGATCCAGAATCGATGAAAGCGCCGCCATGGCCTGAACAGAGAGTGCCTACATTTACGCCGAATGCTGATGGCTCTGCCAATAAATTGCCAATTCCTGATCTGGTAAAAGAGCCTGCTGAGAGAGTTGTCCCTCCAGTGGTTATTAAACAAGAGGTGAAGCCCAGCCAACCAGTGGCTGCATCGACAAAACAGAAACGGCTCTCTTCATGGATGGTACAAGTGGGTAGTTTTTCCAGTAAGAAAAATACAGATGCATTAGTAAAAAAATTGCGTAAAAATGGACTGCCTGCCCATTATGAGACTGTTTTAGTGAAGGGTGAAAAACTCTATCGGGTGAGAATTGGCCCTGATCTTGAGCGCACAACAGCAGAAAAATTTATTAAACAGATAAAACGCGAATTTAAATTAACCGGTAAACTTCAAGCCTACCCATGAATTTTAGTGGATCAGCTCAACAGACTATTGGCTCCCTTATTAGTCGAGATAATCGACCTAGCTGGGTTGAACGGGCGGTTGTTGAGACGCTACCTAATGGTGTGACACTGCTATTATTGCTGTTAGTTGGATATCAATTTGCAGTGATGACCTGGCAGTTTATTGGTGAACCAGAAGGCAGCCAACAACAGCAGCAAACCGCTCAGGTGATGCATAGAGCAGAGCCACAGAATAAAATTCAATATGGTGTGCAGATTGCCAACATGCACCTGTTTGGTGTGGAGGGGCAGCAGAAACAGGCAAAAAAGGCGGCGGAGGCTGCCCCTGAGACACGTCTTAAATTGACGCTGCATGGTGTCTTCGTTGGTGAAGAGCCTGATATGGGGGCAGCCATTATTGGCCAAGCCAATGGCAAACAGCTCTTCTATAAAACAGATGAGTCGATCTCCAGTGGTACAACCCTGACGGAGGTCTATGCTACCCATATTGTGCTGACACGAAATGGCCGACGTGAAGTTCTACACTTTCCAAAATCTAGCAGTAAAGGCCTCTCCGTTGTGAATAGAGCGTCGGCAAGTAGCTCAAAAGGTGAGTCATTAAAAAACTTTCGTGATACTTTTGCTCAGCAGCCTCTAAAAATATTTCAGCATCTACGTTTTATACCTGTTAGAGGAGCAGAGGGCATTAAGGGGTTTCGGGTGTTGCCACAAGGCAATCGAGCGCTCTTCGATAAATTGGGTGTTAAGAGTAGTGATTTAGTGACGGCTATCAACGGTACACCCTTGACGGATGAGCGTAAGGCGTTACAGCTGTTGAGCAATCTAAAAAATGCCAATGAACTTATGTTGGATGTTGAGCGGAAAGGGGTTGCGACTACCATTTCACTCAACCTAAATTAATCTGCCGATAAAAATTTAGTTATTTTCTTTCTGAAAGCTCATATTTACTAAGAAGGTCGCAATATCAAAGACCTTCTTAGTGAATATGAGTTCTTCCTTACTATTTTTCATGATAAAGGCTTACCGATGATTAAACTCGCAATTGATGGGATGAGCTGTGGCCACTGCACCGGCGCTGTTGAGAAGGCACTATTAGCAACGGAAGGTGTTACAAGTGTCAAAGTTTCACTCGAGCCTGGCCAGGCTTTGATTGAAGGTGATGTTGATGCAGAACGCTTAATCTCTGTGGTGGCAGAAGAGGGTTATGAGGTTCGTTTGGTTTAGCCAATGTCTGTAGATATACGCTTCTCTGTTGAGGGGATGAGTTGTGCTGCCTGCTCCTCTCGGGTGGAGCGTATACTTAATAAGCAGATAGCTGTGCAAGAGGTGAGTGTTAACCTTGCCACTGAGAAGGCGAGTGTGACTTATGATGTTCAGCAGATAACAGCTACAGCACTATTTGATTTGATTCGAGATGCTGGTTTTATACCGATCTCTGAGCAGTGTGAACTACAGATTGAAGGTATGAGCTGTGCAGCTTGTGTTGGTCGGATTGAGCGCACACTGTTAAAACAGCCCGGTGTACTCTCGGCGAGTCTCAATCTTGCTACAGAGCGAGCACAGATTGAGTTTTTACCACAAACAATCAACTTGCCCCGTCTCTGTGCCACAATTGAAAAACTTGGTTTCCAGGCTAAAAATGCGAATGCTGTTGCTCCATCAGAGGTGCAGGCTGGCCGAGAGAAGACGCTCTTACAGCTGCAAAGGCATCTCCGTTTAGCACTCTCTCTAAGCCTGCCATTGATGTTGATTTCGATGGGGCCGATGATGAGTAGTTCATTGGCTGAACTGCTACTAACTATTGCTCCAAAAAGCTTATGGAATTGGCTGGAGTGCCTGCTGGCAAGTGCTGTACTGCTATTTGCTGGCCGGCGTTTCTACCAGCTTGGGTGGGCGGAGCTGCGCCACTTCAGTCCTGGTATGAATAGTCTGATCATGCTGGGCAGCTTTGCCGCTTGGTCTTACTCTTTTCTTGTTTTGTTGCTACCAGGGCTCTTTCCTGCGGGTACTGCCCACCTCTATTTTGAGGCTGCTGCGGTAATTGTTACGCTGATTTTATTGGGTAAATATTTTGAGGAGAAAGCCAAAGGGCGCACCTCAGAAGCGATCAAGAAATTAGTCCGTCTACAGCCAAAAACAGCCCGTATTGAGCAGAATGGTAAGAGTGAAGAGATTGCGCTTGATGCAGTGATTCCTGGTGATACGGTTTTAGTTAGGCCGGGTGAGCGTATTCCTGTTGATGGTGAGCTATTAGCAGGTGAGAGCTGGGTCGATGAGTCGATGATCACTGGTGAACCGCTGCCAGTAGCGAAAAAAATGGGTGATGAGGTGACGGCTGGCACTTTAAACGACAAAGGAGCTTTCAGCTTTCGTGCGATGCGTGTTGGTAGTGACACCGTGCTGGCGCATATCATCCAATTGGTTGAAGAGGCGCAGGGCAGCAAACCACCGATTCAGAAGATGGCTGATCAAATTGCTGGTATCTTTGTTCCTGTTGTGATGGCACTGGCTACACTCACCTTTATTCTCTGGTTACTACTGGGGCCTGAACCCAGTCTCAACTACGCCTTTGTGGCAGGTGTGAGTGTGCTTTTGATCGCTTGTCCTTGTGCGATGGGATTGGCAACGCCTACAGCAATCATGGTGGCTAGTGGCAAAGGGGCTGAGATGGGTGTGCTCTTTCGTAAGGGTGTAGCGCTGGAGAGCTTGGCTAAAATTGATCGCATTCTGTTTGATAAAACGGGTACCTTGACTGAAGGAAAACCACAACTGACAGATCTGCACTGCTTTGATATTAGCGAGGAGCGGTTGCTACAGCTGGCTGCTTCACTGGAGCATCAGAGTGAACACCCACTGGCCAATGCGGTTGTTGAAGCGGCGCAGGCACGTGATGTTGAGTTGTTGAAAGTCGAGCGTTTTCAGGCTGAAACTGGGTATGGTGTGTATGGTCAGATTGATGGGGTTGACGTTCATATTGGTGCTCATCGTTACATGCGGCGCCTTGATGTTGAGTTGACGTCAGCGGAATCACTTGCTGAAAAGTTGGCAGATAGTGCCCGAAGCCCCTTCTATATGGCGGTTGATGGTCGTCTTGTTGCACTATTTGCAGTGGCCGACCCTCTGAAAAAAGAGAGTCGAAAGGTTATTGAGCAGCTGCAAGAGATGGGCATCAAAATCACGATGCTAACGGGGGACAATGAGCGTACTGCGAAAGCTGTGGCGCTTGAAGCTGGTATTGAGAGTGTGCGTGCCGGTCTGCTACCTGACCAAAAGGTAGAAGAGGTTAAGCGGCTGCAAGAGGAGGGGGAGTCAGTCGCTTTTGTTGGTGATGGCATCAATGATGCACCAGCGTTGGCTAGGGCTGATGTGGGGATTGCTATTGGAAGTGGCACTGATATTGCCATCGAGTCGGGTGATCTGATTTTGATGTCGGGTGAGTTAACCGGGATTTTGAATGCAATTGCTCTCTCTCGTAAAACGCTCTCAATTATCCGCATCAACTTCTTCTGGGCCTACGCTTACAATGTGGCACTGATCCCCATTGCTGCTGGGCTGCTCCACCCATTTTTTGGTGTGATGCTCAGTCCAATGCTTGCGGCGGCGGCGATGAGTCTATCAAGCCTGTTTGTAGTGAGTAATAGCCTACGCTTGCGCCACTTCCAGCCCGCTCGAATCTAAATGTCTCCTATCTTTATTGTTGGCTGCGGGGATGTAGGTCTGCGCGTTGCTGAGCGATGGAAAAAACAGGGTGTGACTCTCTCTGCTTTGGCTCGTTCCAGTGAGTCAGCAGCTCATCTATCTCAGCAGGGTATCACGCCAATAACAGGGGATCTTGATGCAGCAGAGACGCTGCAAAACCTGCCGTTGAGTGGTGCCTGGGTCTACTACTTTGCGCCACCTCCACTATCGGGTGTGGTCGATTCACGAATGCAGGTTTTTATCAGCAGACTCCAGTCAGCAAAAACAGCACCATTGGGTGTGGTCTACATTAGCACCAGTGGTGTTTATGGTGATTGCCAAGGGGCGTGGGTTGATGAGGATGCAGTATTGGCACCGATGACAGACCGATCCAAACGGCGATTGGATGCTGAGCAACAGCTTCGCTCGTGGGGGCGAGTGAGTGGGGTGGCGGTTATTGTACTGCGTGTTGGTGGGATTTATGGGCCAGATCGACTCCCCATCAAACGTCTCCAGCGGCAGGAACCCGTGCTTGAGCCTCAACAGTCACCCTATAGTAACCGGATCCATATCGATGACCTTGTTACCATCTTGCTGGCAGCTATTGAGAAGGGGCAGGCTGATAGGGTCTATAACACCTGTGATGATTCACCCAGTACCATGAGCGACTATTTTTTTGCTGTAGCTGATTCGGTAGGTTTGGCTCGCCCCCCTACTGTTGATATGCAGCAAGCGGCATTAGTTATGAGCCCTGCTATGCTCTCCTATCTCACGGAGTCTCGCCGTATGGTAAACCGGCGATTATATGATGAGCTGGGAGTGACGTTAGCCTATCCTGATTTAGCGAGTGGCTTAAAGAGTAGCTGAATGCTATTAAAATGTAGCCTTAAAGTAGAGCTGTTTCCCTTATGCGAGAATTTAAGATATTTTTATCTGTGGATTAGAGGTAACCTTTTGTTAATATCGGCTATCTTTCATGGTGGTTGATGGTTCCAACTTACTCACTAGCAGAAGAGAGTCATTATGATATTTAAAAGAGAGGCTAAGGCCATTTTTGTGGCACTACTGCTATCGGTAGGTTTTATCGCTCCGGTGGCTGCTGAGAGCCAAGTGGCACTACCCACTATTACAGTTTATAAGTCAGCGACGTGTGGCTGTTGCACAGAGTGGGTTGATCATCTGCGTCATGAGGGTTTCACCGTGGTGGCGGAAGATCGTGAAGATTTAGACTTATTTAAAGCATCTGTAGGTGTGCCGAGGGATTTACAGTCATGTCACACGGCACTGATTGATGGCTATGTAATTGAGGGACATGTGCCAGCAAATGATATCAAACGGTTGCTGATTGAGATGCCGGCTGTTACCGGTTTAACTGCACCTGGCATGCCAATGCGGTCACCTGGTATGCAGGAGTCTGGGTTGCCACCAAAAGGGTATGATGTGCTGAGTTTCAATAAAAATAGTGGCAAATGGATGATCTTTAGTCGGTACTGATTGAGTAGCTGGAAACTCTTCATTAACCAACAATATAGGGAGATTTGACACCCGTTGACCACCAAGGAGAGTGAAACGAAGGCGGTTGGTCCCAGGTAGCCGTGAGGCCGCACCGCATACCTGTCGTGCGCGAGCGCCAGTGACCAGGATGTCCTGGGCATAATAGGTTGTCGAAGATCGATTGCAAAAGGGTGACTGGGATGCCCTGTTTTGTATCAGTGAGAGGTAAGATTAACCAGTTACACCGTTATTTGGATACTCCCCAAACTCATCGGCTTTAGCCGGTGGTTGTTTAGTTGCCTCTTAGCTTTCTTGTTAAGTTATGGTAGTCTAGCCGATAGTTCCCAGTAGGCGATGCCGTCTGCCCTTTCGTAGTTGTGAGCGTGAGCGAACGACGAAGAAACGCAGGGGCGGCTATTATCGCCATAGAGTCATTGAGGTAGCTATGTTGGGTGCAACGAAGGACGTTAGTGGCTGACGATGTGCGAAGACGTAGCGGAACAGGGCGGCTGGGGCAAAAGGAAACAGCTGTCGCTATCTCGTGGTACTGTTGATGTTTTTGCTTTACTCACACTCTATTTTTAAAGAGGGAGTCTCTAAAAATGCGAAGGTTAAAAAAAGCCACCATTAGAAATGGTGCTGCTCTTCTGCTCATGGCACTGCTTTTATCTCCCCAAATTGCCTCTTCGGATGAGCGGCCGAGCGTCATGTTTATGATTGCGGAGCA
>Ga0256834_1001876_pt1 | contig 13776 bp, 6 predicted proteins | sample 4281140metaG_FD_190536 | JGI IMG/M metagenome (GOLD analysis project Ga0256834, IMG submission 190536) | Hydrothermal vent microbial communities from East Pacific Rise, Pacific Ocean - 4281-140 | ecosystem: Environmental > Aquatic > Marine > Hydrothermal vents | place: Pacific Ocean: East Pacific...
GCTTCTCAATATTTGCTATGGAGTGCATATAAGCGAGCAGATGCAGCTTATCTACAACCATTTGATGACCTTAAGCTACCAATTAACGTGCTTCTTGGTTGGGTCTTATTATCGCAAGTGCCAACAATTGGTTTTTGGCCTGGTGCGGCGCTTATTGTTGGCGCTTCGCTTTATATTGCTTTTATTGAAAATAAGAAAAAATAGATTAATATTTTAGCGCCCGGAATTATTTCGGGCGCTGCTCTATTGTGGGCTTGCACCCTCACGAGATCTAAACTCGAATAAAGATCTAAACATGCCCGGAGCAAGAATTGAGGCGGGGTTAATAATAAACTCAGGCTTATTCAATGGCCCACGAATAGCAAAAGTAACGCCAATAAGCCCCTCACCTTCACGCCCACCTAAAATAACTCCAAATAATGGTATCTTTTGAAAAATTGAATTTAATCCAAATAGTGGAATATATGTACCTGTTAAATCATAAACACTATCTTTGGTGTTGATAAACCCCCTTAAAGTGCCGCCGACCTCACCGCCATCAAGCACGCCATCAATAATTTCTGTTTGACCTTTTTTACGAATAAAATTCACCTTACCAAACTTAAAATTCACTCTATTCTCATTGGCAACAATTGAGCGTGAATCACTGTGATTGCCCAAAATTTCAGCAATTTTACTTTCATCAATTAAAGAGAAATTACTAAGATTTATTTCACCAGTGTCAACATTGGTTTTAGCATCAGTTGTCATACTTAAAGTGCCGCTACCACCAAGCAATCTTGGGTAAATATTCAAAAATCGAAGCAATGTTCCAGCATCTGCAAATGCCATCGACATTATCCGGCCATCTTGAATTGGGTTGGTGACAATTGACACACTATTGCCTTGTGAAAACTGAGTTTGCAAAGAAACATTGCGTAAATCAGTGCCGTGCAAATTCATATTAAGATCAAAATTATGCGCAACAACTCCATAAAAACCAATTGCTTGTTTTAACTCAATATCCAACAATAACGTTTTTGCATATTGAGTAGATTGCACACCACCAACCGAGGGCTGATCTAAAGCAAATGCTCTTTTTAGCATTGGTTTTAGGTCCATTCTTTCACCACGAATTTTAAGTGCTAAGCCATTTTTGCTAGGCTTTACAATAAGCGAAGCATTATCCATTTTACTAAGTGAAAAGGTTGAAAAATTAGCAGATTGAAAACCATTATTGTTATCTATAAGCATATCTCCAGCAATTCTTATATCTGCAAAAGACAGCGAGAGATCACTGATTTTAATTTTATCATTTGCTTGTAAAACTTTTGCTTCAAGAAGCCCCGCAACACCTATATTTTTTTGCAGTCCCAAATCTGTGAAGTTTATTTGTGCGTCTTTAAGGTTAGCAGAAAGCTTCAATAATCCATCACCTAATGGTTGAGCAATAACGCGCACTTTGCCCTTTAGGAAACTTGAAGCATCAAAGCCAAGGTCTTTAAGCTCTTTTATACTCAATTCAGTAGAGATTATTACTTTTTGCTCACCATCAATAGCACCTTCAACAATGATATCTGCATCAATATCAGCAATCTGTGCTGCACCATTAAAATTATAACCTGCTTGATTTAGTGAAAAACTAAAACTCCCACTGTCAAAACTATAACCGCCAATATTATCAGAGCTGTTAAAATTATTGACTACTCCATTGGCAGCATAATCAATTTGCTCCATTTCGCCATTGTTAGAATCTGGCACAACAAAAGTAGCAACTAGTGAGCCTTTAACATCGCCCTCAAGATTATTTACATCAATGGGAATATTTAATTCATCAAGTTTATTGGGTAAAATAATATCACCAAGTGAAATAATGCTAGATAAAGATCCTGCAATATCACCAGATAATTCAAACACACTAGCACCCGCTCTCTCACCATCAATAATTATTGCGCTATTAGTAAAATCAACATCACCATTTTTAGTTTTCTGTGTTGCTCCTTGCATCGTAACAGTAGTGGCATAATCACGCATTTTCAATGTGACTTCGCCATCAACCTTTAACGGATTTAACCCTTTCCAAGGAATAAATTTAACGTCTCTACCACTCAAATCAATTTTGATAGCACCATTAGGAATCACCATTTCTTCATCATTAACGGGCAAGCTTCCTGAAGGAAAATTAAGCTGCATGCTAGCGGAGTTGACTATTCCATCTTTGGCGTTTTTAACAAACCACTTACGTGCGGTTGAAGCTATAAAATATGGCCAAAGCCTTTTTAAGTCATCAACAGAAGACCCCTCTCCTCCAATTTCAATATTAATACCCATGCCTTTTTGCAATAAATCTGCCCTGCCCTTTGCCCAAAGCAAAGCGTCAGGTTTTTTAACAATAATTTGGTCAATTCCGATTGCTCCATAAAGTGGAGCAACCCAACCAGAAAAATTTATTTGGTCAAATAAGTGTTTTTGCGCCTTTAAGTTATTTATATGAATATTCACATCACTTGCTTTAATCACCATGCTTAATGTTGGCCCAAAACTTTCATCAAATCCTAAGAAAAATTCACCCCCAGCAGTGGCATAGCTTTTTCCTACTAAAAATTTGGTCTTTTCAATTGTAAATTTTGCTTCCTTTGGAAACCACAAAGCATTTAGATTTTCTATAACAAGAGGGAAAAAGTCATCTTGAATTCTAAGATTGCTGTTTATTGGCTTAATAGAAAAAATGCCTTTTTCAATCAGGTTGTTATTTTCGTCATAATCGATATTAATTTCAATATTTCCACCACCCTTTACAGCGATAAGAGAACGTGGATCATCAAGAAATGTAAGCAAACTTGCAAAATCAATATTAATCAAATTTGCTATTAGCTTAGTTTTACTGCCAGCATTGCGTAAAAGTGAAAAATCAGATTTCACCTCACGGTTTGCTATTTGCGTTGTAAATTTACCTATTGCACCATGTTTATTGGCGGATATTTCAAAATGAATATTTGATAGCTGGCGGAATAAGCCATAAACGCTATCATGCATATCAATATTGCCATTTATTATCTTAAGGGAAGATATTTTTCCTTGTTTATTCAATCTCTCAAATTCTAATAGCCCAGCAAAAATTCCAGTGAAATTAGCAATCATTAAGTCATTATCAGACCTAAATTGAAATTGGCTTTCTTTAGGTGCTTCACCAGTTACATCAATACCTTTGGAGGTAATATCGACTAAAGGAAAAGAATTTTCTCCCTCCATGACCCAAACGGCGGCATCTTTACCTTCACTATCTTCAATAAATTCAAATTCACCTAATCGTGGACCGTGCAGATCTTGAATAATTTTAATTTTTGGCTGTAATAGAGTAATATTTACCCCCGGCTGTCCAAAAATTGCATTTAGTGGAGAGAAACCAATATCAAGTGATTCCATTTCAATTTTTGCGCGAGTTTTACTATCAATAAAAGTAACAGGTGAAAATTTAATGACAGGAATAGCGGCGGCTTCAAGTGCTAAGAACGGATTGCCAAGCTCAACTTCAAACCCTTTAGGCAAAGAATCAATAGCTATGTCATTTAGTTGCTTGTCAAACATTTGTAATGAAATAGGGCTAATTAATAGCTTTATATAAATAGCGAGTAAAATAAATAGCGGCACCGCAACAATGAATGCAATTGAGCGCTTATATCCTTTTACGGATTTTTTATTCTTTTTATCAACCGATTGTTTCGATGAAACCAATTTAACAAAGCCCATATTTTTTAATTTTGAAGACAATAAAAACTTAGCACAAATTAGGCAAAGTAAGTTTTATTATAGCTTAAAAATATAAAATCAATCCATAATTCTTCGTTTGTTAACCATAATGAGCGATTATGTATAAATAGTTCAGTATCGCTTAGGAGATAGCGTAGTGCAAATTAGTAGTCGGCGTATTGCATATGGCAACAGATTAAATGTGAATGTTTATGATTGCAACAAATCAATGATAAAACCAAGTGTGTTTTATGTAGTTTTCACATTTCTTTTAACAACTAATATCCTTACTATTGTTGGTTTTTTTATGTTTAGCGATATTGATAATCTGCTAAATAAAAGATCTAATGATATTTATGCCGCTTATGAAGATAGAGTGTCTTACCTTAGACTAGAGGTTGATAGACTTTATTCTCGTCAATATGCGCAAGCGGGTAATCTCAATTTACAAATTCAAGAGTTATCGCAACAACAAACGGCACTTAATGAGTTGCAACCTTATATTAAAGCATTAGCAATTAGCGCAAAAGAATTGGGGTTAGTTAGTGGTGCTAATTTAGCCCCCACTCCGCAACAAAAAATTGATGCAAATATTGTTACAGGATCAATCAATCAAACTGAAACAGACAAAAATCAAGTTTACATTCAATCAATTGAACAATCTATTTCTCAAATGCGAGATGAAAGCCAAGCTGCTTTATCAACAATTAGCTTAGCCGCAAGTAAATCAACAGAGAAAATTGTCAAGGAATTGAGAAAAATAGGAGTTCAACCAAATTTTTCAGCCTATGATCAAACTGCTAGTGGTGGTCCTTTTATTCCCTCAGATTCTCAATTCTCTAGCCTATTAAATGAAGTAAATTCTGTAACTTTAGCATTTGATAGATATAAAATAGCTCGTAAAGCAATCTCGCAGACACCAATTCATACACCTTTAAGGGGAAAGTATCGAATAAGTTCTTATTATGGAGCAAGAAAAGATCCAATAGTTGGTAGCTCGGCATTTCACTCAGGCACAGATATGGCAGCACCAAGAGGCAATTTTGTTTTAAGTGCGGCTGATGGTTTAATAATATTTGCTGGCAGAAAAGGTGGTTACGGTAATTTGGTGGAAATTAAACACGCCAGCGGATTAATCACTCGTTATGCGCATCTTTCATCATTTTCAGTTACCCCTGGGCAAAGAGTTAGGTCAGGTGCAGTAATTGCCAAAGTTGGCTCAACTGGCAGAAGCACAGGGCCGCATTTGCACTTTGAAGTTAGAAGTGGCAAAAAAAGCTTAAATTCATCAAATTTTATAAAAGCAGGTAAAAGATTATCTAACTATTTATAGGCTAATTCTCATCATTATTCCCAACTCTTTGAGATAGAGCCGCTTCCATAAAAACATCTAAATCTCCATCAAGAACATTGCTAGGCGCAGTGCTTTCAACATTAGTTCTTAAATCTTTCACTAATTGATATGGTTGCAATACATATGATCTAATTTGATGTCCCCAACCAATTTCAGATTTCGAACTCGCCTGCTCGTTTGCCGCATCTTCACGTTTTTGCAATTCTGCCTCATAAAGGCGCGCACGTAACATTGCCCAAGCACTAGCTTTATTTTTATGTTGCGATCTATCGTTTTGACATTGCACAACAATACCAGTCTCCAAATGAGTGATACGAACGGCACTGTCAGTAGTATTAACATGTTGACCACCAGCACCAGATGCACGATATGTATCAATTCTTACATCTGCTTCACTAACATCAATTTCAATAGAATCATCAATTACAGGATAAACCCAAGTGCTAGAAAAACTAGTATGACGGCGGGCTTGACTATCAAATGGTGAAATTCTAACCAGGCGATGCACACCGCTTTCAGTTTTTGCCCAGCCATAAGCATTATGGCCTTTAATCAAAATTGTTGCCGACTTAATTCCAGCCTCTTCTCCATAATGAACTTCAATCATCTCAACTTTATAGCTACGTCTTTCAGCCCAACGAGTATACATTCTCAAAAGCATAGATGCCCAATCTTGGCTTTCTGTGCCACCAGCGCCAGAGTGAACCTCTAAATAACAATCATTGGCATCTGCTTCGCCCGATAGCATGGTTTCAACTTGCATGCGTGCAGTAGAGTTAAATATTTTTTCCAAAGCCAATTCGGCTTCTTTTATTATTTCCTCATCGCCCTCCTCTTCACCCATTTCAATTAAGCCGATGTTATCGCTAAGTGAAGTTTTTATATTTGTAATATTCTTTATGTTATTTTCTAAATCTTGTCGCTGGCGCATAACTTCTTGAGCGTTTTTAGGATCGTCCCAAAGCGTAGAAGACTCAGCCAAAAGATTAAACTCATCGAGGCGAGATTGTGCATCTTCCCAGCCAATATGACGCTGTAATAAGGCGATAGTTTTTTCTATTTCATTGATAAATGTTTGAATTTCGGTACGCATAAAAAATCACTTTGAAAAAATATTATAATTAGCTAGCAAGAGCTAACTCAACAACTAGATTAATTTAGCAAAATGTCAGAATAATCCACCACGCCCAGCATTAGCATCAGTAGTGCTATTTATATCGATATTTAAGAAAGCCTCAGAGTTAACACCAATGATAGAGGTTATTAAATTTGGTCCAGTACCGGGTTTAAACGCTTCTAAAATAGCGGACTCACCAGCAATTGCTTTAATTCCTGTAGCTGGATCAATCCACTCTTGATTCATTCCTACAGGCATTAAAAATGGTGTAGCAGGCTTTCCTGCAAGTGCTTTTCCAACAAAATCAACGAAAATTGGTGCTGCTAACTCGCCACCAGTAGCTGATCTACCCATTGATTTTGGTGTGTCATATCCAATATAGACCCCAACTGCTAACTCAGGCGTAAAACCAATAAACCAAGCATCTTTATAATCACTTGATGTGCCAGTTTTACCTGCAACAGGACGACCAAGGGCTTTTACTCTCTTGCCTGTTCCACGTTGCACCACCCCTTGCAACATAGAAGTAATTTGGTAAGCAGTCATTGGGTCAAGAACCTGATCCCTATTATCAATAATGGTTGGCTCACTCTGATTATTCCATTGCTCAGCATTGCAACCATCACAAATTCTTTCGTCATGCTTGAAAATTGTATTACCACGCCTATCTTGAATACGATCAATTAATGTCGGAATAATTCTTCGTCCACCATTTCCAATCGTTGCAAAAGCAGCGGTTAATTTCATATCGGTTGTCTCACCCGATCCAAGCGCCATGGCAAGCACAGGCATTAGATTATCGTAAATACCAAACATTCTTGCATATTCAGAAACAAGCGGCATGCCAATGTCTTTTGCCAAGCGAACAGTCATAACATTACGACTTCTCTCAATTCCACGACGTAATGTTTGAGGGCCATAATATCTTTCAGAATAATTCTCAGGCTTCCAAATTGTTCCATCATTTTGACGAAGCTCGAGTGAAGCATCAAGCACAACAGAGGCAGGAGTATAGCCATTATCAAGGGCTGCAGCATAAACAATTGGTTTAAAAGTAGATCCCGGCTGTCGCATTGCTTGGGTAGCTCGGTTAAATTCAGACGCAGCAAATGAAAACCCACCAACCATTGCCAAAACTCGACCAGTTCTTGGATCCATAGCAATCAGTGCGCCTTCAACCTTTGGCACTTGGCGCATAGTATAAATGCCTTCTTCATCTGGCACTTGCTCAACATAAACAACATCTCCAACCTTTAATATTTGAGATAAAGGCTTTTTAACCCATTTAATTTTTGGACCTGGGAGCTGAGCAATAATTCTATCATCTGAAATTTTTCCATCAGTATTTGCACTAGGGCGAATGCCAATTTTTGCTTCATTAGTTTGCATTTCAAGTATAACAGCAAGCTTCCATTCAGGAATATCTCTTAATGGTTTTTGCTCAAATAATGTCACCCCCCAATCATTTGAAATATCGATTGTTGCAACAATTCCATGAAAGCCACGTGCGCTATCATATCTTATTAAGCCGTCCATCAATGCTTTTCTGGCATAAGTTTGCATTTGTGTATTAAGCGTGGTGCGAACACTTAGCCCGCCACCATATAAATGCTCTTCACCATAAATTTTAATTAATTCACGCCTTACTTCTTCTGAAAAATATTCAGCAGAAAATACTCTTGAACCAGAAGCGCGTGGAATAACATTTAGATTATCTTTTTTTGATATTTCTGCCTGCTCTTGCGTAATAAAGCCATTTCTAGCCATTTGCCCAATAACCCAATTTCTACGCTCAATTGCCGCTTTTGGTCGGCGAAATGGGTGATAATTACTTGGACCTTTTGGAATCGCAGCAAGATATGCCGCCTCAGAGACTGAAAGCTCATAAAGTGCTTTATCAAAATAATTTAATGCCGCCGCTGCAATACCATAAGAATTAAAACCAAAGAAAATTTCATTAAGATATAACTCTAAAATCTCATTTTTAGAAAAAGTTGATTCGATACGTAAAGCTAAAACCGCCTCTTTAATTTTACGATCCCAAGTTTGCTCAGAGGTAAGCAAAAAGTTTTTAGCAACCTGCTGAGTAATAGTAGAAGCCCCAACAAGTCGAGAGCTTGATCCTTCAAGCCTTTGTGTAATATTATCACGAATTGCACGAATAATGCCATCTATTGCGATTCCACCATGAGAATAAAAGTTTTTATCTTCAGCTGACAAAAACGCTTGAATCACTAGGGGTGGAACGGTTTCGATTGACTGAAAAAGTCTCCTTTGGCGTGCATATTCAGCTAATAAAGAGCCATTAGCGGCATGCACACGTGTTGTTACAGGAGGTTGGTAGTCGGCCAGTGCTTGATAGTTTGGAAGGTCTTTTGAAAGGTCAGAAATAAACCAGACAACAACGGCTACTATTATCAAACCAACAAATAATCCAAAGCTGAATAACCAGCCAATTATGCGTAACATTTATTCAAAAGCCTTATTGTTTAGTTTATTCTAAAATATACACATCACCATATGATACAAGAGCTAGTCATAATTGTGGACATAAAAATTATTTTTATTAAATCACTCATTTTCTACATTATCAAAATAAGTAGCAATTCCTCGAGCAATTGCCTCACTTACTCGATTGCGCCATTCATTTGAAGTTAGATTGCTAGCATCATTATGATTTGATAAAAACCCTAATTCAATTAATATTGCTGGAATGTCAGGTGACTGAAGCACTAAAAAATCAGCTTTTCTAATAGGAAATCTTCGTAATTCCACGCTTGGTTCTAATTGTTTGACAATCGAAGTTGCAACCATGAACGATTGTTTGCGCATTTCTCTACGCATTAAGTCTAGCAAAATTGAAACTACTTGGTCTTTCATTTCTTGCGATTCTTCACTCTCAAAGCCAGCAATAATATCGCTTTTATTCTCATTCTCTGCCAAAATCTTATCTAAGCTATCGGTTGCCTCTTCATCTCTTGTATAAACACTCAAACCACTAACTTCAGATTGATCAAAACTATCGGCATGTATTGAAATGAATAAATCAGCCTTATTCATTCGAGCAACTAAAACTCTTTTTGCTAAACGAATGCTATCATCACCATCTCTAGTTAAAGCAACATCAAATCTTTGCGAATTTAGCAATAATGTTTGTAAGTTTTTAGCAAATTCAAGTGTAATATCTTTTTCTTTTATGCCATTATTGGCACTAGCGCCATTATCTCTGCCGCCATGCCCTGGATCAATAATAATCAGTGGTTTAGATTTCGCAATTACATTTAAATCACCAGGATTATTTGAGTGATCACCAAGATTAACTTTACTCCCTGTTTCATTATTATTTATTCGTTGCCCAGTGCTAAAAACCATATCTGCCTTTGCATTTTCAACAAATTGCATTTCATTTGTAATAACAATATCAACAACAAGCCGTGCTGGTTGATTTTCAAATGGTTCAAGCACATATGCCTGTTGAACAAGTGCAGGGGTTTTAAGAGAAAGCCACGTTCTGATTCTACCATTTTGGACTTTTTCTATTTTTACATTCGAAATAATACCCTTTTGGGAGAATGTAATTTCATCAGAAAAACCAACATCAAAAGCCTGAACATCAATAGCAATTTGCAATGACTTATCTTGATTTATTATTGAAACCAAAGCAAATTTTGTTTTTGCGCTAAGATCAATAACTAATCGAGCTCTTTCTGGGGTAGAAGAAATTCTAGCTGCAAGCACTGTAGGTAATTGTTGACTGGTATTTTTGGCTATTAACTCATTTTGGGCAAATGTTGGTAGGCTTGCAAATGCAAAAAAAACTAGAACAACAAATATATTGATCTGTTTATAAAAATACATGATTCACCTAACTATCTAATAGCAATATTATTGGTAGTGACAAAATTTTGCACATTATTATTTTGATTCGTAAACATAGATTAAGCTTTAATGAGGGGTAAATATGAATAAAACCTTCAAAACATATTATAAAACATGTATTTTATATAAGATTTCATGTGTTTTATATAAGATTTCCTGCATTTAATTATTTGCTATTGCTAATTAGGCTCAACAGCCCTAAACGATTTGTGTGGAGGGATTTTTCCTTCATCTTGTTGATGATGAAGTTATTTAGGTATTTATCGTAAAAATGCTAAACACAACCCTCACATTAGCCTCTAGGCGTATTTTACGTCTTTAGAAGTTCGAATTCCGGCGTTTTGCCGAATAGTGATATTGCTTAAAAACCAACTATCGCTCAAAATATGGGATAATAACAATGATAAGCGCACAAAAAATATCAAAGGGGGTATTTAGCAATATTGCAATAAGCCTTTGGTTGCGCTTTAGATTTATCACACAATTCATTTGCGCTATATGCGCCCTTTTAACAAACAAATTCGCCATATATTTTAGCTCATTGCTCTACCCGTTTTTTATGGCAGAGCAAGCAGAAATATTATGGCATGGAGTATTAAACTATCATGGCAACAAAAAGAATGTTGGTGGACGCCACCCACCCAGAAGAAACCCGTATAATTGTTACGGACGGCAATCGTTTAGAAGAGTTTGATTTTGAATCTGCCTCTCGCAAGCAATTAAGAGGCAATATTTATTTAGCTAAAGTTACCCGAGTAGAACCCTCTTTGCAGGCGGCATTTGTGGAATATGGCGGCAATCGTCATGGCTTTTTAGCATTTTCTGAAATCCACCCCGATTATTATCAAATTCCTGTTGCTGACCAAGAAGAAGCGCCGCAAGAAACTGAGGAAAAAGCAGCGCCACTTGAGATTGATGCAAAAGATACTGATGTAGTTGAAGAAACTGCTGAGCAGGTCGAGAATGACGAAGCTGATTCAGATTCTAGTGATTCTGAAAATGAAGACGACAATTCTGAAAGCAAGTTAGCAGATGAAGGCATTGAGCAAATTGGCGGAATTGATCCGCTTGATGAGGACGAGCCTGTAGAGAAAAAAGCTCCAATAAAAAAATATAAAATTCAAGAAGTAATCAAGCGCCGTCAAGTTATGTTAGTGCAAGTAGTAAAAGAAGAGCGTGGCAATAAAGGCGCAGCACTTACGACATTTCTTTCATTAGCTGGTCGATATTCAGTTTTAATGCCAAACACTCCTCGTGGTGGCGGAATTTCTCGCAAAATCACTAATGCAGGCGATAGAAAACGCCTAAAAGAAGTAGCAAGCGAACTTGAAGTTGCTCCTGGTATGGGCGTGATTTTGCGTACTGCTGGGGCTTCAAGAACCAAAGCTGAAATTAGGCGTGATTTTGAATATTTAATGCGTCTTTGGGAAAATGTAAGAACTCTTACGCTAAAAACCTCTGCGCCTTGCCTTGTTTATGAAGAGGGCAGTTTAATTAAGCGCACAATTCGTGATCTCTATAATAAAGACATTACCGAATTATTGGTTGCTGGTGCAAATGCGCATGTTGAGGCAAAAGAATTCATGAAAATGATTATGCCGACCCATGAGAAAAAGGTTAAACTTTATAAAGGTGACAAGCCAATTTTTTCTAAATATAACATGGAAACTCAGCTAGATTCTATGTTCTCCCCGCAAGTTACCCTACCCTCTGGTGGTTATATTGTTATCAACCCGACAGAAGCATTGGTATCAATTGATGTGAACTCTGGGCGAGCAACAAAAGAGCGTAATATTGAGGCAACCGCACTTCAAACTAACATTGAGGCGGCAGAAGAAGTCGCTAGGCAATTGCGCTTGCGTGATATGGCGGGTCTTGTGGTAATTGACTTCATCGACATGATGGAAAAGAAATCTATCCGCAGTGTTGAACGCAAATTAAAAGACGCTTTACGCAACGATAGGGCGAGAATTCAAGTTGGGCGGATTAGCCATTTCGGATTGCTTGAAATGAGCCGTCAACGCATGCGTTTTGGAGTGCTAGAAAGCTCAACAAATGTTTGCCCAACCTGCGCTGGTGCAGGCATCGTTAGATCTGTTGAAAGCATGGCACTAATGGTTATGCGTTCAATTGAAGATCACGTTCAACGCAAGCCAAATAATTCAATCAATGTGAAATTGCCTGCCGATACGGCGTTGTTTTTGTTAAACGCAAAACGAATTTCGCTTATTGAACTTGAAACTAAATATAATCTTTCTATCACTATTTCTAGCGATTCAACTTTACTTGGTTCTGGTTATGAAATTGTAAAAGGTGAAAAGCGAAAAGAAGCTGTTAGCCCAACTCATGTTAGTGTTGATTCTACTCATATGGCTGAGGTCGAGATTGAAGAAGAAGTAGAAGTTGAAGATAATAATGGCGAAGAAGAAAAACCAACTTCAAAACGTCGTCGCCGCGGAAGCAGAAATCGTAATAAGAATAATGCTGATTCAAGTCAAAATGATAATGAAGTGCAAAATGATGAGAGCAAAGATACGTCTACTGTTGAGGTAAGCGAAAACTCTGAAACGATTGAGGGCGAAGAAGAACCTAAAAAACGCCGTCGTAGAGGAAGACGAGGCGGTCGCCGTAATAACAATCGTAATCAAACAAATTCTGGCGACAATGAAAACTCACAAGATTCTAGCCAAGATTCTAGCCAAGATTCTAGCATTGAGCAATCAGAGGTAAATATAGAGGCAAGTGAAGATAAAAAAACAGAAGCTAAACCTGAGAGTAAAGTTGAAACCGTGAAGGTTGAGACGGCTGAGCAGGTAAAAGAAAAGCCAAAACGCAAGCCAAGAAGACCTAGAAAAAAGGCAGAAAGTAGTGAAAACCAAGAAGTAGCAAAAGTTAGCGAAGATACTTCTAAAGAAGAAAAACCCAAAACTAAGGCTAAAGCTAAAACTAAGGCTAAACCTAAGAGTAAAGCTAAAGCTAAGCCAAGTGCGAGTAAAAAACCAGTGAATGATGAGATTGTTGTCACATCATCAAAAGCAGATGATGAAGCTGAAAAAAAACCTAAAAAAGGCGGCTGGTGGCAGCGTAATATTTTTGGATAATTAAAAACCCCCTGTCCGCTATTTAGTGGGCAGGGCTTAAAAAGTCTTTTATTTTTTCTAATGCTAATTTAATTTCCAAATGCGATCCAGCATAAGAAAACCGCACATATTTATGCCCATTCAATCTATCAAAATCTGCCCCCGGAGTTGCGGCAACGCCTGATTTTTCTAACATTTGCTGACAAAAATCTAATGAATCATTTGTAAATTTTGATACATTTACATAAACATAAAAAGCACCATCTGCTAAACCTACTTCATCAAATCCTAATGCCTTTAAGCCATTTGTTAATAGCATTCGATTTTCTTTATATTGCTGTTTATTGGCAAGGGAATATTCGTCCTCCTCAAGTGCTGCAATCGCGGCTACCTGACTAAGTGAGGGGGCGGAAATAAACATATTCTGCTGTAGTATTTCAGCTTTTCTAATAAGTGAATTTGGCATAATCAACCACCCTATTCTCATTCCTGTCATGCAATAATATTTTGAAAAACTATTCGCAATAATCACATTATTATCAAACTCTAGCGCAGTGATAGATTTTTGCTCATAATCAAGACCATGATAAATTTCATCAGAGATTAAACGAACACCA
>Ga0256834_1001877_pt1 | contig 13769 bp, 12 predicted proteins | sample 4281140metaG_FD_190536 | JGI IMG/M metagenome (GOLD analysis project Ga0256834, IMG submission 190536) | Hydrothermal vent microbial communities from East Pacific Rise, Pacific Ocean - 4281-140 | ecosystem: Environmental > Aquatic > Marine > Hydrothermal vents | place: Pacific Ocean: East...
CATGATAATTGCTAACCAGATATATCCAGCATTAACTGCTGCTTGCATCACATAAATTTTACCCCAAAATACTGAGAATGGTGGAACACCTGCAAGTGATAACATAAACAGTGCCATAATCACAGCACCAATTGGCATAATTTGGATAAGCCCTGCAAACTTTTCATAAGGGTGGTCATAACGTTTATCAAATCTTCTTGTCTTGTGACGAGAAATCCATAACATAGCAAATGCCCCTAAGTTTGTAAACATAAAGAGTGCATAGTATAAGAATATACTTGTATTTCCCTCTGTCGTATCAAGTGCGAGTGCTGCCATGATGAAACCTGCATGAGAGATAGATGAATATGCTAACATACGCTTCACATCATTTTGCACCAGTGCCATGATGTTCGCAAGTGTCATTGTAAGTACTGCGATAATAAGAATCGTCCATCTTACCCATTCAATACCTAAATCAATATACATACCAAAGATTCTGATACTCACAACAAATGCAGCTATCTTAGGTACAACAGACATATATCCAGCCAATGGAGCAGATGCACCTTCATAGACATCTGGTGCCCATGTATGGAAAGGGAACAATGAAAGCTTAAATGCAAAGGCAACCAGTAAAAGTACCGATGAACCAAAGATAGCTATCATCAAGCCTGCTTCATCAAGACGTGTAGCCATCACTTCTGCTACTTTGTAAAGCTCCACTGAACCAGTCAAAGCATAAACAACTGCAGAACCCATAGCAAAGAATGCAGCGGCTAATGCACCCATAGTAAAGTACTTCACTGCTGCCTCATATGAGTTAGCTCTATTGTGCAATGCTATAAGGGTATAGAGGGACAATGATGCTGTCTCTAACCCTACAAAAATAAGAATAAGGTTATCTGTAGCCACCATAAACTGGAACCCTGCAATCATAAACAAGAAGAGTGCAAAGAACTCAGGATAAGAATACTCATGGAAACGTTTAGAAGTCAGTGCCAATGGGATAAATATCATCGACCCACCAATAATCATCAATTGGGAGATAATAGAGATACCATCTATGAGCATCACATCAAAGAAACCACGTTCATTGATAGTAAGTCCCAGTACCGCACCAAAGTCAATAAAAAGTACCAAAACAGTAAGCATCACATAAAGTGATTTATGTAGTTTGCTATTGAGTAAATCAATGATAAGCACAATCAAACCACCCGCAATAGCAATAAGCATAGGGGCAAGTGTGATAAGGTTTAGCTCTGCTAAACTTACGTTAATAGGCTCTAACATTATTTTGCCTCCTTTGTTGATTTTGCAACTTTTATCATATCTTTTGCCTCATCCGTTCTTGCCTTGTCGTGCATAAATGTCAAGAGAGCTTTTACTGAATTATCAATAGGTTGTAAAACTGGTTTCGGGTAGACACCCAACCAAATAACAATAGCAACCAATGGTATAAGTGACCAAGTCTCTCTTGCATTTAAATCTTTTAATACTTTATTTTCTTCTTTGTCTAGTGGACCAAAGAAAGCAAGTTTCATTACTCTAAGCATATAAACAGCCCCTAAGATGATAGAGGTACCTGCTAAGATAGTTATCATAGGAGATACTTTATAGAAACCAAGCAATACTAAGAACTCACCAACGAAACCAAAAGTAAGTGGTAACCCTACCGATGCCATAAGCATAATTCCAAAAATAATGGCAAATTTAGGCATGACCGCTGCCAATCCACCAAACTCTGAAAGAAGTTTTGTATGACGTCTTTCATAAATCATACCGACTAACATAAACAGTGCCCCAGAGACGATACCGTGAGATAACATTTGGAAAACTGAACCTGAAAGTCCCTCTGCATTCATAGCAAAAAGTCCTAACATGATGATACCCATGTGCGATACTGAAGAATAAGCAATCACTTGTTTCATATCTTTTTGAGCGTATGCAATCATCGCTGTATAGATAATCATAATAAGCGAAAGTACAGCAATTGGTGTGATAGCCATCACTGATGCATCTGGGAACATTGGAAGTGAAAATCTTACAAATCCGTAGGTACCCATCTTAAGAAGTACTGCAGCAAGGATAACCGAACCGATAGTTGGTGCTTGCCCGTGTGCATAGGGGATCCAAGTATGGAATGGAAACATAGGTACTTTAATAGCAAACCCGATAAAGAATGCTGCAAAAAGCCATAACTGATAATTAACAGGTAAATCTAATGCGTACCAATCCGTAATAGCAAATGACCATACACCTGATATATCATGATAAAGAAATGCTACAAACAACATCCCCACAAGCATGATAAGTGACCCTGTAAATGTATACAAGAAAAACTTAATAGATGCATAAATTCTTAAAGGCCCACCCCACGCACCGATGATATAAAGCATCGGGACAAGAGAAAGCTCCCAGAACAAGTAAAAGATAATAGCATCAAGTGCAACAAATACACCTACCATTGTCATCTCTAAGAAAAGAAGCGTAATAATCATGTTTTTAATATTTTTAGTCTCACCCATAGATGCCATACCAATCAACGTCATCAATGTTGTCATAAGAATAATAAACAGTGAGATTCCATCTACACCTAAATAGTATGAAATACCCATATCAGGAATCAAAGGGATTAACTCAACAAATTGCATCCCTGCATTGTTCATATCAAAACTAAACCATAACCATAAAGAGAGGAAAAACTCAATCGCTGTTACGGTGATACCGTAAGACCTTGCACTCTCTTTATCTACTACAAATCCTAGCAATCCTGCGATTGCTGGGAAGAATACCAATATACTTAAAATATTATCCATTTTATCCCCTTAACCTATCATCGCTGAGATTGCAGCGATTACCAATAATAGTACACCACCAAAAGCCATCCAGTTTAGATAGTTAGAAAGGTTACCTGTTTGCATTGCTCTTGTTTTATCACCTGTACTGTAGAAAAATTTAGCGATATTATCTACCGTTGCATCTACAATTTTTAAATCTATTTTTGTCCAGAACACTTCTGAAATCATCGCATAAGGTTTAGTGATAAACTCTTCATAAAACTTAGGTACATAGTACTGATTTTTAAGAAGTTTATAGAAGAATCCTTGTTCAACTTCTTCATTTCTTTTCCAAGCTTTCTCACCTGTTCGTGCATACTTTAAGTACGCAATCACAATACCAGACACTGCAAAGAAAATAACAATAAGTCCTAAATATGTCGCAAGATGATGTGTATGTTCAGACATTTCATACTGAACCCCTTCACCTAGTTGATATATGAATCCTTTATATGCACCCATAAACCAACCTGTGATGATTGCGAGTACTGCAAGTGGTGACATAGCCACAAGTACAAATTTGTACATTTCGTGTGGGTGGAAACCTAATGCGGTGTGTCTGTCTTCACCATGGAATGATAAGAAGATTTGTCTAAACGAATAGAATGCTGTCATACCTGCAGTAATGACTAACATTATCCATAAGATGTATGTATGTTCATTAAATGCTGTCTCAATGATGGCATCTTTTGACCAGAATCCTGCAAGAGGTGGTAAACCAGCAAGTGCAATAGATGCGATAGTCATGTAAATCCATGTCCCTCTCATCTTCTTTCTTAAGTCTCCCATTTTAAAGAGGTCAAGTTCATCATGCATAGCATGCATCACGTTACCTCCACCAAGGAAGAGAAGTGCTTTAAAGAATGCATGGGCTGCAAGGTGGAAAAGTGCTATCCAGTATGCACCAAGACCAGCGGCTGCAAACATATATCCAAGTTGAGAAAGTGTTGAGTACGCAATAATACGTTTTAAGTCACGTTCAACAAGTGCCATAGAAGCAGCATAGAAAGCAACAAATGTACCCAATGATGCAATAAAGAATGATACTTCAGGTGTTTCTGCAAATAGTGGATTTGCACGAATTACTAAGAATACCCCTGCTGTTACCATCGTTGCTGCGTGAATCAATGCAGAAACAGGTGTAGGACCTTCCATCGCATCTGTAAGCCATGTATGTAGTGGAAACTGTGCCGATTTACCCATCGCCCCAATAAAGAGTGCGATGGCAGCTGTTGTTAAAATAGTATCACTCAAGTATGGAATCTGTGCAAATACTTCATCGTACTGTAGTGAACCTGTGTTCCAGTAGATAATAAAAATACCCACAAGCATTCCAAGGTCAGCGATACGGTTCATAATGAACGCTTCGTTTGCTGCCCATGATGGTGAGATAGATGGATTGTCTTCTCTGGCTTGATCTGGTTTATGATACCAAAAACCGACAAGTAACCATGAACAGACACCCACACCTTCCCAACCGATAAAAAGACCTGCAAAGTTATCTGACATTACAAGGACCATCATTGAAAATACGAATGCAGAAAGGTAAGAGAAGAATCTATTAAAACTCTTATCATGATCCATATACCCGATAGCGTAAATATGTACGATAGTTGAAACAAAAGAGACTACGACCATCATCGTTACAGAAATCTGATCTATCACAAATCCAAATGGAATGCTGATATCTCCAGCAGAAATCCAGTCCATCATTGTCACATGAATCACTTCACCTGTTGTAAAAAGATTATATGCCAATGTTGCAGATGCTGCAAAAGCTGTGGCTAAGAGTGCAGATGCCACATACCCTACAAACATTTTTCTTTCACTCATACCAAAGAGTGATGCAAATAAAGAACCTACAAATGGTGCAAAAAGTGCTACATATACTAAATTTTCCATTCTTATCCTCTCATGCTTGCTAGGTCGTCTAAGTCAAGAGAACCATACTTTTTATACAATACGATTAAAATACCAAGACCCACTGCTACTTCTGATGCTGCAATAGCGATGATGAAGAATGCGAACATTTGTCCTGTTAAATCATTGTAATAATGTGAAATCGCTGCAAATGCAATATTGACTGCATTGAGCATTACCTCTGTTGCGAAGAAAAGCATTAAAAGGTTTCTTCTTCTAAGTACGCCTACTAATCCTATGGAAAAGAGTATCGCTGAAACGATTAGGTAGTGAGATAAACCTATCATTTGTCATCCTTTACTATCATAATTTCGTCGTCTGCACTCATGTCTTCAGTGAGACTTTCATCCATTTTCTTACCTGCAAGGATGATACCTGCAATCATTGCTACCAGTAACATCACTGCTGCAACTTCAAATGGTATAAGGTACTTAGTAAAAAGAACCATACCAACATCTTGTGCATTACCTACACCTTCTGTCATAGGGTAAAGTGCGACAATAGTATCTGAGTAAATAGGTGCTGCAAACATAAGTACTAAAACCAATGCTGAAAGACCCCCTAGTAAAAATACCAAAGTATTGTTTGTATTTTTCTCTTTTATATCTCTTGTCGCGTCAAAGAACATCATTGCAAATGAGTAAAGAGCCATGATAGCTCCTACATAAACGATAAGTTGAACCACACCCAAGAAGTCTGCTCCCAAGATAAAGAAAAATCCTGAGATGAGCACCATTCCCGCGGCAAGTGATGTCATCGCATACAGTACATTTTTACTTAATACTGTTATGAGAAACAGTCCTATTGTTAAAGCCGAAAATAGGTAAAAGGCTACAATTTCATACATTTTATTTCCCTTTTAGTACGCAAGTGGCGTTTGTTTGATATTTTCATCAGCATTTGGTGAGATAGCACCAAAACCATCATACTCTTGTTGTAAGTTAAGCTTATCTATCGGTGTAAGCATATCTTCAAAGAGTGAAAATCCTGCACGCTGTTCTGAAGCATTCTCATAACGAGGTCCATGAACAATGGCAAGTTCGGGACATACTTCAGCACAGTACCCACAGAAAATACAACGACCAAAGTTAATGGTATATTCACTCACTTCTTTACGTTGATTTTCATCATATCTTGTATCCATAGAGATACAATTTGAGATACATATCTTTTCACAGAGACCACACCCAATACATCTATAGCTACCAGATTCTAGTAATCTAAGCATATCGTGGATGGCTCTATATCTTGGTGAAATAGGCATTTTTTCAAATGGATATTTTACTGTGTGCATGTCACCTTGAAAAAGTGCTTTAAACATCGCTTTTCCAGTCACCCAAAGACCTACAAAAAGTTCACCTTTAACTGCCCTAGTAATGAACTGTACAAATTTCGCCTTATTGGTTGTTGGCGAAACACCTACATCTAATGTGGTGTAGTTTTGTACACCTACATTTCTATTTTTAAATTGTTCTAAACTCATACCTACTCCCTTATACCATTACAACTAATGCTGTAATCAAAATATTGATTAGCGCCAATGGCATCAATACTTTCCAACATAACCACATCAACTGATCTGGTCTGATGTGTGGCCAAGATGCTCTTACCCATAACATGAGGAAGAAGAAAAATGCAATTTTAAGCATAATAAGCAACCATCCAATTGAGAATCCAAACAACATAGTTTCAGGATTATAACCACCCATAAACACAATCGATGCAATAACTGAGATAGTAATCATATTTGCATATTCTCCAATGAAGAACATACCCCATCTCATTCCTGAATATTCTGTTGCATAACCCGAAACAACTTCTGCCTCATGCTCCAAAAGGTCAAAAGGTGTTCTGTTAGTCTCTGCAAATCCTGCAATGAGGAAAAGTACAAATGCCACTGGTTGATAAAACATCATCCATACACCTTCGTCATGTTGATAATTATTAAAATCAACAAAAGAAAGTGAACCAACCAACATAATAGGTGCTAAAATAGAAAGCCCTGTAACTACTTCATAAGAAAGAAACTGAACTGCTGTTCTTGCTGCCCCGATAATACCCCATTTGTTAGCTTGAGACATACCTGCTAAAAGAGGACCATAAAGTCCCGCTGCCATCATACCAAGCACAAATAAGATACCAATGTTTAAATCTGATGCAATTGATGGAACAAATACACCGCCTAATACAGGAATAAACTCAGGAATCGTAAAATCTGGGAAAACAGGTACCGCAGAGAGTGCAATAAATGCAGTCGCTGCTGTAATCACTGGTGCAATTTTAAAGATGAATTTATTTGCATTTTGAGGAATAATATCTTCTTTAGTAAAAAGTTTTATCCCATCTGCCGCAATTTGTAGTAACCCATAAGGTCCTACGTGCATTGGCCCAAGACGTCTTTGCATAAATGCAAGTACTTTTCTTTCTATAAATGTACCAAATCCAGCCAACGCAGAAATAATCGCTAAGATAAGTACTGCTTTAATCAATACTCCCACCCAAGTGACTTCTGGTAATAAATCTACTACTGTTTCTCCCATATTACGCCTTTCTCAATGTTACTGTTTTATATCTAGATTCACCAAAGAGGTCATATACACCTTCAGCTGCTCTATAGTCAGGAACTTTTACAATATCCCCCGTCATTTTTGCATCTGCAACCACATCTAAAGTGATACTTCCATTTTCAAATACAACTTCCACTTTATCGCCTAAGCTCTCTGCTTTTTCAACACTTGCATACAATGCAAATGCTTCAAAGATTTCATGAGACTTGTCTGTAAAGTCATTGAATTGTCTAGCAGGGTTACATCTGTATGCGATATCACCTTCTAGCACTGCATTTTCATCACACTTTTCAACTTCTGGAAGTTCAGTTTCAACATTTGATGTTTCCAAAACATACCCACGGTTATCTGTGCCATCATTGTCAAATGAATTGGTAAGAGCATCAAACTCAATGCCCTTAAAGCCTCTCTCTTTAGGAAGAGTTGCAGTCCAGTCAATCGTTAACTCTGGTGCACCTACTAAGACTTTCATAAGATCATTCAGTTCGTATCCATTGTATTCAACAGCTGCATTGGTAGGAAGCAGACGTTTACCGATGTTACATAATGTTCCCTCTTGTTGGTTCATAGCTGGCATATCAAGGTCACCCGTGCCAAGTGCAGAGAGTTTAAAGTCACCATTTTCGTTGTATCCTACAGTATAACCACTTGGAGCATCATCTAGCTCACAAATGAGTGCTACACCTAATGCATTTGACTTTGGAGGTGTCATCACAACATTGATAGGACATGTAGCTTCAACAAGAGCCACAAGTTTAGCAATGTTTTCTGCTTTGTCATGGTAATATAAATCTTCACCTAGCATCATAGAGAAATTTTCTTTTTTCTTCATCATTTTTGCAAAAACATCATCAAATTTAGATGCGTCTCCACCAAGTAAATCAATCAGACCGTTTGTAGAGACTGTAATCTCTTTTTCAACCATCTCTTTTACTTTCTTAGATACTTCTTCCTCTTCACCAGTCTCTTCGTTAAGTACCATCTCTTTAACTGTTTTTTCAACTTTCTCTTTAATAGTCTTAGTCTCAGTTGTTTTAAAACTCTCGATATAGTCTTTTACTTCTGATGGAAGTTTTTCTTTATCTGCAAACAAGTCAAGTACCAAGTAAAGCGCTGCTTCTTCAAGTCCTACTTTATGGTTAAAGATTTCAACATTTTTACCAAAAGTTGGAATAAGTGTATCACCCACTGGGTGGAAGTAAAGTCCTGCACCTTTGTTCATTTTCTGTACATTGTTAAATGCATATTTCATAGCAGGAGAATCATTTCTAAGTGCTGCACCTATAGAGATAACAAAATCAGACTTTTTCATTATCGCATCGGTGTCTGTACTCCAAAGTGCATTTCCAGATGCTGCTTCATAGTGGTTTAGGAATTTTTGGAAAGCTCTTACTTCAAGGTTGTAAAGTTTCAGACCCATTTTTTCTTTAAGTGTTTGAAGCATTGCTGCTTCTTCGTTTGTAATCATAGCATTGAAACGAACAGTCTCTGCTTTTTTAAATGCTTCTATCGCTGCATCAAAAGCAGCCTTGTCTTTTGTAGCCGTTGTATTTTGGAAATCATAAGCAAAACGTGCAGAACCATCCAAAGAGACATAAGACCATTCATTGGTAATTCTAAAGATTTTTTCTGTTCTGTCTTCAATAGAAGTTGGTTTTACTTCGTAGTAAATTTGTGCACCATCCGATGAGTGTGCTGCTACTGCTGGCACTCTTTTTAAGTCCCATGCGTTTGACTGGTAAACAAAATCTCTACTTACCAATGCCCCAACAGGACATACCGCGACACACTCACCACAGTCAGAACAGTTTGTCTCATCTGTGCCATTACTTGGAGCAATCACAGACTTTTGTAATTTGTTCCACATTGAATACGCATCTTTAGGCATCGTCTCTTTATAAGCCTTATCAAGATCTGCACCCCCACGTTTTGTGGTCGTAATGGCAGCATCACCTATCATATCTTTACATACTGTCGTACAACGCTCACATACAATACAAAGACCTGGATCATAATGTAGTACCGATGACCAATTTGCCACTTCACGTTTAGTATCTGGAATCATATAACTTTGAGAATCAACGCCAAGCTCTAGTGTGTAGTTTTGTAACTCACACTCACCAGACTTGTCACATACACCACACTGAAGAGGATGGTTTACATCATACACTTCCATAATGGCTCTACGTTCTTCAAGGATGTTTGGTGTATCTATCGTAACTTCCATCCCCTCTTTTACTTTTGTGTTACAAGAGTATACCTGCTTACCATCTGCTTCAACAAGACAGATACGACAAGCCAATGTTGGCGAACATCTTGTCAGATAACATATAGCTGGTACAAAAATATCGTTGGCACGAGCAGCATTAAGAATATATTCACCCTCTTTCGCTTTATACTCTGTACCATCAATCGTGATACTAACCATATTTTCTACTGTTTTTACTTCACTCATTGTTGTTTCCTACTATGTTTGATTGCTTTTTTAAAGCTAGTCTGCTAAATCTACAAGATAATAGCGAAGTAGCACTTAGTATTTTAAGATAAATGATTAACTCATCAAATTCCTTTTATGATATGTGTCAATTTTAAACACCTTATTGATAAATAATCTATTGGGCTTTATTTCTGCTTCACTAAATTATAATATCCATTGATTTTTACAGGTGACTCAATCTTCTGTCTGATGTGTAAATTTGTTACAATTAGATGCACTCCATCTATATAATAGCCTCTATAAAACCAATAATAGATCTTTATGTGTGTAAATATGGTATATTTCCAAAAAAAAGGATATACATGGCTTCAGAAAAATTAGTAGATATCGCAATTATCGGTGCAGGACCTGGAGGAATGGCATCAGCCATTGAGGCAAAACTTGCAGGAATTGAAAATATTATTGTTATCGATAAAGCATCAACACATAATGACATGATTCACAAATTTTACAAAAAAGGTAAAAGAGTTGATAGAGACTGGATGGGAATCAAGTTTGAATTTGAAGGTAATGTAACTTTTGATGAGTGTTCAAAAGAAGAATACATCAAACAAATGGATGATTTACTTGCAAGCCATGGTGTTTTAGACAAATTTGTATATAACACAGAAATTTGGAATACCGTTAAAGGTGATGATGGACTATTTATTGTTAACCTTGATGAAGACAATGTAGTTAAAGCTAAAAATGTCATCGTATCTGTAGGTAGAATGGGTAAACCAAACAAACCTGGATATAAATTCCCTAAAGCAATCAGACCAAGATTGAACTTCAACCTCTCTAAAGTTCAAAATGGAGAAAGAGTCATGGTAGTTGGTGGTGGAGATACTGCTGGTGAATATGCTTATGGTTTAGTGGAACTTGAAGGTATGGAAGATTGTACTGTAACACTTAACTATAGAAAGGCTGACATTACAAGAATGAATCCAATCAATACAGAAATGACACTTAAGCATCTTGAAAAAGGTACACTTCTAAACAAAATGGGTGTAGATGTTGAAAGCGTTGAAGCAACTGAAGATGAGTTAGTAAAAGTAAACTTTACAGATGGCACATCTGAAGTATATGACAGAGTTGTCTATGCACTAGGTGGAACAAGCCCGAAAGATTTCCTTGTAAACTCAAAAATTGAGACAGGTAAATGGGACGAACCACTTATGGATGAGAAAACAATGGAGACTAATATTCCTGGTCTTTATACTATTGGTGATGTTGTTACAGATCAAGGTAGTATTGCACTTGCATTTAACCATGCGTCATTTGTTATGAATGACATCGTAGCAAAACGTAAATAACTTTTCTTTACACTACACTCTACTTTAGAGTGTAGTCTTTCTTTTCTTCTTACACTTCATTTTTAAGCACTGGTATTTTCACATGAGACTTGTTTTAATAGATATTTTAATATTTAGAGAGAAAACATACAAGTAGTTTAACTTGTACGTTACAGAAAGAGGAGAGAAGAGCTTATGCTTCTTCTTCTGTTTTTTGGGAAGCTTCTGCTTGTTCAGCTTCTTTTTTAGCAATCTCTATGGCTTCTGCACGTTCTTTGGCAGTTTGTTCATTCACTTTTCTTACAACCACTGTCCAGTCTACTTCATTGAATTTAAGTGAGTTCATTAAGTCGTGCCCCGTAGCTTTAATCACATCTGCAGACTTTTGAATAGTAGAGAAATCTCCTACTTCAAAAAGGAAAATGCCTACTTCATCTACTTTGAGTTCCTGATCAATAAGCTCGACCATTCTGGCATAGAAATCATCTTTTAAGTGTCTTAAATCGTAACGTTTCATTCATAGATTCCTTTCTGGGCAAAGCCCATAAACGACTCTTCAGCAGAGTGCTCTCGTGACTTATCACTCTTCAATAATGTATGTGTATTTTTCATTATCTATCCACCTCTCCAAATACAATGTTTGTTGTACCAATAATCGTAACAACATCCGCAAGGTATGTTCCAACAAGAAGATTTTGAAGTAATCCTGTATGGAAGAAACTTGGTGCTCTACATTTTAACCTGTAAGCATATGGCTCACCTTCTGACTTGATGTAGAAACCAAGTTCACCTTTTGGTGATTCAGTTGGGACATACACTTCACCACGTGGTGGTCTCATACCTTGAGTGACAAGCACAAAGTGTTGCATAAGTGCATAGTTTTGTGTCATAATCTCTTCTTTGGGTGCTGAAATATACTGAGGGGCGTGAGCCATAAGTTGAGGCTCTGTCTCTTTATAGATAGGAATCAGTTGTCTAATAATACGCGTTGACTGTTTCATCTCTTCCATATACATTCTAAAACGACCATAAGAGTCACATCTATCAGAAGTAGGTATATCAAAGTCAAGCTCAGGGTAAAGTTCATAAGGCTCTTCTTTTCTAATGTCATACTTGACACCAGACCCTCTAAGCATTACACCTGTACAACCCCAAGAGAGAGCATCTTCTGCAGAGATAACCCCTACATCTTCCAAACGCATTTTCCAAATACGGTTTTCATTGAGTAGTGCACCATAGGTATGCTCTACCTCATAATCAACTTTATCACAAAATGCTGCAGCATTTTCTAACCAACCAGCAGGTAAATCAAGTGGTACACCACCGATACGTACAGCAGAGTGAGTCAATCTTGCCCCACAGTAGTCTTCCATTAAGTCCATAGCAAACTCACGTTCACGGAAAGCATAAAGGAACACTGACATCGCACCAACATCAAGTGCATGAGTTGCAACAAAGAAAAGGTGAGAGATGATGCGATTAAGCTCTAACAACATCGTACGAATTGCTTGTGCACGTCTAGGTGCTTCGATATCAAGTAACTTCTCAACTGCCAAAGCATAGGCATAGTTATTTGAAGTAGACGCGATATAGTCAAGTCTGTCAGTCGTTGGTAAGAACTCATTGTATGTCATATTTTCAGCCATCTTCTCGATACCACGGTGTAAGTAACCGATATCAGGATAGGCTTTAACCACTTGCTCACCATCTAGCTCAAGCACAAGTCTTAACTGACCGTGTGCCGAAGGGTGCTGAGGACCAAAGTTGATAACCATTGTATTGTCATCACGCTCAAAATTGAGGTTTTCAAAAAATGGCGTTAATTTATTGGATACTTGCATGACTGCTCCCTATCTTCTCTCATCTAATTGTTTAGATGATTTTTTATTATAGTTTACTAACACAGTTTCACTGTATTCTATTTCTACTTCTTGGTCTGCATTATAGTCTGCACCAAATGGCACTTCATATCCTATACGAGAGAAACGTTTTGTATCTTCGATATCTATCTTAGCAGGGTCTCTGTTTTCAGGCCCGATAATATCTCTATACTCTTTACCAAAGATTTTATCTACTTCATACCATGAAGCAAACTCATCCCCATGTAATGGATAGGTTTTAAGGAGTGGATGTCCTTCCCAGTCATCTGGCATAAGTATACGTTTAAGGAATGGATGGTTATTTACCTTAATACCAAACATATCGAACATCTCACGCTCTGCAAAATTTGCAGATTTGTAAAGTGGCTCAATACTCTCAATAGCTGCACCATTAGCTAAACGACAAACAACTCTCACTCTTTTTGCTTCTGTAACATTAAGAAGTTGCCAAAAAAGTTCAAATTCATTGTCTTTGGCTAAGTAATCTACCGCTGATTGTTCAGAACATTGTGTGTATCCACATGTCTCTTTGAGGGTTTTCATCACATCAAAGTTACATGTTGGGTCTATATGTACAACAAGTTGACCTATCTCAATATAGGCTTCTTTCACATCTTCACCCAAAGCAGTGACTACTGAAGCGAAATGCTCATCTGTTACTTCTGCTCTAGGTACACGAGGTACAACATGAAATCTATCTGTATAGTATGCTTTTTTCTGAACGTTATCTTTAGGAACATATTTACGCATTATATTAACCTCGCTCTTTTACCTGTTTGGGTTGTTAAATCCTGTTTGGTATTTTTCTTCAT
>Ga0256834_1001878_pt1 | contig 13765 bp, 9 predicted proteins | sample 4281140metaG_FD_190536 | JGI IMG/M metagenome (GOLD analysis project Ga0256834, IMG submission 190536) | Hydrothermal vent microbial communities from East Pacific Rise, Pacific Ocean - 4281-140 | ecosystem: Environmental > Aquatic > Marine > Hydrothermal vents | place: Pacific Ocean: East Pacific...
CGAAGAGGCTAAACATTTTTCAGGGACTTATGAAAAATATAGCTGGGCAAACCTGTTAGACGCAAAATGGACTGCTCTAGAAAGGCAAAAATTGTATACAGAAGCCATTGAGAAGATGGCGAAAAATTCAGAAATATTGATGCTTTATAGAGAATTGTTTAAAGCAGCTGATTTGTCTTACCAAGACACAGAAACACTAATTTTAATTTTAAAAACTATTGATGAATTTGATTTTGTACATGGTGATGTATTACAAGATGCTTTTAAATATTTAGACTTAAAAGGAGATATAAGCTCAATATTATGAAATACTATAAAAAAGAAAAAGAAATAATTGGACTAGACAGAATAGATGATTTTATTTTGCTCATCCATCATTATAATCTAGATGAAAAGACAACAGACACAGAAGAAGTTTTTTTTGAGGAGAAAATCTTAAAAAGAATAACGATAATCAAGCAAGAATATCAATTTATGGATACTCTTGATGAGGAACTTAAAGAACAGTTTGAAGATTACGACTATTATGCCTTTTCTGAATTTCCTGAACCAAACCTTTACTTTAGAAAAGAGCATTTGATAATTCATTATGATGAAATTTTTACATACTACAATTTAAACACTAATTCATCTTACACGAGAACATTTTATTCAGATGATAGTAAACACTATAAAATTATCCAATTAAAAAATGAATGCGAAGTTTTAACTACCATTGACAACCCACTTCAAAAAAAGTTAGATAAGTGTCTTCCTCAAGAACTAATTAATGCTAAAATTTATAAAAGAAATAAAGGACGTTTAGTTGGAGCTAATGCTAAACGAAAAACGATATTTATTATTGATGGTGAATTAGAAATACATGATTTCAAAACCAATTTAGAACTAGAAAAAGTTTTGAAGAAAGAAATAAAGGGCCATCATATTGTAGATCCTTTTACACTTTCAGATGATGAAAGTTCTATATTTTTAATGTTATATGATGAGGACGACTTTAAACCTACTTACGAAGCTCAATTTTCTAAAGAATTTCCTTTTTTTGGAGCAGGAAATGCAAGCTATTTTGAGGCATATAGTTTAACCATATATTTTGAAACAATTCCTTCTAAAAAAGATAAAACAAGAATTACAAAACTACTACCAGGTACTCTTAATGCAGAAGTAGAAGATTTTAATAGTCGGTTTTTAAATGTTTTTATGGAATATGGATATGATTATATAGACGATGACTTTGATGAGTACAATACAGATATTGAAAAAGCATTGTTGGCTATTCATAAGTTCCAACCAATAGTATTTGCCTACAGAACCGAAGATACAGAAGCAGCAGGCACAAAATTTTCTAAATGGCATACACATAGTGGTGAACAGCTAGAAAATATAGTTGATAAAATAGAAATAAGATTAAAAGATTTACCTGCTAAAGAAACTCTAGACTTAAAAGAATATTTAAAAGAAATATATTGTTTATACGATAAAGATGAAAAACGATTTAATTCGAAACAATGGCACTAAAAAAATGGATTATAATCGAAGGTAAAAAAATATAATTATGAATGTTTCAACTTTTAATTTAAGTAAGTATACGATCTTAATCACGACAATCCTTTTTTTAGGATCTTTAACTACAATCGGACAAGAAGACAATACTTGGCACGCCTTCTCTACAAAAGATGGCTATAAAAGAGGTTTTAAAAATAAAAATGGAAAAGTCATGATTCCACCTAAATTCATGGGCTTTACAGCTGCTAAAAAATTTAGAAATATTATGGCTGTAATGGAAGAAAATGATGGGAAACTTTCAAGCTATTACTTGCTTAAAAATGAAAAAAAAATTGGCAAAGACAGTGTATATATTTGGGATATGGCTTTTGATTGCGAAAGCGAAGGTATGATTCGTTTTCGAGATTCTAAAACAGACAAGGTTGGTTTTTTTGATGGCAAAGGTAAAGTGTCAATTCCTGCAATCTATTCCGATGCCTTACCTTTTCGGAACAATGTAGCTGTAGTGATTAAAGATGCTAAAAGAACCTGTTTTGACGGTAAATTATATCAAAAAGAAAAACCTTGTGAACATTGGACTTGGCAAAATGGCACTACCCTACTAATTGATAAAAACAATGAAGTATTGATTAAAGGTTTTAAGTATAACAATACTATTGATCTTTATTCAATGAAAGAAAATGATACTACAGCCCTACCCTACCGTTTAACACAAGTAGGCTCAAGCAATAACTACTATAGCTTTAATAACTATAAAAAGGAGTTTGAACATTGGCTTTTTAATAATTTTATTAGACGTTTAAAATTTGCTCAACAATCTGCTGCAATTCAATTACCAAGATTGAGATTACTAGAAAATTCTATGCCCGAAATTTATTTTTATGGCATGAAACAAATAACAGGGAAAACAGAAAAAATTGAAGCAAAACATTTTATAGCTTCCAATTTAGAATATCTGATAAAAACATTTTTAGCACTTCAAAAAGAAGATGCCGATTATTTTATTAGTATCGGCGAACTGAATCCTCTCATTTGGAATGAACCTTCGTATGAAAAATATTTTGATGACTGTGGCGAACCATTTAAAGCTAAATATCCTATGCTCAGTATTATTATCAATCAAAAAAAAGAAGGAAAAAACTATCAAGAACACTTAGATTTTTTAAAAACAGATGATGGCGGTTTTAAGTTGAATAGTGTTAGCTCACCAAATATAAAAATTAAATAGAAGATGAATATTCTAAAACACAAAACCAAAGAAAAATATATATTTATCAACCAATCAAATGATTTTGTTGAATATTTTATTATTGAAAAATTTAAGAATAAAATCCAAACAGATCTATTTGATTTATCAGATAGTGATGACAAAAAACTATATCAAAAATTTATTGATAAACAAGTCAAAAAAGGATTCAAATCATATATTATTCCTAAAGAAATTAAAGAAAAAGCAAATAAGATAATTGCCAACTTTGAATTAGATAAAACCTATTATTTTGTAGAAAAAAACAAAGAGGATATTTTAAAAAGCAATGTAGTTCCATTGAGTTTGATAGTGTTAAATGGAGAATATCGTCTATATAGAATTTCAAGTGAGAATGAAGATGAAAATGACAATACGATATTACCAACATTAGCCAATTTTATTTCAGGATTTATTGCTTCAGAAAAAGATGAATTGACAGCACACAGTGTAGCGGAAGAGCTTTCTTTTTATATTAATTTGTTATTTATTTTAGATTTTGAACTACTAAGTCTAGAGCAAACGGTAAGTTTATGCACCATAAAAACCATAACTAAAGAAACCATTTTTGAAGGTGATATATACAAAAGTTTAAACAGCTCAAGGTATTTTAAAGTGTCACCAAGACCAGACTTGGGCTGCATTCAATTTATAAATTATACTATTGAAAATAATACGATTACAAACAAAGTTGTTTCGTACACCATAGAATCTGATAAAAAAAATATTGATGCGATTCTTGAAAATTTTAAGAATCCTGACTCTTTTGAAAAACCGATACCTGAAAAAGAATTTTTGAGTCAATTTAAAGACAAAACGAAGTCTGAATTTTTTGAAATACCAACAAAGCAAGAATTTGAATTACCAAGATTTCCATTAGAATCACCAACCAGTGAATTTGAAATTGATGATTTTTCAGATATTCTTTTAGAAGAAAATAAATACTACTTCTTTGCTAATAGAGAAGCCAAAAACCCATTAGATTGGCAAGTTATGTTTATAGTTCTTGCCAATGAAAAAGAAGATTGGTATCTCTATTCCAACCCTTTTAGTTTAAAAGATTTTAATACCGCAGTACTTAAGTCAAAAGAAGTTGAACTTAGCTATTCTGATGACCGAAAAGATTTTACTAAGAAAATAAAAAAGAAGTTTAAAAAAGCAGCGATAGAAAGTAAGTCTATAGATACAAATACTATTTTTAAAATTTTGTCTGGCAAAAGCTTAGAAAAATTAAATGTTCAAAAATGTCTAAAAACATTTGTTTGTAAAAAAGCTTCGAATACTGTTGTCGCTACTGTTTTTGAAAACTATGTCTGTATGCAAGAAGATTCCATAAACCATTTATATTGGCAATTTTTTAAAGGTAAAACCGAGCGTGAAAAGTGGTTAAAAGAAAACGAAACAACAGAGGTGATGTTATATAAAGATGAAATTAGTTTTATTTTAAAACATACCCATCATTATATAGCACAAAATAATCCAGACACACAGAATTTTAGAAAATCGCTTATCGAAAATCCTTTACTTAAAAGAGTGTTTTCTGATAGTTATGACATCAAAAAGTTCCAAAAAAGCACGTTAGTTTATCAAAAAGGAGAACACATCAAAGGTGATTTTGTTTTTAGTAGTAAAAACGAAAGATATTCAGATAACAAAACCATTATTATTGAAGGTGATTTATGTGTAGATGGTACCTTGTTTTTTAAAGAAAATAACGATAACTATATCATTATAAAAGGCGACTTAAAAGCCAAAAATCTAATTGTGAATTGGAATTGCAAGTTGATTTATATAGAAGGAAAAGTTGAAGTAAAGGAGATTACAAAATCATACTTTAGATTGGTTTCAAAAAATGCAAAAACCAATATTTTATTACACAAATACAAAGAAGCTCTAGATATCAGCAGTGTTTTTGAATACAAATATGAAGTTTCTTATTACAGTAATGCCGTTACCAATAAAGAAGTTATTAAAAAAGACAAATACGGTTCTTTAGATTGGGATGATGAAAAAATATATCAATTACTCACTACCAACCAACCCTTTTTAGCAGATAAAATTGAAAATACCAAAACCGATTTAGACGAGTATTATAAAAATCGTTTTGAAAGAAGAATGTTAGATTGGGGTTATTTTTATCCAGAGTATGCAGGCTGTGAAAATCTAGGTATTGGAGAAGATAATCAAATTAAAGGCAACTGTATTTATCCAGGAAGTGGTGATTGGGTGGTGAATGATTTAAGAGGAAAAAGTGGCACTTATGGTGTTAGTCATGAAGATTATTCTATGTGTAAGTTAAAAGTAAAACACCCTAAACAATTTAATATTGATTACAAGCAAAAACCACTAAAACTAAAAGTAAATGCAGAGCAACTAATGAATCGATATATCGCTATCTCTATGTTGTATATGAATTGGGCACATCGAAAAACGGTTACTTTTAGTGCAGAAGTCAAACAAGAAGAAACCTATAAAAACTATGAAAGTGAAAAATCAGTTTTTGTTGAAGATCCACACTTAGCATTGTATTGGTTGAATCATTTTGGAGCAACCCTAGACAGTCGATACGATGAAGTAGTGACGATTATTGAAGAAAATAATTTAATTGAAAAATTACCTCTAATAAAAGAGCCTTTAGCGTTTTTTAAAAAAACAGATGCCTTTTATAATCTTGAGATTCAAGGAGGATATTCTAGTGATGAAAAGGAGTTTAAAGATTTGTTTTTAAAACGTAGGTCTTATCTGATCTATTGGGAGCAGGTTTATAAAAATTACAATCCTGATAATTTAGAATTATGGTGGAAATCAATTACTATTTATCCTAAGATAGAAGAACAATTAATTGTACGAATGCGATGGTTAAAAAACAATCTTAATAAGTGTAATAACTGGGATGATTTTGATGTGTTAATTAAAGATCAGCCCAAAGATATTCCATTACTTTCTTATATTTTTGCTTGTAACCCAAATACAACTTCAAAAGAGAAAACCAAAAATGCCGATATTTTAATTTCGGAATTGTTAGCATATAAAGACCATTTTAAAACACCTCATAAAAAATCGTTTGCAGAAATTATACTTTGGGATGTGCGTGAATTTGTAAGTAACAAAAAGAAACTAGAAGAAGTAGCGAAGTTCTATTTTCAAGGTAATGAAACATGTAAAGAGTACCAAGATATACAAAGTATTTTAGGAGTTAAAAATAAAAATATTAATGAAATTCGTGATGCTTTAGAGAAGTTAAACACCATTTTCGAAGGATATGATAGATTTGATACTCCAAAAGAAGAAAAAGAGAAATACCATAATAATATAGAAAAGGTTCTAGCTGAATTTAAACCTGAAATTCTTTTAGAAACGCTTAAGAACATCAGAAATCATGAATTAGCAAAGCGTTGTTTTGTTTATTTGTGGAATGCTAAGATTTTAAACAAAAAAGAAGTTTTAGTAAAGTTATTTATCTATATAGAATTTGCAGGATATGATATTAGCAAAGAAATTTTTGGTGATAATTTTTCCAATTTAATTAAAGATAAGCAAGATTCAAATCTTGAAATTGCCAAAACTTTCTTAGATATACCAGAAGCAGATTTTAGAAACGATTCTATGTGGAAAAGTTCTAAAGAGGCGGCTGTAAAATTCTTTTTAGGTGTTGCTCATTTGCCAGAAATATTTGAGTTTTTGATTGCAATTATTAAACAGAAACCCAGTCAAAAGAATACAAAACTTATAGATGCAGTTTATACCAAACTTTTTTCAGAAGAATATGACAGTAAGATAAACCCAACGTTAAAATTCAATAAAGTGCAAATAGAAACCATGTTAGAAACCATTTGTGATTGGTTTTTAAAATATGGTTATCATGCTGAAGGTTATCGATCAATCTATTATTGTGCCAACCCACTAGCAGAAGACTGGATAAAAGAAAGAATTAACAATAAAAAATGGTTAAATAAATTTGCTCATATTTCTACATTTTACGCCCCCTTAGATGAAGAATTAAACGAAGCCTTAGAAAGTGCATTAGAGTTTATAGAAGATGAAAAGCACAATGCAGACCTGGTATTTAAGGATGATAAATCACAAAAATTCTGGAAAATAGAGCATTATGGGTCTGGATATACCGTTACTTATGGTAAGATTGGTACAGAAGGGCAATCAAAAACTAAAGAGTTTGATTCTAGAGAAGAAGCCTATAAAGTTGGCGATAAATTAATTGCGAGTAAACTAAAAAAAGGATATAAAAAATGAAATTTAGAATTATAAAAAACACCTTCTTAATCCTGTTATTAAGTATCGCCTCCAATCTTATGGCTCAAAAAGATACGCTTTATTTTAATGCTGTTTGGAACAAAACTACCAAGCAAAATGCTGAGTTTTACCGTCCTATGCCTCTAAAAAAAGTAGGAGATATGTATCAAATTAAAGATTACTATATAAATGGTAATTTGCAAATGGAAGGTCTTATTACTCATCCTGCAAAAGAGATATACCATGGCAAAGCTATTTGGTATTATAAAAACGGTAATAAAGAACAAGAATTTACTTATAAGAACGGAGAACGAAACGGGCTCTCAAAAACTTACTTCAAAGATGGTTCTTCAAAAACAAAAGGCACGTATAAAAATGACAAAGCCTTTGATGGAACCTTTGAAAGTTGCTGTCCGTACACCTATATTGATGAGTTTAAAAATGGTAATAGAATTGCAGGTTATAGGTATTATAAAGACACCAAAGTAATTGCCGAAAAGTCTATAAAAGATAAAGAGGGGCATACTAATAAAATTATTGTCTATACTAAAAAAGGAGAACAAATAGCCGATGTAAGCGTCAAACCCATTGAAAAGTATAGCGAAGGTAAACATGTTCGATTTCATATAGATAATGATAAGAATATTTTAAGTATAGAAGGTTACGAAAATTATAAAAACAGTAGGTTAGAAGGTGAATGTGTTGAGTTAGATTTAAAAGGAAATCAAATTGCCAAAGGAATTTATAAAGGTGGAAAACCGTTTTTAGGAACATTTTTAGATTATAATATCCTAGAAACATATATAGACGGAAAACTTGAAGGTGAAGAAATTGCCTATGAAAAAGGAAGAATCATTGCTAAAGGCATCAATAAAAACAATGCTCATTGGAACGGACAATTCAAAATTACAGACAATACCATTGCTAGCTATAAAAACGGACAGCTAGAAGGAAAAACAACAACTTATTATACAGATAGTTTTGGGTACTATTTAGGAAAAATTAAATCATATCATCATATAAAGAACAACAAAAAAGAAGGAGAGAGTGCATATTTCAATGAAAAAGGAGAGCAAATAGCCAAAGGCATATATAAAAATGACATTTCTTGGATGGGTTCCTTTTATGATGACTATAACAAAACCTTATCGTCTTATAAAGAAGGTAAAAAACATGGGTTATTTATTAAGTATGGTTATAAATGGAAAATAATTGACCAGCAAGAGTACAAGAATGATGAACGTTCAGGAAAGGTTTTTAGCAAAGGTTATTTTCAAAATAGAAGCTGTGAATGTGACTATAAAAACGGAGAGCCTTTTAACGGTCAAGTTTGCGAAGATTTAAGTGTCTTAATTTATAGAAATGGAAAAATAGTAAAAAGAGAAACCTATAAAAGAGATGCTCAAGACACTGTAGAGGAAATACAATTCTATAATGATAAAGGTGAAGTTGCAAAAAAAACGAGCTACCACAAAGACAAACAATATACACTTACTTTTAAAAATGGAAAGCCAGATGACGGGCAAATTTATAGCGAATATAGTAATGGACTTTTGACTTATAAAGAAGGTCGTCTAAACGGTCCTTTTACAGAACAGACATACCAAGGTGTTTTTATTACAGGAAATTATAAAGATGATGTTTGGGATGGGACAGTAACATTTGAAGATAAACGGCTTAATAAAACAACAACTTGTACTTATAAAGAAGGAGCTCCTTTTAAAGGTACTGTTATAGAAAATAATTGTATCACAAGCTATAATAACGGACTTAAAACAGGTCTAGAACAATGTAAGAACAACCTTTATTTTAAAATAAATAATAACTATACATTAATATATGATAGCATCGTTCAACACTATAAAAAAGGAAAACTAGACGGTAAAGTTCAGTATTTCAAAGAAGGAAAATTGGTGTCTACTGCACAATACTTTGATGGTCATATAAACCAAGGTACAGTTTATATTAAAAAAACATTTGAAAATTATTATAAAAATAACAAGTTAGTGAAATCTACTTATTATTTTGGTAATTATAAATTGGTTGAGGATTATAACAATTATCTCATCACAAAAGAAACAACAACTAAAGATAATAAAATTGTTTATCAAGGTCATTTTAAAAACGGTGAAGCAAACAACGGAACCTTTATAACAATTGATGCTAAAGAAGAGCCTAGAAATTTTACACGTACACTTTATAAAAATGGCAAAAAATATGGAGAAGAACAGACAATTAATTTAATTGAAAATACGGTAGAAGAAACAACTTTTTATAAAGAGGGTATTATATTACGAAAAATTAAAAAATTTCCTTTTAAGGGTTTAGATAGCATTATAGGTATTTATAAAAAAGGGAAGCCATTTTCAGGGCATTTTTATTCTAAAAATAGCACTATAGAAAAAATAGAGTACTATAAAAAAGGCAAAAAGACAGGAATGCAATATTATTATAGCACTACAGGTTCTTTATTAAAACCAATATTAGATAGTATTAAGTATGTAAACGACAAACCATTTGATGGGGTCGATTTAGAAATTGTAAATAAAGATTACCACAAACATTTTTATAAAAAAGGAAAACAAATTCAAATAGAAATTTTTGCCCTTTATTATCAAGGTATAACAGCCCTCCCTCTTTTTAAAGTTACATCAACAGATACTGGCTTTATCACTTTTAAATCAACTGGAGATACCTTTGAAAAATATAATGAACTAACGTATACAAACATAGAGAAAGTCGAAGGGAAAGTAGAATTTTTTACTGAAAATGAAAAAGGATACCTTAAGTTTAAAAATGACGAACTCAGAGATGTTCAAATCAAATTAAAGATTCCTAATGTTAGCATTACGATGTATTTAGAAAAACCAAATCTACTTTTGGCTGATGCTAAATTTGAAGACCTTCAGGTTAAAATGTATCCTGAATTTAAATTATCGTCTATACCTGATTATAAGGATTTTTTAGATATTAATAATTTGTTTTTTAGAGGTAGTGGTGCTGCCCACTTTTATTTAGATGCTCAATTATTGAGTAAGTGCACTATTAAAAAAGGAAGGGGATACCAAGGCATTGTCATTAAGCAACAAAAAAACGACTTGTTTATTTATAGAAAATATCAGAATGGAAAACCTATTAAAACTAGAAAAAGACTTACCAAAGAACAATTAATAACATTAGTAAAACAAAAAGAATAACTCATGAAATCATTTATAAATATTATGGTATTAGTACTATTATTTTCATGCTCAAACAAAAAAAGTAATAATGCCAATGCTACCAATAATCTTCAAGATAAAGAAATATACAATGCTAATAAAGATACCTTGTCTAAAAAAACAGATACTGTTGCTTCTCCACAAATAAAAACGGTATATAACCCAGAGGAGCATAAAAAATATGCTGATAGTATTATCAAAGACCTAGGTGAAACCGCAGCTAAAAAACATAAAGAAATTCCTCCAGATGGCACCTATATTTACGATATTGCTTATAGCGAATGGCAAGGGAGGTCGATGGGCGAAAAAGTAAAAGTTATTATTAAAGGAAATACAATAAAGGTAATTGCCAAAGGACACTCTTCTGTAGGAGTTGAAAATGGAGAAATTATAGATGAAGGTGTTTTAAGAAAACACCATAAAACTGGAGATTGGTTAATTTCAAGCAACCCATCCGATGTTAATTTGGAAACTTATGGTGGTTGTGCTGGAGCACCAATGGTCATTGATTTTATAAATAAAGTATACGTTACCTGCTAATCTTTAATCAAAATTTATGTAGTAGAACTACCTAAACATAATTTTGATTTAACATACAGATGCTCTTTTACTTTATTATTAAGTTAGCACATATAAATTAGCTTACTGCGAATATAAAACAGAACACTATAGGTAAGCAATATCCATTATCTTTAAGTGTTATACTAATAAATTTAATTCATAAAACGAGCATCCAAAAATATTGATCTTTAAGGAAATGATTAATGACGAACAACATGTATTTTCTTTAAATATTAAAAATTAAGACTCATGAAATTCAAAAAAATAAACGATTCTATTTATTTAGCTTTTGCTATTCATATAGCAGTCACATTATTGGCAGGAATGGAAGAAGAGATTTTACTCCTAATAATGTTAGTCCCTTTAGCAGGAAATTTGGTTGGACTCTATTTTTTAAGTTTTACAGATAAAATAAAACTAGGAGCCAAAATATTTATGATAAGTAGTTTTTTCTTTGTTCCTATAGGGATGTTAGGCATTATAGGGTGTCGTAGAATATTAGATAGTTTAACCGAAAATGAATTTTTTAAACCCAAGAAATAATGACAAGAGAATTTAAATCAAGTGCCACACAATTCAATACGTTTATGGGCGTAGCCATATTTGCTCTTATAGCAACTATTGCAATATATTTAATATTAAATACAATTATTATGATGTTACCCATTTTTGCGATTTTTTGGGGTGCTTTGGCATTTTGGGGAAAAGACAGGGTATTGATTACATTACACGATGATTATTTAGAAGCAAAAGAAGCCATTGCAGCAAAAAAGAAACTCATTAAATACAAAGACATTGTAAAAGCGGAAATGCATAAAAGTGGGAGGTTGATTACCCTTTATGTAAGAAATAGTGAAGAAAAAGAGAAAAAACAGACCTTAGGAATCAACCCTATAAAGAAAGCAGAACGAACAGAACTATTTGATATGATTAATACTAAAATGACAAATGCAATTAGTTGAAAATACATATCTATTTTGGACAATATTAATTGTTGCTAATATTTTAATGTACCTATTTACAGTTGCAATTAGTTATTCATGGTCGAAAATACATCATCATAAAACACTAGAACTCACTAAACATGATATTTACAATAGCCTCGCTGTACTTCTTATCAATATTTTAGTGGCAATACCTGGTTATTTGTTGTTTAGTAAAGGTGTTATTCATTTTGTTACAGAAACACATTTTATTAGAGATGTAGTACTGTTGTATTTCTTTTTTGACTTTGCCATGTATGTTTTGCATTTAGCATCACATCATATATGGCCATTCAAAGAGTTTCATAAAAAGCATCATACACATCAATATTTTAATGCCATTAGTTTGTATGTAATGGAGCCCGTAGAATCATTATTATTTGGATTGCTATTAACAGTTTGTGCAGTTGTGTTTTCATTAAATTTTTATAGTTTTTTAGTCTTTATTTTTATCAATTGGATATTGGGAGTTATTGGGCATTTAAATACCAATGCTACTAAACAACCTATACTGTTTGGTAATCACATTTTTCATAAAGCACACCATCAACATCCAAATTGTAATTTTGGCTTTTATACCGTAATTTGGGATAAAATATTTGGAACATATTATAAACCCAATTTATAATGAGTACTACTGATACTATCATTTTTTTCGGTTTTTTTATCCTTTTAGCAATTGTTATAATTGTGTTTTTAATTAAAAAAATAAGCAAGAACAAAAGGATTGCAACTAGTATACCTCCAACTAGAATGTTAAATCAAGAAGATTTAAAAGCCATTCAATATATAGATTTAGACACCAGACTAAGTGTAGATTTACTTTTATACCCAAAGTTACCTAAAGGAAAGTTACAAAAAAGTGTTTGGGTGTTTGACAATGTAAATTTTACGATTACAAGTACCTATCGCTCTAAAAGAATTATACATGGTTTTGCAATAAATATCAATAATCAGAATATAGAAGTTATTGTGCCCGATGTTTTCTTACCTTATCTGTATGAGGGTCAGCTCTATCTCAATAAAACCATAGAAATTTTATACCGTCAAGAGTTTTTTGTGCTCTATAGTATTCATGGACTTATAGGCTATCCAGAGTTATATAAAAAATTCCAATTAAGTGGAGGTTATGATGGGGAGTTTATTTCAAAACGACCATCAACCAAAGAAGAACAAGAGGCTTTTACTACTTCAAAATGGGCTAGTGTTTGGGGATTAATGGCACCCATTATTTTCCCGATGTCACTATTGGTAATAATGCATGAAGGTTTAGGCATATCAATAGTGTTTTTTCCCTTTATCCTTATTGTTGGTATTCCGTTATGGACAGCTTATAAAAAACGAAAAAAACATATCGAATCTAGATTGGTTTATACGATAAAAGGAACCATAAGCTATGATAAAGATAGATACTTGTATCGTATTAATGAAACAGAATTACGACTGCATCAAAAATGGAAAAAGGTATTTAAAAAAATAAAAATGCCTATCGAAAATACAGATATGAAAGTTATGCTACATACTTTTGACACCTTAGACCAAACGGCCCGGTTATCACTACAGCCAATCGCTATAAAAAGTGCCAAACTAACTATGAATGAAAGTACTCATAAAAGTACTAGACATTGGATACTTCCGTTATATTTTGCAATAGCTAGCGGTTTTATTGCATATTTAGCACCATTACAAGATTTTGTAATAGTTGACCTAAGAAAAATAACTCCCCAAACTGAAGATGTAATTTTTAAACTGGTAATGACTATTATTTGGTGGAGTTCTATCTTAATCACTATATATTTAAGCTATTTGGTAATCAAACGAATAAAAGGAAATTATTTTAACTCTGAAACAGATTATTATACCAATTTAAATTTGTGATGTCGTAAAGTAATAATGAATTATTTTTTGCTATCCCGAACCTTCTGGAGAAGGAAAAATTCTTTAGCATAGCCTTAGTTATTGTAAATAATTTTCATGAAAACATAGTGAAAAAGAAGCGTTAT
>Ga0256834_1001879_pt1 | contig 13765 bp, 13 predicted proteins | sample 4281140metaG_FD_190536 | JGI IMG/M metagenome (GOLD analysis project Ga0256834, IMG submission 190536) | Hydrothermal vent microbial communities from East Pacific Rise, Pacific Ocean - 4281-140 | ecosystem: Environmental > Aquatic > Marine > Hydrothermal vents | place: Pacific Ocean: East...
AAGTGACAATGCCATTTTAGGAGGCGTATATGCATAAAGAGTTAAAAGGCTGGTTAGAGTGGCTTGGCATTGATGAGCCAGAGCTTGTGGCTCTTTTTGGAGATGCAAGTAGCAGACGTTACTACCGCTTAACAGAACCCAAAAACATAGTGATGGATGCATCAGCTATGAAAGAGTCAGTACCTAGGTTTATAGGTATAGCGATGTTGCTGCAGCAGATGAAAGTACGCCTACCACAGATTAAGGCATTTGAACAGCATAAAGGGTTTATGTTGCTTGAAGATGTAGGCTCTACTCACTTGTTTGACAAAGTACAAAGCCCCAAAAAATCTTCCTACTATGACAAAGCGATAGATGAGCTTGTGAAGATTCAAAAGACTCCATCAAAGGGCTTAGAGCCTTATGATGCAAGTTTTTTACTTGATGAGATGAATCTTATGCCACAGTGGTACTTGAAAGAGCACCTAGGTAAAACATTAGAATGTGTAGAAGCACGTATCCTCTTGGAGAATTTTATGCTTATCATCAAAGAGGTACTCTCTCAACCTCAAGAGATATTTGTGCATCGTGACTACCACTCACGTAACCTCATGATAGACAGTAATGATGACATTGTAGTCATAGACTTTCAAGATGCCAAAGCAGGTGCTTTAACGTATGACTTAGTCTCCTTGCTTCGTGATGTCTATGTGGAGTTGGATGAGGGTGAAATAGAGCGTTTGGTGTTACGATTTAAAGAGCTTAAAGGCTTAGACGTAGACGATGAGACCTTTATGCGTTGGTTTGACTTTATGGGGCTTCAACGGCATATCAAGATACTTGGTATTTTTGCAAGGCTTAGCATACGTGATGGAAAAGATGCTTATTTGGATGATATACCTTTGACTTTGAAGTATATTTTGGAGGTGGGAGCTAAGTATCCTGAGTTGGATGGGTTGGTTAATTTATTGAAATCTGTTTGATTTTGGTTTGATTTATTTTGCTTGCCTTTTTGTTTGACTGTGGCGTTGTTTCTCTCTTCATTTTTTTAAAAAAACGAAGCAAAAAAGCGTCATCTCTCTCGAATCACTACGTTTTCAAGGTCGTTCGAGATGACAGAGGCACGCAAGCGTGATTGATGGTATGTGCTATCGCACGGATTATTTGAAAGGATATATGTATGAAAGCGATGATACTAGCAGCAGGGCTTGGTTCTCGTATGAGACCTTTGACAGATGTTACTCCTAAACCACTCTTAAAGGTGGGAGGTATACCTCTTATTGTATGGCACTTAGAGAAGCTTGCACATATGGGTATCACAGACATTGTCATAAACATTGCACATTTGGGTTACAAAATACCTGAGGCTTTGGGTGATGGGTCTGACTGGGGTGTTAATATACAGTATTCTGATGAACAAGAAGAGGGTGGACTAGAGAGTGCTGGGGGGATAGTGAAGGCTTTACCTTTACTGGGAGATGAACTTTTTTTAGTTGTCAATGGTGATGTATTTACCGACTATGACTTTCAAGACAACAGACACTTGGCAGATGGTGTGTTAGCACATTTGGTTCTCGTACCAAACCCAGAGCATAACCCCAAGGGAGATTTCGCTTTAGATGGTAACCTAGTAGTAGATAATAAACAATATACGTACTCGGGTATAGGTTACTACTCACCTAAACTCTTTGATGGCGTACCTTATGGTAAATCTAGCACTATACCACTGCTTAGAGCTGCGATAAAAGCGGGCAGGGTAACAGGTGAACTCTATGAGGGAGAGTGGTTGGATATTGGGACACCGCAGAGGTTAGAACTTTTGAATGCGGAGTTGATGAATAGGTATTAAACATCTAAGATAATGGATATTTAATATTTTCTTTTTGGCATTTCATAGATTATAATATCTATAGGATAATCTATATCACCTTTTTTGATTGCACGTAATTCTGTTGAAAAACTTTCGTTTATTTCTTTGAAAAGTGTTTTAATATCTACATTTTTAGTTTCACTATATTTTTGCTCAAACTTTGTTGCTTGTTCCTCGGTTAGATAATATATATCAGCTAAGTAACGGATGAATCCTATGGTATCTGTTTTAGACGGAACAATAAATAAATCTTCAAAAATATCGTAACAATCATTTTCTGGAATCTTTTCTTTTCTTTTGTATTCGTCTATCGCACCATCATGCCATTTTAATAGCTCTTTTCTTTTTGTCTCAACGAAAGTTTCCATAATTTCTTTTTCATTATATTTCTTTGGATCATTTTTTACCACACGCATAAATTCTTCAAAACTTACGCCACCATTTTTATTTTTCCACTGCATCTCACGTTTGTACGCATTTTCAAAATAATCTCTAAATGAATTTGTATCAAGTGCTTTTATAGGTCTATTCCCAATAACTTCTTTAAGTTTTAAATATAGTTCCGAAGCAGTTAAATCTTTAAGCCAATGCATTTCGGCATTTGGTGGTGTATTCATTTCTCCACCCATTGGAGCATTTGATATGGTGTACTCTTTACCATTTTGAACATCTGCAACCATATCAATCCATAAACCTGCTACAGGGTGTGTGTACATTACCGCAGTATATGGAGAATTGAAAAATGATTTTAATTTCATGCCATCCATTTCTACAACATTATATGCTTTGTCAGGTGTAAATCCTAAGTTAATTAATTCCTGTTCAAGTTTTTGAGCATTTTTTTTATTAAGCCAATCAGGCATAATTTCTTCATTGAGATGGATGAGTAAAGGAGTCATATCTTTGTCTATATTAACATGAGCATATTTACCTAATCTAATTCGTATATAAAAATATATTCCTATAACTATTAAAATAACGCCTAAAACTAAACTACCTATTATTTGTAAAAGTATCTCCATTACTTATCCTTAAAAAATTATAGGATATTATATTTTAATAAAGTCAAAAAATGTCAATTACTATCTCGTTTATTAGGTATTTGACTATATTGTATTTAGATACCTAGCAACCCCATCCTCATCATTAGAGTGAGGCAACACTACATTTGCCACAGCCTTTACTTCGTCTAAAGCATTAGAAACAGCCACAGAAGTACCTGCGAGTTTAAACATACCTATGTCATTGACAGAGTCCCCAAATACTGTGGCATCTTTTGTGTCATGTTCAAGGTACTCCATGACTTTACTCAAAGCATGTGCTTTGTCTCCTTCAGGGTGAAGTAGGGTGAGGAAGTAGCCACCGCCGTATTTTTCTGGAGAGAGTTTGGCTTCTATAGTATTGCCAAATATTTTGACCAGGTCATTATAGAGTGGACGTAACTGTTTTTCGTAGCCAAAATAGACTATTTTTAGGTTCTGTTCCATGGTACGATTTTCAGGGTTAAACTGCATGCGTGGGTCGTCTTTATATCCTTTAAGTACCTCTTTTTGATACGCATTGAGTTTTTTAGGGTATAAAAATGCCTCATGAAGTTCATTTTCTTTTACGCCTATAATAAAGGGGTCTATATCATGACTTGAACCTATATCAACGACGGCATCACCTATCTCTTTATTGAGGATTTTTATATCTATTATTTTTTTATCGGCAGCAAGGATGACTGTGCCATCTAGGAGTATGAGAGGTGCATTGATATGTAGTTTTTTAAGTAAATCTTGTGCTTTTGTAAAGCTTCTAGCCGTTGCTATACCCATAAGAGATTTCTTAGATTTCTTATTCCAAGTATCAGTAGAAAAAGCACTAATACTTAAATCGGAACGTAAGAATGTATGGTCTAAGTCTGTAATATAAATGGATTTCATATTATTTACTATGATTAGAGGTATTGGTACTTTTTGGCTGATGTTTACTTACATCAAAACGATTTGTAAGTGACATAAAAAACTCTTTAAGTGCATAAGCCATGGCACCAAATACAGCTTTTACTTCATGGTCTATGGCGGGTGTTTTAGCAATTTTAAGTAACTCTTCTAACTCTTCAAGTGTGAAATCTTTAGAGGCAAATAAGGTTTCGTTTTTAGAAGATTCAATCATCTGTTTTAAGTAATCCTCTTGTACTAATTTTAAAGTATTTTTATCTAAATTACTTCCACCGATACCATTTTGCATCAGTGGTTTCATAAGTTCATTAAAAAGAATCATCATGCCTTCTTTTGAATAGAGTTTTTTACTTATTTCTTCGACAAGTTCAATGCGTTCATTTGCTTCTGGCGTTGCTTTGAGTGTGTTAACATATGAATGTGTTTCATTGGCATCATGCTCTTGTGCTTCACTTGATGCAGAGATAAATTGAAGTAAAACTACATTTTTGTAGTTATCGAGCACGTCACTCATTTCATCATCACTTAAATTCTTTTCAATATAGTCTTTAAAGCGTAGTGATAACATTTGCATGTCGTAGGTATTGTCTTCTGTTTCATTTGTATCATGACGTTTAAAAGCATTTTGCATGGCAGAGAACTGTGATTCAAGTGCTATGAGTTCTTCTTCAGCACGTGAGACGGAAAGATACTGCTCTACCTGTTCAGCTGTAGCAGCAAAACTGAGGTGTGGCAAACCGAGGTATGTAAGTAGTGTAAGTGTTAATAGTGTTTTTTTCATACGAAAGTATATCAAAATTAATTAAACAACTTTCATTATGTCAATTTTTTGCCTTTGATCAATACAACAAAGAATCGTGTAGCCCAAGCCACAAACATTACTATCCATACTGTAGCAGAGATATCAAAAAGTACCATGAAGTTCCACCCAAATGCGGCAATGAACGAAACTAAGATACGTAGAGCAACCACTACTTGTGTCCAGTAAAAGAGGTACCTGACCCATTTGTCTGCTTGCATCATATTTCCTGAATGCCCTAACGTTACACGTGTACCAAAACCTATAAGTATAGTAAAGACAAAACCAAGGGCTAGTACATGGATATCTAAAGCCAAGAAAGTAACAGTAGAGACTAAGCTAAGAAAATTTGTAACTCCAGCTAAAGCAAAGGCAAAAGGCACCCAGTAAAGTGATATATGGAGTATAGCCAGTAAAGGATTATTTTTAGGGAAGGGAAGTTTCCATCTTAAAAGTTCTTTTCCTATGAGTAGTGCAAGTAAAAGATCTACTATAAAAGAGCTGTGTGTCACAAAACCTTCAAAGATAATATGCAGAACGATTAACATCATTATATATTTGAGTAAATTCTTGTTTTTAGCTAACATTGAGTGGGAAAAAAAGGGCACCATACGTTGTGCTACAGAAAAGCTAAGGAGAAATAGAAATAGATAGATACCTATCTCTATAGCAAAGCCAATGAAACTTGGAAAAAATAGTTGACCAAGTATAAATATAAAATGAGAAAGTACACCAAACTGTGTTGCAAGGAGTATCCAATATAAATCATCTTTATCTTCTAGCTTTGTTTCTGTATATATTTTTTTTAATATTAACATACCTAGAATATGCCCTATAAACACCACTATCATACCCATTGAAGAGACAATTGGGCTTATCATACTACCTAAAAGAAAGAGTACCGATCCCATATAATAGAAGTTAAATATACGTATATAGACCTTTTCTTCTATTGCTGGTGTCGAAGAAAAACGAGGAAATGTTGTAAATAAGAATGCAAAAAATGCAGGAGTAAAAAGTAAAAATATGAGCCCATAAGAGTGAAAGTTCGTGGGTGCTATTGCTAGATTTATAATACCTTTATAAGAAAGCATAAATACAAACATCGTAACCAATGCATTTATAAATGCTAAAACAAAAAAGGGTTGATGTGGTTGAGAAAAAAAATAACTGTGTTGTGCGTCTTCAGAAAATTGCATATGCATAATGATCTGCCTTTTTAAGAATGATAACGTAAAGAGAGGGGAGAAATATTGATTTAGAGCAAGATGCTTTTCTTTGCTCTAAAGTGTAAAGGAATTACGATAAATCTAACTTCTACTACCTTGACCACCATTACGGCTGTCACGTCCACCACCAGAGCGTCCGTTTCGGTCTCCACTACCTGAACGACCGTTGCGACCATTTCCGCCACCACCACTACGGTTGCGTCCACCACCACCATTTCTGCTTCCACGGTTTCCACCGCCTCCACGTCTACGGTTACGTCCACCACCGCCTCCGCCACCACGTTGTGTCATAGCACGTTCCATAAGAAGTGCAATCTCTTCAAGACCAAGACCAATGTTGTCTTTACCCTTGACTGAGTTTTCACTTTGTATCATAGAGGCTAACAAGTGAGCTATAGTCACAATGTCAAGGTCATGTTGTAGTGTTTTTACAAGCTCAATGGCTTTTTCAGTGACTTTTGTGTCTGCAATTTTAGCGATGAGTTCATCTGAACGGTTGTTTTGCACTTCCATACGTGTAGGGATGACTTGAGAAGCCATTTTAGCCCCTACATCTTTTTCTATCTTCTTAATAGTTCTAAGTTCATTTGGGCTTACAAGAGTGATAGCCTCACCTGTTTTACCCGCACGACCTGTACGACCGATACGGTGAACATAAGACTCAGAGTCAAAAGGAATGTGGTAGTTAAACACATGCGTAACGTCATTTACATCAAGACCACGCGCCGCAACATCAGTAGCAATGAAGATATCTATGCCACCTTGTTTAAATGCACGTATCGTTACTTCTCTTTGTTTCTGCTCCATATCACCATGAAGACCAGATACTTTAAAGCCTTGAGCAGTCATGTGCGCTACTAGTCTATCTACTTCTTTTTTCATACGACAGAAAATGATACATTTGTCTGGGTTCTTGTAGTCGATGAGTCTAACTAACGCGTCATCTCTTTCTCTTTCTTGAACCACGTAGTAAAGCTGTGTAATCTTAGAGTTTGTCTTTTCAGACTTAGTAATAGAAACTGTTTTTGGGTTGTTAAGAATTTGCTCTGCAAGTTTTCTGATACCACTTGGCATCGTTGCTGAAAACATAAGTGTTTGACGTTTAGCAGGTAAAAAAGTAAAGATATTTTTGATTTCATCTAAAAAACCCATATCAAGCATCTCATCTGCCTCATCTAATATAACAAAAGAAGGGTTTATCTTGATTTTACCAGACATAAGCAAGTCTTGAAGACGCCCAGGCGTTGCAACAACGATAGACGCTTGGTTGATACGGTCTATTTGCTTCTTATAAGGTGTACCACCATAGACTGTTGCCGTTTTAAGACCAGACTTTGATCCAAAACGGAAAAGTTCGTCAGATACTTGCATTGCAAGTTCACGCGTAGGAACAATAACAAGTCCTTCAACCGTACCGTCTGCTTTCATCATAGACATAGTAGGAAGACCAAAAGCTGCAGTTTTACCTGTACCAGTTTGTGCTTGAGCAATGATGTCATGACCTTCTAAAATGATAGGTATAGCATCACGTTGAACGGGGGAAGGTTCAGTAAATCCAGCATCTGTTACAGCTGCTTGGATAGTGTCTTTTAAGTTAAAATCTGAAAATTTCATTAGTATATCTTTGTATTAAATTTTTCGGTGTTGTATTGTCTTGGGTATATCTAAAATTAAGATAAGGTATCAAGAGGTTTAAACCCTCTTTTGTGCAAACTGATACCAAACTTTTAACCTCTTGGGTTATTTCGCATTGAAGCGTAGAAGGAGATATTGCTATCTCAATAAGGAGTTTAGTACTCTCTTGCAGAAAAGTTCCGAATTATATCTGTTTATACTTAATATAATTTTATATTATGCCCTATAAACCCTCACATTTTCAGCACCTTCAGAATCACGTAGGTATTGTGCATGTAGTTGTGACATGATACCTTTTTCGCAGTAGAGTAGGTACTCTTTATCTTTGGGTAACTTTTTAAACTCAGTCTTGAGCTTATGGAAAGGTATCTTGATGCTTTCACAACTTGTTTCTATACACGCATCTTCTGCACGTATGTCTATGACTACCATGTCATCAGTTAGTTTTTGTACCACTTCTATGGCAGTGTTTGTCGTTACGTCATCGAGTATATCATCTACATTGATGCTTACAGCATTTTCAACAGCTTTGTCGAGTACGGTATAGTCAAAACGTTTTGCTTCACGTTCCATGCGTTTGTATGAGCCATGCGTAATAGGGTTTTTAGATATAACACCACAGTACTCAGGCATATTTTCTGCAAAATATTTGGTACCTATGTCTTTTGCCATGTTCATGATTTCAGGCTTGTTCATGGTAGCAAGTGGACGTAAGATGAGCTTGTTGGTCACTTGGTCTATAAGTGCAAGGTTACGTAGGGTTTGGCTGCTTACTTGTGCGACTGACTCTCCTGTAACTAGTGCATCTATCTCCATCTCATTGGCTACTTTTTCAGAGGCTAATAGCATAAGACGTTTCAGGGTAACTCCCATGTAAGTCTCATGTGTAGAAGCAAATATTTCAGTGAGAACATCATCAAAAGGCACAGAGATAAACTTCACTTTATGAGAAGACCCAAACTTAGACCAAAGGTAAAGGGCTACTTGTTTTACGCCTATCTCATGAGCTACGCCCCCAAGATTAAAGAAAATAAAGTGTGTTTTAAGTCCACGTTTCATGGTTAGGTATGAGGCAATGGTAGAGTCAAACCCCCCAGACATGAGAGAGAGTATATCTCCTTGTGTCCCCAAAGGAAAACCAGCCAACCCCACATGTTTTTGCGTGATGATGTTAAGTTGGTTGTTGAGTAGTTCTATACGAATGGTCACTTCTGGGTTATGTAAGTCTACACCATTACTAGGGAAGGAGGCTAACATGTATCCACCTACCGTTTGTTCTAGTTGGGTAGAACGAAAGTCATGTGTTCCCGAACGTTTTGCACGGATAACAAAGGTTTTGCCTTCTATTTCAGCATGAGTGACTTCACCTACTTTGACTTTTATTTCATCAAGGGTATTCATCTGGTCAAACTGTAGGGCTTCAAGGACTTGTTCTATGCCGGGAGTGTCTAAGAGTAACTGACGTACCTCATTTACAAAGTCTATAGGCGTAACAACTTCTATTTTATCTGAAAACTTTCTCACGTTAATATCTTGAGCTATATGCTCTAACATAAGTAAAAGGTTATTGTAAAGTTGTCCTACCATTTGACGTTTAGCAGAAGAGCCTTTTACCATTATCTCTGGAAAGAGTTTTAGTATGAATTTTTGTGTTTTAGGTGTTGTAGTTTCCACGTAGTGACCTTAGGTGATTTATAAGTGGATTATAGCATAAGGGAGAAGAAAGAAGGGGATTTATAGTAACCCCATCGCTAACTTTGCATCATCTGTCATGCTGTCTTGTCCCCATGGTGGGTCAAAAACTATCTCTACGTCTATGTCTTCAAGTCCTTCTTGACGAGAAGCGATGCTTTTAACAAGGTCAATGATGACTTGAGAGAAAGAACACGTTGCAGATGTAAGAGTCATGGTTATTTTTGCTTTTTTCATCATACTTACTTCATCTGTATGTACATCTATGTTGTAAATAAGTCCTAAATCATAAATATTCACAGGAAGTTCAGGATCATAAATCTCTTTAAGATGTTTTATGATGAGTTCGACCATTTCTTCATCTGTAGGTTGGTTATCTATAAACTTTTGACGTTCTTCTGCCATTTTATCATTGATACTTTTCTCATCCATATTATGCTCCTTGTTCTTTACACTTATGTGCATAACCATACACCATTTTTAAAAAGGCTTCTAAACTTTGTTGACGTACGGGAGAGAGTAGCTCAAGTACACCCATGTCTTGTAAGTTAGCTGGGTCAAAGTTAAGCACTTCGTCTACTGGACGGTTTGCAAAGATGTCTAGTAGCAGTGTGAGCATACCTTTTGCCATCTCAGAAGTACCTTCACCACGAAGAAGAAGTATGCCATCTTTACACTCACCGACGAGCCAAGCATCTGATGCACATCCTACTACATAAGTGTCATCAGTTTTTTCTTCATCAGGTAGTGTAGTGTGTTTTTTTCCTAAATCAAATATATATTCTAGTTTATCATTGGCATCAGGAAAAAGATCAAAATCTTCTTTAAAGTTGGCTATTGTTTCTAACATGGTTCCTTGTTTGCTCATAAGTTATCCTTTATTTGAAGCATAAAATACTTTTTCAAAAGCATCTTTTATACGTTCTTGATGTCTTGCATCTTTCACTGTTTCTATAAGTGTATTGGCAAAAGCGATGACAAGTATTTTTCTGGCTTCTATGTAGCTAATACCACGACTTTGCAGATAAAAGAGTTGTTTTTCATCTAGCTGACCCGTCGTAGCTCCATGAGAGGCTTCTAGTTCATCTATATAAATCTCTAACTGAGGTTTAGAGACCATATATGCTTTTTCATGAAGTAAGATAGACTTAGCATTTTGTTCTGCTTTGGTAAACTTAGCAGTTTTTTCAACACGTATAAGTGCATCAAAGATACCTCTAGCTTCTCCATCTAAAATATTTTTAGCCACTTGTTTAGACGTGGAATGTTCTCCACGGTGGATGATTTGTGATGCAGTACCACGTTTAGAATCATCGTTTAAGTAGAGTAAATGACCCGCATCAACATGGGCATGTTCACCTAGTTCAACTTTGAGTACTTGTAATGCTTGGTCCCCACCAAAATCAAAGTTTTTAAGAACAACATTTGCATTTTTAGCTACATTTACTTTATGTGAAGCCACCATACTATATTGGTTGCCACTCATTGTTTGTAATTTCACCATACGAAGTGTAGAGTCTTTAGCAATATGCATGTCATAACCATACAGTACAAGTGTATTTTTAATGTCCCCAGTTTCAAAGTTTTCATACATAGTGACATGACGGTTTTCTTGGTTACTAATGACTATTCTATAGTTGATAAGTGCGTCACTTTGTGTGTATTTGTGAAGTATTTCTACGTGAGCATCTCCATCTACCTCTATTTTGATTGCACGTGGTGAAAGTAGGTGACCTAAGTAGTAAAGTCCATCAAAATGATCCATATCAATGCTCTCACATGGTTCAGAATAAACACGCATGCCTTTAGGAGCTTTTGTGACCACACCATCAACTATTTCTACTTTATCTGCTTCTTCTATGGTATGAGGTACATAATCAAGTGTTTTATACTCTACATCAAGTAGTTTTACTATATCAAAGTAGTGGTACTCTTCTGTCATCTTATGTGGTAAGCCAAGTGTAGCAAACTTTTCTACAAGTACATTACGCTCTTTAATATTAAGCAGGGCAGATATTTCTTTTGCATTTTTGTTTTTAAGTGTAATGAGGTTCATTAGTCCTCCTTTATGCCGTCATATCCATGCTCTTCTAAGTATGGTACAAGTTCTGGTCCTGCTGTTTTGATGACTTTTCCGTCTTTAAGTACATGGATGTAGTCAGGCTCTATGTAGTCAAGGATTCTTGAATAGTGTGTGATGACTAAGAAAGTACGTTTTCCATCTTTCATCTTGTTGATACCTTCAGATACTTGTCTAAGTGCATCAATATCTAGACCCGAGTCTATCTCGTCTAGTATGATGACTTCTGGCTCCAAAATAAGCATTTGAAGGATTTCGTTACGTTTTTTCTCTCCACCTGAAAAACCTTCGTTAAGTGAACGACTAATCATGTCAGACTTCATACCAAGCATTTCAAGGTGCTTTTTCATTGCTCTTAGGAACTCAGCAGCATTGAGCTCTTCTTTCCCTTGGTGTTTAAGTTTTGCATTGAGTGCTGTTCTTAGAAAGTACGCATTGTTCACTCCAGGGATTTCTACAGGATGTTGAAACGAAAGAAAAATGCCTTCTAACGCTCTCTCTTCAGCATCCATATCTACGATACTTTTACCTTTATAGGTGATGTCTCCACCTGTAACTTCAACATCATAATGTCCTACTATGGTTTTTGATAGTGTTGATTTACCAGCACCATTTGGTCCCATGATTGCATGTACTTTACCAGGTTCTAATTCTAGGTTTAGCCCTTTAAGTATCTCTTTATCACCAATCTTTGCCTGTAAATTATCTATTTTCATCACTGTACTCATCCTACGCTTCCTTCTAATGTTAATTCTAATAATGCTTTGGCTTCAACCGCGTACTCCATAGGGAGTTGGCTAAAGACTTGTTTACAAAAACCGTGAACAATCATAGACACGGCATCTTCTTCTGTGATACCTCTTTGACGTAAGTAAAAGAGTTGTTCATCAGATATCTTTGAAGTGGTTGCTTCATGTTCCACTTGTCCTTGTGTGTCTTTTGACTCAAGGTAAGGGAAAGTATGTGCTCCACATTCAGACCCTATAAGTAAAGAATCACACTCAGAGTAGTTTCTTGCCCCTTCTGCTGAAGCGTTTATTTTCACCAAACCTCTATACGTATTTTGACCCTTCATAGCCGAGATACCTTTAGAGATGATAGTAGATTTGGTATTTTTACCAATGTGTATCATCTTTGTCCCAGTATCTGCTTGTTGCGCTAGGGTAGTGACTGCTACTGAGTAAAACTCACCTATAGAGTTGTCACCCTTTAAGATACAAGAGGGGTACTTCCATGTAATGGCAGAACCCGTCTCTACTTGTGTCCAAGAGACTTTAGCATTGTCACCTTCACAAATGGCACGTTTGGTTACGAAGTTGTATATACCACCTTTACCCGTCTCATCACCAGGGTACCAGTTTTGTATGGTAGAGTATTTGATTTCTGCATCTTTTAATATAATGAGCTCAACGACTGCGGCATGGAGTTGATGTTCATCACGTGTAGGTGCTGAACATCCTTCATTATAGGATACATGACTTCCTTCATCTGCGATGATAAGTGTACGCTCAAACTGCCCTGTGTTGATGGCATTTATCCTAAAGTAGGTAGAAAGTTCCATGGGACAACGTACACCTTTAGGGATGTATACAAATGTTCCATCGGTAAACACAGCAGAGTTTAATGCTGCAAAGTAATTGTCTGCCATGGGCACTACGGAGAACATATATTTTTTAACAAGTTCTGGGTAGTCACGGATAGCTTCAGAGATAGAACAAAAGATGACACCATGTTTTTCAAGTTCAGCAGAGTACGTTGTTTTAACAGAGACTGAATCTACAACGGCATCAACAGCAACTTTTACACCTGCGAGTTGTTTTTGCTCATCTAGTGAGATACCTAACTTTTCATAGGCTTCTAAGATTTTAGGATCGACTTCATCTAAAGAATCAATCTGCTCTTTAGGTGCTGCAAAATAGGAGATACTTTGGTAATCTATAGGTGTATAGTCAAGCTTTGCCCAATGAGGCTCAGTCATGGTCTCCCATTTTTTGAGTGCTTTAAGACGTAGTTCAAGCATCCATTCAGGTTCTTCTTTTTTCTTAGAGATAAAAGCAATAGTCTCTTCACTTAGTCCTGGAGGTGCTGTTTCGGTTTCTATATCTATCTCAAAGCCGAGTGCATACTCACCTGAGACGGCTTTATCTAATCCTTCATTCGCCATTTAAAATCCTTATAATAGATTATTTTAATACTAAGTTATTTATAGCATAAAAGTGTCTAATCGTCAAGTGATTTTGTCAAATAGGAGTAAATTTATCTTATTTAGTCTTTATTCCATACGTTCCATAGATTTATAGTAAGTTTTCTTCATGAGTTTTAGTATAGAGTGAGTATATATAAATTGGTTGCGGGAGGAGGATTTGAACCTCCGACCTTCGGGTTATGAGCCCGACGAGCTACCAAACTGCTCTATCCCGCGACAGGATTTTAATAAGTGTTTAAACTTATTTGGAGTGGAAGTTTATCTTCTTTTTCTTAAAGGAAGATAATATTTTCCAATGGATGGGGTAGAGGGATTCGAACCCCCGAATACCA
>Ga0256834_1001880_pt1 | contig 13764 bp, 15 predicted proteins | sample 4281140metaG_FD_190536 | JGI IMG/M metagenome (GOLD analysis project Ga0256834, IMG submission 190536) | Hydrothermal vent microbial communities from East Pacific Rise, Pacific Ocean - 4281-140 | ecosystem: Environmental > Aquatic > Marine > Hydrothermal vents | place: Pacific Ocean: East...
TACTCATTTTCTGTATCGGCACTTTCATCTGGGCAGGAAATATCACTTCGGGTGCTGTACAGTTGGATCGTTATCTTCCTCTGCTTCAAAACAAAAAGATCGCGGTCGTGGTCAATCACTCTTCATTGATCGGAAAGAGACATTTGGTTGATGTGCTTTTAAAACACGGCATCAAAGTCCAGAAGATCTTTGCCCCGGAACACGGGTTCAGAGGTACAGCAGATGCGGGCGCACACATTAAAAACAGCAAAGACAGAAAAACAGGGCTTCCCATTGTTTCTCTTTATGGCAAACATAAAAAACCCACAAAAACGGATCTCAAAGGCATTGATATGATCCTTTTTGATATTCAGGATGTCGGTGTACGTTTCTATACCTATCTCTCTACCTTGCACTATGTGATGGAAGCCGGAGCAGAGCAGAAGATCCCGCTTATCGTACTGGATCGTCCCAATCCGAATGGGCAGTATGTTGACGGCCCGGTACTGAAGAAAAAGTTCCGCTCTTTTGTCGGTCTGGACCCGGTACCTGTTGTTTATGCTATGAGCATTGGAGAGTACGCGACCATGCTTAACGGAGAGAGATGGTTAAAAAATGGTGTTCATGTGAAACTGACGATCATCCCTTTGTTGCACTATACTCATAACAGCTTTTATTCCTTACCTGTCAAACCTTCCCCCAATCTCCCCAATGACCGTACGATCGCACTTTATCCTTCTCTGGCTTTTTTTGAGGGGACGCGTATTTCAGCAGGCAGGGGGACAGGTACCCCTTTTCAGCTTTACGGGGCACCCAGATATGGTATTAAAAGTTTTTCTTTTGTTCCTCGTGCAAGGGCAGGGGCAAAATATCCCAAGTATAAAGGAAAACGCTGTTATGGCGTAGATCTGAGTAAACGTTCGGTACAGAGTATACGTGAAGAAAAACATTTGAATTTGAGTTATCTTTTAGATGCTTATGCACACTACACGGACAAAAAACACTTTTTTTTGAAAAACAGGTTTTTTGACAGACTTGCAGGAACGGACAAATTGCGTAAACAGATCGAAGCAGGGGTATCAGAAAAAGAGATACGACGAAGCTGGCAGAAGGACTTGGAAAAATTTAAGAAGATACGCCGAAAATATCTGCTTTATCCTTAGTGATCCTCTTAAAATCCTCGATAGTGAATACCCTGTACCTTTAGCCGTTTTAAACCTTTTTTTGCCCGTTTCTGAAACCCGGACCATTTCTTGTGTTTCTGTTCCGTCCATGCCACTTCCGACAAAGCAAAGGTTCTCGGCCAGGCAAGATAGTCGGCAATATGTGTATTGAGCAGTGTTTCAGACCAGAGGCAGGCTTCTACACCATTAATGTAAACAGATGCTTTAGGTGTGAAACTGTACACTTTTTTGGTACTGACCGGCGTAGACCAGGTATGCCCGGGTTCTTTTTTACTTCTGACATACTGCTGATCAAAATAGAGATACTGCACCGGTGCCAATATGACATGATGTCTCTTTCTTGCCAAGTAGTATCCGTCTTTTGGACTTTTCCATGCCATAAATATATTGTTGTTTCTCAGTTTTGCTTTCCCCTTGGCAACTTCCTGCCAGGCGATCATTTTTTTATGGTGTTTGGCAAGTATGCGGTCTAAACGGCTAAAGAAATAGGCTCGTACCTCTTTGTTGTTTTTGAAGCCTTTGCTTTTCATGAGCTTTTTGACTGCAGGAGACTTTTGCCATGCTCCTTTGGGTACTTCGTCTCCTCCGAGATGAATGTAGCCAAAAGGAAAGAGTGCAGAGACTTCTTTGAGGACATTGTCCAAAAAAATGTACGTACTTTCTCTTGCAGGGTTGATGGTATTGTTGGATACCTTTTGGACAGACCTGTAGTAACTTTTGTCTTTTGGATCCTGCAGCAGTTTTGGGTAGGAAACGATGGCTGCCTTGGCATGTCCCGGCATATCGATCTCAGGAAGTATTTCAACACTGCGTGCTCTGGCATAGGCTATGATCTCCCGTATCTCTCTTTGGCTGTAGTAGCCGGATTGCCGTTTGTTTTTTGACCCGCGCATGGCAGGGTAGGTCGAGAAGGGCAGTTTCGTTCCCGGTCCTCTTGCTGCACCGACTTTGGTAAGCAGCGGATAGCGTTTAATTTCAATACGCCAGCCTTCATCATCTGTCAGGTGCCAGTGAAAGCGGTTTAGTTTGTGCTGTGCCATACGGTCGATGAATTTTTTGATATAGCTTACGGAAAAGAAATTGCGTGAACTGTCCAGCATCATTCCACGCCAGGCAAAATGGGGATAATCTTTTATGTGACAAACCGGAACATTCCAGGACTTTTGCTTCTTTCCTGCATGCTTTTCTTTCCATATTCCCGCATCCATCATTTGCATGAATGAGACAACGGCATAAAAGAAACCGGCTCTGTCTCTGGCTTCAATGTATATTTTATTTTTTGTTACCGTGAGTCTGTATCCTTCGGCTTTGTTGACTTTTTTAGGTGTAGCAGAGAAAAGAAATTTGGAGATCTTGGCAGTTTTGCTTTTTTTGAGTGTATATCCGGCATTCCTTTTTAAGTGTTGCTGCAAATAGCCGATGGCTCTTTTTGCAAGTGCAGTATCAGAATAGTATGAAGTTTGTTGATTTAAAGTGAAGCTGCCTTTGCCTGCATGAAAACTTTGTGGTTTGGGGATAATGGTATTTGTACTGTTTTTTGCGTTCAGAAAAGGGGGCAGGGTGAGCGCCAAGAGAACAGTGTAGAGAAGAGAAGAGAGCCATTGATTCCACACAATGTAATTATTTTTAAACATTTACTGATAATTGATGTACTTTGGCGGATACTTGATCTTTGATCTCTGTGCCTTTTGCAGATCCATCGTTGATCCATTTTCCGGAAATACGGCCTATTTTCTTTCCTGGACGTACATGAAGACTGCTGATTTCGAATTCAGGATCGATTGCAATATGTTTCAGTTGTCCTATAGGGTACTGTCCTAATACTCCCAATGAAGAAATCCCGGGATGCCCATAATACGCAACAATAAGCTGATGGTTTTTGGGTATTTGATCATTGATCTTTGGTCTATTCTTATAGAGTGGATGATCATCTGCACTAAGTGTTGTTGTTCCAAGTACAGCTATTGCCATCAGTGTATGATAGAGTATTTTAAAACTTTTTTTATTTATTTTCATATTTTCCCTACTTTGTACTTAAGAAGGGAATATAACAGATTTTAATGTTTTGCACTGTTGTATATTCCTTTTATCTTAAATATGGTCATTCTAGCCAATATACAATTAACAATCCATTTAAAGAGTTTTGCTATACTACTTCTTAATATTATATTTAGGATCTGTATATGCTTCAACTTGATAACTCTAACGCCAAGTCTTGTTTTCCCAATGCTTTTGTCATTATTCTTTTGCCTCTGCTTTTTCTTGTAGCGCTTGTTCTGGGCTATGTCGGTGTTATTCCGTTTAAAGTAGAGTTGCATACTTTGATCATTATCTCTTTTATATTTGTTGTTTTCAGCTTTTTTGTAAGACACAATGCAAACTATGCGGCTTGCCACATGCGGGGATCGTTTGGCAGAATGGAAGAGAGTCTGCAGACTGAACTACGAGTGAATGCCCTGACCATTATGGGAAAAACAAAATCTACATTGCATGTCAAAGATTTTATGTCAGACTACTACAAAGATATCCGTAATGACAATTTTGCACGGGTGGCACCTTCTGTTTTCCCTATGCTGGGGATATTGGGAACATTCATTGCCATTGCCATCTCTATGCCGGATTTTACGGTAAAAGATCTTGATGCGCTGGATCAGGAGATATCGATATTGCTTTCAGGGATAGGTACAGCATTTTATGCGTCTATTTACGGAATAGGGCTTTCACTGATCTGGACCTATTTTGAAAAAAGAGGAAGTACTAAAATTGATAAAAACCTGTATGATCTGGAACAGCTTTATGATGCGCGTGTATGGAAAAGTGCAGAGCTCATCAAACATGATCACATGCAGAGTGAACTCAAAGACCAGGAGATCGTTCAGACACTGAAAGAGACATTCAACATGGATTTCATTAAAGAGTTGAATGAACAGTATTTGAAGAATTTCACCACCATCGTCAGCAGTACAACAGACAGTTTTACGCAGCTGACTGAGCATATGCGTGAAGCATCCGCAGAGCTTAGAGATACACTGAACCGTGTACATAGCAGACAAGAGAGTGTCAATGCTGTAGAAACCATTAAAGAGAATATTGAAGGTTTTAACTCCAATGCTCAGAGCCTACAGAGAACGATGGAACGTTTTGATGGAACGGTTGACCATACCTTTACAAAAATTGATTCTGAAATGGGAGAGATCATTCAGAGACTTTCAACGTTTGCAAGCCTTATTTCGGAACAGAATCAAATGATCATTGATAAGATGGATAGATTGAACAGGGATGAGACAGAACGCAATGTTTAAGAAAAACCATTCGGATGACAGTTCCAACTTTTGGATATCTTATGCAGACCTGATGGCAGGATTGCTTTTTGTCTTTATTTTACTGATCGGTGCCATTGTTTCGAAGTCTATTATTCTGAAAAGCAATCTGCATGAAAAAGAAGATACGCTGCTGCAGATATCTCAGACATTAAAGCAGAAAGAAGCAAATCTTGAAAAGATAAAAATGTCACTGGCTGAGAAAAAGAGAGATGTAGAAGAGAAAAAGAAAGATATTGAGAAAAAGAAAAAAGATATTGAAGAGAAGAAAAAACTGATTTCTACAAAAGATAAAAATCTTTTAGAAACACAAAAAATACTGAAACTGAGAAAAGATGAAATAGACAAACTCAATAAAATGTTGCTGGCTGCAAATACACAACGGGATCTTTTGAGTAAAAAGATCATTGTGGTACAAAATATTTTAAAAGATACCAATGCTTCTTTGCATAAAAAAAATAAAAAACTGGATGATTACAAGGGAAGGATCATTGTACTTTCCGATCAGCTTTCAGATGTCAATCAAACGGTACAGGATAAAGACAAAGAAGTGCTGAAACTGTTGAATGCACTGGATGAGAGAGAGACAAAATATGATGGACTCATCGAGAAACTGCAGAGTCAAAAAGCCAAGATAAAATCACTTACAGGGATCAAATTAAAGGTGGTAGCCGCACTGAAAGACGAGCTGGGAGACAAAGTTGCCATAGACAAGAATTCCGGTGCTCTCAGAGTCTCCTCGAACATTCTTTTTGACAAGGGTTCCGCTGTACTCAAAGAGGGTGCAAAAGCTGAACTTAAAAAAGTATTTGAAGAGTATATCGGTGCGCTTGTAACCAATCCCAAGATCAGACCACATCTTGATAAGATCATCATAGAGGGACATACGGACAGTGACGGTGGGTATATCTATAACTTGAACCTTTCACAAAAACGTGCTTTGGCGGTCATGAACTATCTGTTAACACTGGATTTTTCAAAAGAGCATAATATCAAACCGCTGATGATCGCATCGGGCAGGGCATATCTGGACCCTGTGATCGTAAATGGAGTAGAAGACAAAGATGCTTCACGTCGTATCGAGATCAAGTTCAGGCTTAAGAATGAAGATGCAATGCATGAGATAGAGAAGGTTCTTGATGCAGAATGATTTTGAACCCTTGAATATCAAACAGGCAAAGAACATCCTCCTCAAAGATCTGGAGGTGGCAGAGCACATTCACACGATGCAGAAAGAGCAGCAGAAGGAAGCGACAAAAAAGACCTCTTTATGGAACAGGATCAAAAGCTTTTTTCGTAGACGGTTTTAGATTTTATAGTTAGCGTAATACAGTAACATTTTTCTCAAATGAAGGCTTGCTCTTGTTATCATCGGTATCGTTGTTTTCTATACTGGTTTTATTCGCATCTGCAAGTGCTTTCTCTTGCTTTATTTTTTCCTCTCTCTTTTGTTTCTGATAAGCACGGAATTTCCGTATATTGTCCAGGTGTTCTTCGTAGGTAGCGCAAAACTTATGTCCGCCGTCAGGTTTTAACATAAAAAACAGGTATTCACTTTTTTCAGGGAACATGGCAGCACGCAGTGCTTCCAGTGTAACGGTAGAGAGGGGATAGGGCGGCAAGCCTTTGTGTTTATAGGTATTGTAGTAGCTTGTATCTGTTTTAATGCGTTCAGGTGTAACGATGGTATGTGAGTAAGCACCATAGTTAAGGGTACTGTCCATTTGCAGTTTCATATTTTTAGCCAAACGGTTGTGTATCACAGATGAGATGACCGGCATCTCCTGTACAGAGTTACTCTCTTTTTGTATGATGGAAGCAATGGTGAGCAGAACTTTCAGTCCAAAATAATCCGGTCTGTTCTTGAAGGTTTTTTCAATGAAAAGCTTAAGTATTTTATCTGATACGGAAAAAAGGTATAGCATGACACTTTTTTCCTTCGCACTTCTGGCAATTCTATAGTGCCGGGCAAAGATATCTGCCTCTTTGAATTTGCTCATTGTTTTATACTGTGTATAGAGTTTGTCTCTGTCTAGTTTCAGATCATTGGAAAGACGATCTAAAAGCTCATTATGGGTCTCTCCTGCATAGATGACGATATCCATGGTTTCAGTTTGATATTTGTAAATATTTCTAAAAAAATTAAATCTCCCGTATTTATGTTTATCCAGTCTATACCAGCCGCTTTTCGGCATTTTATCTGACTGGATCATGATCTTGTCAACAAGTGTGACCGTATAGCCGTTCTTTTCAAGTGAATCAACAATGCTCTCTATGTTTGCAGCATCTATGTAGAGTGTTTCCGAAGCATCTTTGCTGATAGAGACAAAATTATAAAGTAATGGAATGAGCAGAACAAGCAGAAATATCTCAAGTATACGGGCAATAGTCATGTATTGTTCAGAGATAATTTTTTTAAGCATGAATTATTATAGCATATCTCTATTTTTCAACTCTTACTTGACTTTAATTGATAATAGTCATATAATAAATTTATCAATAAAAAGGAGTCATAATGGCTAAAGATTCAAAGAAGAAAGAAGAAGAGAAACAAGCAAAGAAAGTTGCTGCGAAAAAAGCGGAAAAAAAGAAAGCGAAAAAAAAGGCTGAAAAGAAAAAAGCGAAAGCAAAAAAGCCTGTTTCTAAAAAAAATAAAAAGGTCAAAGCCAAAAAGAAAAAAGATAGTAAGAAGAAGAGTAGCAAAAAGAAAAAGTCTAAAAAATAGATTTTATTCCTTCACAATCTCCTCATTAATAATAATACCGTTATGATGTGCGAGGAGCATTCCTCCATTTTTAAAATATACAAAGCTTACATTAAAATAGTAGAAGATTAAAAATATATGTAAAATACCATTAAACTATGGTTAGACAAATCGCCTTATAATAGAAGCATAACAAATAAATATTATAAGGATATAAAATGGAACAAAGTGGTGTCTTGGTGATGAAACCTATGCCGGAATTTAAAATGGAAGCGTATGATGCTAAAAGTGGTCATTATATACATGTCAGCAGTAAAAATTATATAGGAACATGGACGATCGTATGTTTTTATCCAGCAGATTTTACTTTTGTATGTCCAACAGAAATTGCAGCGATGAATGCACATTTGGACAAAATAAACGGTGAACTTGGCTGTGAAGTACTGGCTGTATCTACAGATACAAAATTCTCTCATAAAAGATTTGTCGAAACCGAACCGCTTTTAAAAGATCTGAAGTTAACGATTGCCGCGGATCATCAGGGACATACTGCCAGAAAATTCGGTGTTATGCTTGAAGAAGAGGGAATCGCCTTGAGAGGAAGATTTCTGATCAATCCGGATGGTATTGTGGTAGCGCAGGAAGTACAGTCACCTCCTGTAGGGAGAAGTGTTGAGGAGTTCATCCGTCAGATAGAGGCGCATCAGCATGCCTATAAAACAAATGAAGTCTGTCCTGCCGGCTGGAGACCAGGCAAAAAAACGTTACCGGTACATACTGACATGGAAAAGATGACAGGAAAAGTTGGTGAGTATATTTCCATAGAAGAAATACTTTCGTAACATAAAAATGGGGAGGGGAATTATTACTTTTCTCCTGCTTTCATGATCTTCAACGTATTTTTAATACCGTATTACATTACAGAATGATCATACTTGCAATGAGAACAGCACCGATTCCGGCAATAAAAAGTGCAAGAAAGAAATAGATATTTTTGTCTGTCTCGATCTCTCCTCTTTCAAGATGCCTGATCCAGTTGGTGTAGTATCGGTAGGTATAGAGAGCGAGCATCACACCAAAAGCAACAATGGCGATGCCGAGATAATTATAAAAAGAGATATGGGAGAGTTGTGGGATGCTCTCATGAGGTTTATCTTTGATCTGTGCAGCAATAAGATGAAGGAAAAGTTCAAATTTCTCAATAATGAACCCTAAGATTATTAACGAGATTGCTGTACCCAGTAGAGATGTGGTCGCACGCTCCACAGCCATCAGGTCTTTTGGCTCTATATTGTTTTTTGTTTCATCATCTTTGAAAAATTCCATATTTATATTGTACTTATATAAGCTTTAGAATATATCGTTCCCCTATACGGCAGGATTCTGGCATTTAGGAAAAAACAGAACGTTTGAAATTTTCTTGCCAGGCTCTTGCTTCTGAACCAAGCATTTTTTGCTGAAACCCATTTTTATCTACACCGGGTATATAGTGCCTTGCTTCAAGAGGTTTGTTTTTCCCGGCATAGCGAAAAATCTCGGAAAGCGTCATACCAAATCCCTGTTCCACCATGGCAATACAGTCATTGACCATAAAAGGAGTTCCCGGTGATCTGCCATGCAACTCATCATTGATCGCCTGTACCGCTACACGGGCTTGATTGCTTGCAATATAACCTGTTTTTGGCATAGGGTCACCAAGAATGGTATCACCGATGATATAGACATCTTTCTGTTTAAGCGAAGTGTAATCTTTGTATTCCACAGGGCACCACTGATCTTGGACAAGATGATTGTCAAATGCAAATTTGGCAGCTTTGTGCGGCGGAATAATATTGAGTACATCTCCTTTGAATTTTTGACCATTTTGTCCGATAAGGGTTTTTGCCGATGCATCGAGTTTAACGATGTGTCCCCCATCTTCCGGTCCGATACGTTCCAAAATGGCATCACTTTTTCCGAAACTAAAATGTTTTTCCCAATAATAGGGATAAATATTGTCAAAAATAAAATCTTTTTGAGAATCGAGTATCAATACTTTGGCAGCAGGATTGTTCTTTTTCAGCATATGCGCAATAAATGTTGCACGCTCATAAGGTGCAGGAGGGCAGCGGTAAGGTGTATCGGGAATGGAAATACAGAGTGTTCCCCCTTGCTTTAATGATTTTATCTGTTGTTTGAGCAACAGCGTTTGTGGAGAAACATGCCAGGCAGCAGGAAAGTGTGTGTCTGCCAAATCCTTGCTGTATCCTTCGATACCTGCATAGTCAAACGTGGGACCTGGTGAGACGATCAGTTTGTCATAAAAGAGCGTTCCTCCTTTGGCAAGAGAAAGCATTTTCCGATCATAGTCTATATGCTGTGCAAAATCTTTTATGACCTGAGTGTTGTAGCGCTGTTTCAGTATATTGTAGGTTACAGTTAGATCTTTGATACTGCACCATCCTGGGAAGATCTCATTACTCCCCGGGCAGAAGATATATTCCGGATTGGGTTCTACGACAGTGATCTGGACATGAGGGTTGAGTATACGGAGATATTTGGCAGCGGATGCACCCCCGATCCCACCTCCGATAATCACTACTCTGAATTGTTTCATTGCTTTTTCTGAAGTATGAGCACTTTTCCCCTGTGTAGTCAGGGCAAGCATGAAAAGTCCGATACTTTTGAATGAATCCCGTCTTGATAAATCTGGTTTTTGTGCTATGGTATGTAGGTTTTTCATTACTTAGCTTCCTTTTTTTCCTCAGCCCAGTTAGGTACTTTGACATCTTTGTTCCAGTTCTTTTGTGTCCATTCGCTTGCTTTTATCTGGGAGAAATACTCGGCCATAGCTGAAATTTCGTTGGAGGTCAAAGGTTTGGCAACAAGGGTCATCACGATAGATTTGGAAGCTTTTTCACTTTGGTAAGCTTTCATCATTTCAATGAAGACTTTTTTATCCATCCCTGCAATGGGAGGGATGACGGTATCCATCTCTGCACCATCGGTTCCGTGACATCCTGCACAGGCATTTGCAAGGAGCCATGCAGAGGGTATTGGATATCTATCGGCAAGTTTAAAATTTTTTTCAAGTGTCATAGGACCTTGCTGTGCCTGAATGGAAATATTGATATCCTGCTGTGACCAGGCAAGGGTTATAGAGAGGAAGAGAAAGAGTAATATTATTTTTTTGTAAAGGCTGTTAAACATGATTTGTCTCCGTTAAAAAATCTTTAGGAACTTAGCTGGCATTCGCAAAGATAAAAGATCCATCGTAATGTTTTTTTAAGCATAAGAGACCTCTTATGCTTTGCTGTGTACTTCGATCTTACCTTTGTTGAGTGTTTTCAGTGCTTCCTGTGCTTTTTGAAGGGTTTCTTTGTTCCCGTGTATCAGAACAAGCAGTTTTCCGTCATCAATCAGGTTGGTATAGCGGTGTGCATCACTTGCTTCTATACCAAGATCGATAAACCAGCCGGTGAGGGCTGCAACACTGCCTACTGTTGCTGCGCCACCCAATGCTCCGGCTAAAGAAGAGATAATGGGACCTGCAGCCAGAATTGGACCGAAACCAGGTATCCATAAGAAGAACAGCCCAGTCAGAAATCCACCGATCCCGCCCCAAATGGCACCTTCTTTACCCCATTGGAGGAGATCTTTATTTTCTTTGTCGATCTGAAGTGAATCTTTCGGTTCACCTTCATTCCCTTTACCCAGTACAGAAATATCTTCTCTTTCTGTGATTCTTTTATTTGTCAGTATGCTGACCGCATTAGCGGCATCTTCATGTGTATCATAGACTGCGATCAAATGGTCACTTTTCATCTTATCTCCTTATAAAATTGAATTTTAGCATTTCTTAATTTTTTACTAAGTAATGCTTTATAAAATTATTATATAGGAAAAAGTTTAACCACACGTATACTTCCTAAATAGAAATTCCTTCTATCATAAGCATGACCCTGAACGGTTAATATAAACAGATCAAAAAAATTTGTCTCTAAAAAATAGACTTTAATTCTCCAAACTTTCCTTCTGAATGACAATGATACCGTCATGGTCTGCGAGGAGGATCTCTCCATTTTTAAAAAATACTCCGCCAAATGTGAAAGTAACATCTCTTTCACCAGCCTGCTTTACATGGCTTTTACGCGGACAGGTACCCAGTGCCCATAAACCCACAGGAATAGTTTTTGTAATGTGTGTGTCTCGGACATAACCGTTAATGAGTATGCCTGCCCAGTTGTTTTCATGGGCAAACTTCATAAGGTTTTCTCCTACGACCGCATAGTGTGCTTTATTTACATCTACAACAGCAATACGTCCATTTCCCGGTTCTTTTAACATAGAGATAAGATCGGAATTCTCTTCATTGAGTTTGAGTGTCGCAATAGGACCCTTACATTTTTCAATGCCTCCGTAGGAATGGTATTCCGGAGAAAGAACTTGTACTTTTTCATGGTGTTCATCTGAAATATCAGCAGTATAAAAAGGCATTTTGCTTCCTTGTAAAGTAATCATTGAGAAGATTATACTAAAAATTAGGTAGAATTATAGACATAATATTTTTATAAAGCAGAATAATGAAAGTAGTAACAGGTGTAGTAGGAAACGATATTCATGTCGTTGCCAACAGATTGATAGATATCTCCCTTGAAGAGCGTGGATTTGAAGTGTTTAATCTCGGGGTCAATACGTACTTGGAAGAGTTTATGGATGCAGTGATCGAAACAGATGCAGATGTATTACTGATCTCTTCTTTGAATGGTGAAGCAGAAGGCTGGTGTCGTGACCTGCAAATACTTAAAAATCAGTATGATTTCAACAATGTCGCTTTTATGATAGGCGGTAATCTGGGTGTAGGGGAGATGAATGAAACCGAGTTGGTACCACGCTTCCGAAATTACGGTTTTGATCTGGTCTTTCATCAAACAGACTTGAATGAGGGGCTTGATCAGCTTGAAGCCTTTTTGAAAACACGCAATGAGGGAGTTGGAAATGTCTAGTCTGTTACAGCGTGAACGGGAGATCATTGTCAAGAATGAATACATAGACCGTTTTGATTTTGATGAAGTGGAAGCGTTCATTAAAAATGCGAGTAAAGATCTGTTTATTTCACATAAATTTAAAACTTCTTCTGAAATGCTTGTTCAGCCACGTGGCGGTTTTCCGACCTATGACAAAGTCTTTCAACTCTACAAAGAGTTCAAAGAGGCCAATGTGGATGTCCTGCCTCTGACCATCGACTCCAATACCCGTCTGAATGACTATGCTTCAGCCAAAAAGATGCTGGCACTTTCCGAAGAGAATGATGTCGATATGCTCAACGGTTATCCTCTGGTGAACCACGGCTACAGAACGACCCGTAAAATGATCACACACTACAATACGCCTGTGAGTCTGCGTCACGGTACACCTGATGCCCGTTTGCTTGTTGAAACGGCATTGGCTTCAGGTATCTTTGAAATAGAAGGCGGGCCGATCACTTACCTTCTGCCGTATTCAAAAAACTTTCCGATGGATAAAGCCTTTTTGTATTGGAAGTATGTAGAGAGGGTCTGTGCGAAGTATTCAGAACTTAATGAGCCGATCAACCGAGAATCTTTCGGACCGCTCTCTGCCACACTTCAAGCTCCATCAATCGTTATTGTTATTCAGATCCTGGAAATGCTGCTCTCTCTGGAAGAGGGTGTAAAGTCCTTCTCTGTCTCTTTCTCTCAGACAGGTTCCATGCTGCAGGATATCGTCTCCTCCAATGTCATCAAAAAACTCTCTCGTAAATATGCTGATCAATTTGGTCACACAGATGCGACCATCAACCTTGTGTATCATCAGTGGATGGGAGCTTTCCCTTATAACAAAGAGTATTCTGATTCGCTCATTAACACTTCTACGGTCATTGCGGCAATGGTGGGTGCAGACAAGATTATTACCAAAACGCGTAATGAAGCTTTTGGTATACCGACCAAAGAAGCCAATGCTTTGGCTGTTGCCAATGTAAAATATACTTTGGGCATGCTCAAGGGGCTTCCGAAAGTAGGGGATGAAGAAGAAGAAGAGAATCTGACCAATGAAGTAGATGAAATTCTTGAAGCCGTCTTTAATGACAAAGCAGACACTCTATGGAGAAAAGTCTTCAATTCCATTAAAAAAGGCTATATTGATATTCCCTTCTCACCGCATATCATCAATGCCAATGAAGTCATTACTATTCGTGATCCTGACAGCAATATCCGTATACTGAAAAAAGGGAATTTGCCTATATCTGATAAAAGTTTTGCATTTGAACAGTCCAAGATCAAATTGGCAGAGGGTGAACGTGTGGTAGACAAGATCATTAAAGACATAGGGATCATGTTATGAGTAAACTGTTTATAGATATAGGGTCTACCTATTTTAAAGTGGCTCAAGATGGAAAAATAGAGCAGTATTTTAGAGATTTTAATAAAAATATTTTAGATGATCTCAATACCAAGTGTGCAGATGTCCTTTCGCAATATAAGAAAGAAGAGATCAATATCTGTTCTTCGGCAAACGGCGGATTGAGTACCCTGATCATTGGTTTGACCAATTCATTCTCTTTAAAATATGCGATCAA
>Ga0256834_1001881_pt1 | contig 13761 bp, 8 predicted proteins | sample 4281140metaG_FD_190536 | JGI IMG/M metagenome (GOLD analysis project Ga0256834, IMG submission 190536) | Hydrothermal vent microbial communities from East Pacific Rise, Pacific Ocean - 4281-140 | ecosystem: Environmental > Aquatic > Marine > Hydrothermal vents | place: Pacific Ocean: East Pacific...
ATATTCTCCTTGAGACATCTTTGGCAAAAATTGGTGGAAAAGGGCTTTTTACAAAAGAGCTTGAAGAAGCTATGCTTAGAGGTGAGGCTCATATAGCTGTTCATAGTTTAAAAGATGTGCCAACAGAGTTTGTTGATGGTTTAGTTCTTGGTGCTATTACAAAAAGAGAAGACCCAAGAGATGCAATACTTAGTGAAAAATATGAGAGTATTGAAGCACTTCCTAAAGGTGCAGTTGTAGGAACAACAAGTTTAAGAAGAAGGATGCAAATTTTAACCCTTCGACCAGATTTGAAGATAAAAAATCTAAGAGGAAATATAAACACTAGAATAAGAAAATTAAAAGATGGCGAATATGATGCTATTATTTTAGCAACTGCAGGCATAAATAGACTAGGATTAAATTCTGAAGTTAAATATGCAGTTCCAATCGCTATAACACAGATGATACCTGCGATGGGTCAAGCAGCTCTTGGAATTGAGTCTATTGAAGATCCTAAGATTCTTGAGCTTATATCAATTTTAAAAGATAAAGATGCAACAATTGAGACTACTATTGAGAGAGATTTTGTTGAAGTTTTAGAAGGTGGTTGTCAAGTTCCTATTGGTGTTCATGCTAAAATTAAAGATGATGATGTTGTTGTAAGATGCATTGTTGGTATGCCAGATGGTACAAAGCTTTTAAAAGAGAAATCTTTAGGTAAAATTTCTGATTATAAATCTTTAGGTAAAGAGTTGGCGGATTTGATGGTTGAAAAAGGTGCTGTTAAGCTTTTAAAAGAAGCAGAGGAGATAGCCCTTAGAGATATATTGTAGGAGTTTTAATGAATAAAGCATTAGAGTTATTAAAAGAGCATAATTTATTAAGAGTTATTGATGATGAAGTTGATATCGATTTGGAGATTCCTCATATAGCTTATATAGAAGTGAAAAAAGAGGACTCTCGTGCTCTTTTATTTACAAAACCAGTTAGTAAAAGATTGGATAAAAAGTTTTCAACTCCTGTGCTTATGAATGTGTTTGGCTCACATAAAGCTACTAATCTTTTTTTGGGAAAAGATGCAGATGAGATAGCGGGCGAGATAGAAGCACTTTTAAAGATAAAACCACCAAATTCATTTTCACAAAAAATTGGCTTACTCTCGCAACTTTTTAAATTAAAAAATGTTTTTCCAAAAAAGTTAAAAAGAAAAGGTGCTTCACAAGAGTTTGTTAGCCAAGGTGAAGATGTAAATCTTTATGATATTCCTATATTAAAAACTTGGAGTGATGATGGTGGACCTTTTATCACAATGGGGCAGGTTTATACCCAATCTTTAAATGGAGATGTCAAAAATCTTGGTATGTATCGTTTGCAAGTTTATGATAAAAATCGTCTAGGGATGCATTGGCAGATACATAAGGATAGTGCAGTATTTTTTAATGAGTATAAAAAAGCTGGTGAAAAAATGCCAGTTTCCATCGCCATTGGAGGAGACCCACTTTACACTTGGGCAGCAACCGCACCACTTCCTCATGGAGTATATGAGTTACTTATGTATGGATTTATCAAAGGTGAAAGTGCAAGAGTAGTTAAATCTTTGACAAACGAGATATGGATTCCTGATTGTGCAGATTTTGTGATAGAGGGTTTTGTAGATACTAAAAAGATGGAGATTGAAGGACCTTTTGGAGACCATACAGGGTATTATACCTTAGAAGAGGAGTATCCTGTTATGGATGTTAGTTGTATAACTCATAAAAAAGATCCTATTTATCTAGCTACTGTAGTTGGGAAACCGCCACTTGAAGATAAGTATATGGGTCTTGCTACTGAGAGGATATTTTTACCACTTTTAAAGACTACAGTTCCAGATCTGATAGATTATGTTATGCCTGAAAATGGTGTATTTCACAATTTGATTATTGCAAAGATGAGAGCCTCTTATCCAGGGCATGCAAAACAGTTTATGCATGCATTTTGGGGAGTGGGTCAGATGAGTTTTGTAAAACATGCCTTTTTTGTAGATGAGGATGCACCATCTTTGGAAGATTATGAAGCATTGAGTGATTATATCTGCGATCGTTTAATGGTCTCTAATATACTGATTTCTGAGGGAGTTTGTGATGCACTTGATCACTCTAGTGATAGTTTTGCTTATGGTGGTAAACTTGGAGTAGATTGCACAAAAGATAATGTTGACTTCCCTAAAAAAACTATTATTAGCGATGAGGAGCTTTTTATTAAGATAAGAGAGATTGTTCCTGAAATTTCAAAGATAAAACAGTATAAAACTTATACAAAAACACCAATTTGTGTAATTGCAATTAATAAAAAAGAGAAAATAAAAGATATTTACGAAAAGCTTGAACCAATAAAAAAGTTTACAAAATTGCTTATTTTTGTAGATGAAAAGAAAAATGATATAAATAATCCATACATGCTAATTTGGAGAGTAGTAAACAACATAGATGCATCCAGAGATATATATCTGAAAAGTGAATATATCGGAGTTGATGGCACAAATAAAGGTGTTTTAGAGAATTTTCCAAGACGCTGGCCTGATGATACGGATTGTGATATGGATGTGATAATGGATTTAAAAAAGCGAGGATTACTCAATATAGATGACGAATTTTTAAAGAGATTTTATATATGAATATTTTAATTTTAATGGGTTTTTTTTAAGTATTTAAAAAAAAATATTAAAACCAAGATTATTTTAATATTAAATTGTGTACTATGAGGGTTAAATATTTTTAAATATAGGAGTTTGAAATGAAAAAAGTTATATTAATGGTAGCGACGGCATCTATACTATTTGCTGGTGCTGATATTGAGCCTCTTGTTGATTATGAGGTTAAGGATGTTCAAGAAGCTAAAATCGAAGAGGTAAAACAAGTAGCACCTGCACCAGTGCCTGTGCCTGTTGTTGTAGCACCGACACCTGCACCTATCGTTCCAGTTATTGGTCCGAAAAATATGTATGTTGGACTAGATGCACTTTGTGGAAGATTTGAGACAGAGTCAGGTTCTTGTTATTGTTTAGGTGCAGTTGCTGCAAAAATTGGTTATGAGTTTAATAAGTACATTGCTGTTGAAGGTCGTGTAGGTTATGGAATTGGTTCAGCAGATTTTGATGCTGGTGGAGAGTCCAAGATGAAAGAAAATTATGGTCTTTACTTAAAACCACAACTTCCAATAAGTGAGAGTTTATCTCTATTTGGTCTTGCTGGTTATGCAAAAGCAAAAGTTGAGAGTGCAGGTACAGGTAGCATAGGATTAACTGGTGTTGTAGACGAAGCTAGTCCATCGTTTGGTCTTGGTTTAGAGTATGATGTGAGTGAAAGCTGGAGTGTTCTTGTTGAAGCAGTTAGACTTTTACATAGCGTAGAGGGTACTTTTGTAAATGGCTCTGGAACAACAGTGAATGAAGATGATTTAAATCTAGATACATTTGGATTTGGTGTAAACTATAAATTTTAATAAACTATAACTTATAAGAGGAGTTTTTTCTCCTTTTATAAAACTCTTCAAAAAAGTAAAAATCATGAAATTTTTTATTATTATCTCTCTTTTTGTCTGTAGTGTCTATGGATTTGTAGAGTTTAAACCTTCTTGTTGTAATAACCATATATCTCTTATTATTTCACAAGATTTACCTTTAAAAAATCATCACAAAGTAGAGCAGTTTTATAAAAATAGAGATATTAAACTTGCTTGGGATAAAAAAGATTTAAATGACTTTTTAAAATCTACTAGAGATGGAGCATTAAATTATCTATTTTTAGATTATCATCAAGATGAGATTGAAACTTTGATGAGTACAATGGATTATGAAAATATAGCAGATCAGAAATTTATTCGCTCTCGCATAGATATACTTGCAACAGATGGTTTTTTTTCATATGCTAAAGATTTAAGTGTTGGGTTTATTGATAAAGATAAGTTCCAAGAGTTATTAAAAGAGAGTGAAATTCCTCTTGTTTGGGAGAAAAAATCAAAAATTTACTATTATAGTGCGGATTTAAAACTTGCATTAAAGTCTAATTTATTAAAAGTTTTATTGCATCAATACCTACCAATAGCAGATGAATATAAACTACTTGTACAAGAGTATCATCGCTACTCAAAAATGAAGCTTCCAAAGATAGACTATGGAAAACTTATGAGAGTTGGAGATTATGGATATAGAGCAACACAGTTAAAAACTTATCTTTATGAGAGTGATGATTTAAAAGATGTAGATAAGAGGTATATGGAGTTTCCTACTTTTGATAAAAAGTTATCTTTAGCTCTTAAGAGTTTTCAAAAAAGACACTATATAAAAGCTACAGGGGAGCTAGATCGTGTAAGTGTGCTTTATTTAAATAAGAGTGCAAAACAGACAAGTGAACTTATAAAGTTAAATATTGAGAGACATAAACTTCTACCTCGCATCTATGATAGAGAGTATATTTTGATAAATATTCCTGAGTTTTCATTGAAGTATTTTAAAGATAAGGCTTTAGTTGATGATATTTTTATAGTTGTTGGTCGTGAAGATAGACCAACTCCAATCTTTAGTGACAAGTTAGAGTATATTGTTTTAAACCCTTCTTGGATAGTTCCTCAAAGTTTAGTTAGAAGAGACTATCTTCCTGGACTTTTAAAAGACCCTAACTATCTTCAAGAGGAGCAGATACATATCCATACAAAACCTTCAAGATACTCAAAAGAGATTGATCCCTTAAATGTTGATTGGGAAAAATACATTGATGAAGATAGAAGAATTCCTAACTATTTTATGCAATACCCAGGAGAGCATAATGCTCTTGGTAAGATGAAGTTTATCTTTCCAAATAAGTACAATGTTTACCTTCACGATACAAACTCAAAATCGCTAACAACACTTAAATATAGACTTTATAGTTCAGGTTGTATTAGGTTAGCAAAACCATATGAGTTACTTCATATCTTGTCACAGTATACCTCTTATAGTAGCGATAAGTTGACAGAGCTTGTATCTGGTGAAAAAACTATTAATGTTCCACTTAAAAAGCATATTCCTATCCATATAAGGTATCATACTGTTTTTATAGATAAAGATTCAAAGCTATCTTTTAGGAAAGATTTTTATGGTATAGATGCACTTCAGTTAGAGTCTATGAGATAAAGTTTAAATTGTTATATTTTTGTTTCAAATCTATCTTCTATATTTTTCTCAGTTAGTTTAATGATTTTCATCAAAATTCCTTCTTAGTTTACTCAAAGTCTGCGGAGCAATTCCTAAATATGAAGCTATATGATAAGACTTTACTTTATCAAAAATAGTAGGATACTCTTTTAAAAGCCTATCATATCTCTGCTGTGCTGTTTCACTCATCAAGGATATAACTCGCTTGTAGGTAGAAGCAAACCAAGTATCATCTATCATGGTGCGACCCAGATGTTGCCACTTTTTATTTATATCAAATATCTCATCCATATTAGCTATGCTTATAACTTCAAACTCTGCATCTTCAAGTATTTCAAAATTTACAAGTGAGCCTTCGTTTTCATAATAACTTACACATTCACCCAAAAAAATTGGAGAGACTTTTTATCTCTTATGTAGGAGTTACACCTAAAAAGTTTTGTAAAATTGTCCGTTTTTATGACACACATAAAATACTTAGCAAAGAGGGCATAGAAAATCTTTCACAAAAAGTGCTTGAAAATGGTTATTTTGATCAAGCTCATTTTAATAGAGATTTTAAAAAACTCACAGGAGTTAATCCAAGTTCAAAACTGATGTCTATTTTGTACAATACATAAAAAATTTATTATGTTATGATTTTGTTAAAATTATAATAGGAGAGCAGATGAAACGATTAACCCCAAACATGGCGGTAGAAGATGTACGAGAGACAGTAGAGTATTATGTGAAAAACTTTGGATTTAAACTAGTTATGGCAGTTAGTGAGGATAAATCATCAGTTGGTGATGAACTAGTAGATGGCAAAGAGTATATTTGGGCAAATATTATGAGTGGTGAAGTTGGCATAATGTTTCAAAGAGTTGATAATTTAAAAGAGGATGTTGGAAACTTTTTTGATACCATAGGCTCTTCAGTCTCCTTTTATATCGAAGTAGAAGATGTAGATGCATTATATGCTAGTGTTATAAATAGTGTAGATATACATAAGGAGATAGAGACTTCATGGTATGGTATGCGTGAGTTTTATGTTAAAGACCCTAACGGCTATATCTTAGCTTTTGCACAAAATATGTCATGAATTTTGCCACTTTAGATAAGTACTTGCTCTCTAAAAAAGAGATATAGCTCATAATAATTAGCTCTTATATGAAGATGAACTTTTTCAAATAATTTAGTTGTAATTTGAGATTAGAAGTTAAATCAAATTTTCCTATAATTGTCTTAGGGTTATTATAATCTACTTGGGGATGGGGAAATCCACATAGAAAGACCAAAATGAAACCTATTTGTTTACCAAGAAAAGAGGGTCTATATGATCCAGAATTTGAACACGATGCTTGTGGTGTCGGATTTGTAGCTCACTTAAAAGGTGAAAAATCACATGATATAGTTAAAAAAGGGATTGAACTCCTTATAAACCTTGAACATAGAGGTGCTGTTGGGGCTGAGAAAAATGCAGGAGATGGAGCGGGTATTTTAACACAGATGCCTGATCGTTTTATGCGAAAAGTCACAAAAGAACTTGGGATAGAATTACCTGAGTTTTCACATTATGGTGTTGGTGTTGCTTTTGTTCCAAGAGATGTTAATGCTGGGGTTGAGTGTCAAAGCATCGTTGTAAATGTAGTTGAAGAGTTAGGGCTAGAAGTTCTTGGCTGGAGAAAAGTTCCAACAGATAATGAGACTCTAGCAGAGAGGGTAAAGGCAGTTGAGCCTTATGTTTATCATCTATTTGTAAAAAGACCAGAAAATTTAACGGATGCACAGAGTTTTGAGCGAAAAATGTATGTAGCGAGAAAACATATACAGACATTAGTAACCAAATCAAAAATTGCTGGAACTGAATACTTTTATATGCCATCGATGTCTTATAAAACCATATCTTATAAAGGTCAGCTTATAACTGAGCAGTTGCCTCAATATTTTGCTGATTTAAATGATGAAGATTTTGAATCAGCTTTAGCTCTTGTGCATAGTAGATTTTCAACTAATACTTTTCCATCTTGGCCACTTGCACAACCTTTTAGATATCTAGCACACAATGGTGAGATAAATACCCTAAGAGGAAACATCAATTGGATGAGAGCTAGAGAGTCTATGCTCAAATCCGAGCTTTTTACTGAAGATGAACTTGATAAAATCTACCCATATCTTATAAATGAGCAAAAAGGTTCAGACTCTTCTGTTTTAGATAATGTTGTTGAGCTTTTAACTCTAGCAGGTAGAGAATTGCCTCATGTTTTGATGATGATGATTCCCTCAGCTTGGAAAGATGAAGAGATGAGTGAAGATTTAAAAGCATTTTATGAGTACCATGCGACTTTTATGGAGCCTTGGGATGGTCCGGCATCTGTTGCATTTACAGACGGTAAATTTATCGGTGCTACACTTGATAGAAATGGTTTAAGACCATCACGATATTCACTAACAAAAGATAATATTTTAGTTATGGCAAGTGAGCAGGGAGCATTGGAGTTTCCACCAGAAGATATAGTTTTAAAAGGTAGGCTTCAACCAGGGCAGATGTTTTTGGCAGATTTAGATGAGGGAAGAATTATAAGTGATGATGAGATAAAGACTAAATTTTCAACCGCATTTGCATATCGTGATTGGATTAGCTCTCATAAAATCAATCTTGATGATCTTGTTTTAAACCGCGAAGTTAAACAGCCAAATCATAAGACTATCTTACAAAGACAAAAATGTCACGGCTACACCCAAGAAGATTTAAAAATCATCCTAACTCCTATGGCAAATGAGGCATATGAAGCGACTGGTTCTATGGGAAATGATGCTGCACTCTCTGTTTTGTCAAATCGTAGTGTCAATTTTTATAACTATTTTCATCAGCTTTTTGCCCAAGTTACAAATCCACCAATTGATCCAATTCGTGAAGAGTCGGTTATGTCTTTGACCTCTTATATAGGGGAGCAGGGTAATTTATTTCAAAAAGTAGATGAGAGTAGAAAGTTTATCAAGCTCTCTTCTCCAATTTTAACAAATATCCAGTTAGAGAAGCTTCGAGGGGTGAATGAGCTAGATTTTAAAGCAAAGAGTATTAAAATTTTATTTGATGTAGATAAAAAAGGTTCCATGCAGATTGCACTTGATGAGGTTGTAAAAGAGGCTGAAGATGCGGTTAATGATAAGTATCAAGTTATTATCTTGTCTACAAGAGGTGTGGGGAAGAAAAAAGCAGCTATTCCTACACTTTTGGCTACAAGTGCGGTGCATCAGCATCTGGTTAAAAAGGGGATTAGAACAAATTGTGGTTTAGTTGTGGAGAGTGGCGAAGCTAGAGAAATTCACCACTTTGCAACACTTATAGGGTATGGTGCAAATGCTATCAATCCTTATCTTGCATTTGAGACGATAGAAGATATGAGGCAACGAAAACTTATCAATGAAGATATAACACATGATAAGGCAGTTGAAAACTATATCACAGCTATCGGTAAAGGCATCTTTAAAGTTATGTCTAAGATGGGAATATCTACCATTAGATCTTATACAGGTGCTCAGATATTTGAAGCAGTTGGAGTTAGCTCGCAGTTGATTGATAAGTATTTTACAAAAACTGCAACTAGATTAGAGGGGATTTCGATGGATGAGTTAGAGATTGAGACTCTTATCTGTCATAGTGTTGCTTATCCAAGAGAGAATATTGAGTCAAATGATCTTGGTGTTGGTGGAGAGTATGCTTATCGTCAAAGAGGGGAGAAGCATCTTTTTACTCCTGAGGTCATTTTTCTTTTGCAAAACTCTACAAAAACTGGAAGTTATGAAACTTACAAACAGTATGCAAAGCTTGTAAATTCACCAGAGAATGAGGAGTATATCACACTAAGGTCTCTGCTTGATTTTACTAAACAAAATCCTATCGATATAGATGAAGTTGAGAGTATTGAGAGTATTGTCACTAGGTTTGCAACTGGAGCTATGAGTTATGGCTCTATCTCTAAAGAGGCTCATACTACACTTGCGGTTGCTATGAATATGTTAGGAGCAAAGAGTAACACTGGAGAGGGTGGAGAGGATAAAGAGAGGTTTGGTACAGATGCAAACTCTAAAATTAAACAAGTTGCATCTGGAAGATTTGGAGTGACGGCTAACTATCTTGTAAACTCACAAGAGATACAGATAAAGATGGCACAAGGTGCAAAACCTGGTGAAGGCGGACAACTTCCAGGTCATAAAGTAGATGAGGTTATAGGTAAAACTCGCCATTCAACTCCAGGAGTGGGACTCATATCTCCACCACCACATCATGATATATACTCAATTGAGGATTTAAAACAGTTGATATTTGATCTTAAAAATGCTAATAAATATGCAAGAATTAGTGTAAAACTTGTTTCTGAAGTTGGAGTTGGAACAATTGCAGCAGGTGTTGCAAAAGCTCACTCTGATGTAGTTTTGATATCAGGATATGATGGAGGAACTGGAGCTAGTCCTCAAACATCTATAAAACATGCAGGTTTGCCATGGGAGTTAGGTCTAGCAGAGGCTCATCAGACTTTGGTAAAAAATGGGCTTCGCTCTCGTATAGTTTTGCAAACCGATGGACAACTTAGAACAGGAAGAGATCTTGCTATCGCTACACTTTTGGGTGCTGAGGAGTGGGGAATTGCTACAAGTGCCTTGGTTGTAGAGGGATGTATAATGATGCGAAAATGCCACCTTAATACTTGTCCTGTTGGAATTGCTACCCAAGATGAGGAGCTTAGAGCAAAGTATAATGGAAAAGTAGAGCATATTATCAACCTTGTAAAGTTTATGGCAAAAGAGCTTCGAGAGGTTATGGCTGATTTGGGATTTAGAACTATTAATGAGATGGTAGGTAGAGTTGATAAATTAAAGACTAAAGACAACATCAATCACTGGAAAGCAAAGCATCTTAAGCTTGATAAATTGCTTCATAAGATGCATCTAAGACAGAGTGATACAAGTTATCAGAGCATACCTCAAGAGCATGATATTGATAAAGCTTTGGACAATAGACTAATCGAGCTAGCAAAAGAGGCAATCGATAATAAAAAGCCAATCAAAGAGAGTATAAAGTTAAGAAATATCAATAGAACAGTAGGCACGATGTTGTCAGCAGAGATGACAAGAAAGTATGCAGATGATGGATTGGATGAGGATACTATATATTTTAAAGCGACAGGAAGTGGTGGGCAGAGTTTTGGTGCTTTTGTAAATAGTGGAATTACATTTGAGGTAGAGGGAGATGCAAATGACTATTTTGGAAAAGGTTTGTGTGGTGGAAAGCTTATCTTGTATCCTCCTAAAAATATAACTTATAATCCTAATGAAAATGTCATCTTAGGAAATGTATCGTTTTATGGAGCTACAAGTGGTAAGGCTTATATCTATGGTTTGGCAGGTGAGAGATTTTGTGTTAGAAACTCTGGAGCTAATGTGGTAGTTAGTGCTATTGGTGACCATGGATGTGAATATATGACTGGTGGAAGAGTTGTGATACTTGGTGAAATTGGGAAAAATTTTGCAGCTGGTATGAGTGGTGGTATCGCATATATCTATGATGAAAACTCCACATTAAAAAATAGAATAAATAGTCAAATGGTTGATTTGGAGTTAATTGAAGAGAAAAAAGAGTCTGATGAGATTAAGTCAATGGTGGAAGAGTATCTGAAATATACAGGCTCAAAAGAGGCAAAAACTCTTTTAGATGATTGGGATGCAACACTTTTAAAAATTATCAAAGTAATGCCTAAGGATTATAAGAGAGTGTTGGCAAATAAGCCAAGAGTAAAAGATGAACAAGATGTTAGTGCATAAAAGGAGTGAGTTATGGGAAAAGTGACTGGATTTAAAGAGTTTGAGAGAAAAAATATATCATATGCTCCTGTAAAGGAGCGAATTAAACATTATGATGAGTTTATTACCCCTTTGAATAAAAAAGAGATTGTGAAGCAAGGGGCTAGATGTATGGATTGTGGGGTTCCTTTTTGTCATAGTAGTTATGGTTGCGGGGTTGCAAATCTCATACCTCGTTTTAATGATTTGGTTTACAAAGGAGAGTGGGAGGCTGCATTTAGGACACTTATGAGTACAAATAACTTTCCAGAGTTTACAGGTCGCATCTGTCCAGCTCCTTGTGAAGGTGCTTGTGTACTTGGTATAAATGACAACCCTGTAAATATCAAAAGTATAGAGTATGCAATCATAGAAAAAGCATATAAAAAAGGTTGGATGAAGCCTCAAATTCCAAAAAATAAAACTGGAAAAAAAGTGGCTATTGTTGGTTCAGGTCCAGCAGGGCTAGCGGCTGCAAATCAGCTAAATAAAGCAGGTCATAGTGTGAGTGTATATGAGAGAGATAAGCGAATCGGAGGACTTCTTCGTTATGGCATACCAAACTTTAAACTTGATAAGAAAAAAGTAGTTCAAAGACGAGTTAATCTTATGAAAGAAGAGGGTGTGGAGTTTATCACAAATGCTCATGTTGGAGTTGATGTTTCAGTAAAAAAGCTTCAAAAAAAGTATGATGCTCTTATCTTGTGTGGAGGAGCGAGCGAGCCTAGAGATCTTCCTATCTCAAATAGAGATGCAAAAAATATCCACTTTGCAATGGAGTTTTTATCTCAATGCAATAGCAAGGTTGAGGGTGAGAGCTTCTCTAAAGAGGATGAGATAGTAGCTACCAATAAGAGAGTTGTTGTCATCGGTGGAGGAGATACAGGAAGTGATTGTGTGGGAAATTCGATAAGACAAGGTGCAAAATCTATAATGCAGATTGAGCTTATGCCAAAAGCTCCGCCAATAAGAGATGCAAATAATCCATGGCCTCTGTTTCCTAGAATATTTAAATTGTCCTCTTCACAAGAAGAGGGGTGTGATATGGATTTTAATGTCTTATCAAAAGATTTTATCAAAGATGCAGATGGAAATGTAAGTGGTATAAATTGTGTAAAAATCAAATGGGGTGAAAAAGGATTTGATGAGGTAGAGGGAAGTGAGTTTGTCTTAAAAGCTGATCTGGTTCTACTTGCAATGGGATTTTTAGGCCCACAACAATCAGGCTTGATAGCGGAGCTAGATCTTGAAAGCGATGAGAGAAGCAATGTCAAAACAAGAGGATTTGCAACTTCAAAAGAGGGAGTTTTTGCAGCAGGAGATATGAGAAGAGGTCAATCTTTGGTAGTTTGGGCTATAAATGAGGGGAGAGAGTGTGCTTTGGAGGTAGATGAGTATCTGAGTAAAAAACCATCAATGCTTAATTCAAAAGATGGCTCTTTGTATGAGTATAAGGTATTGAAAAATTAGTTTTTATAAATTATTATAATAATACATTTTGTATAGAATAGCCAATTAACTAATAAAGTGTTTAGTTAATTAGCAAATATCTGGTTAAAAGGTTTTTTAAGATTGTAATTATCTTAATTTTTTGTTATAATGATTTTGTTTTATAGATAGTTTAATTGTTTTCATGGGTGTGTATTTTTTTGGTGTTAGGTAATTGTGAATAATTGGGGTGTTTTAGATGTTGTGTGAGTTATTAAATAGTTATATTTCAGGAGGAACAACTTGGAAAATATTAAAGATAACTTTAACAATGAGATTTTTAAGATAGAAGCAAAAAGCTTACTTCAAGATTTAATGCTCAATACAATATTATTTCAATATTATAGAAATATAGATACAGAAAAAATTAATAAAATTATTGATTACATTAAAAATATATTTAATGAATATCACAAATTAAAACAATTACATATATTAACATATTGTAATGATAAAACATTATATGGTTATTCTCTATCATTTATTCATAATAAAATAAATGGTCTTTATTTACATAAAATCCATGTTAATGAACAATATCGTAATCGAGGTATCGGAACAAGTATTTTAAAAGCCCTACAAAATGAAAATTGTAAAATTACATTATTATGTTTAAAGAAAAAAGAAAAATTTTATATAAAAAATGGATTTCACTATGTAAAACCTTTTCCAATGTTAAACTATGAAAATTACAAATTATCAAGAAAAATTTATAATGGATTATCTTTAATGAGTAATAATAAAGAAAAAAATGATATATCAATATTTTTATTAAAAGATATTGATATAAATAACATAGCTAACATATTAAAAATATAAAGAAATATGTGAGGGGATGCTTCCCAAGGATTAAATGTAAATAAGTTTAGATATAACAAGAACTTGGAAGAAAAATATGCCTACCCAGCCGATTTTCAGAGCTTTTTTGAGAAAAATAACCTAAATGGTTTTTGAATGAAACTAAAAAAAACGGCATATTTTTCAAGATTGTCGTTATATTAAGTATTCCCACTCTCTGTTGAAACCAAAGAGAAAAGTTACTGGAGCACAAAAAGGTGTCAGGCTTTAACTTTTAACCTTTTTAGGATTAAGGAGCAGGGTTTGAAAATTGACTTTTAAGTTTTTAGAAAGTCAAAATTCAAACCCTCGTAACGTCTCTAGACTTGAATTTGTAACTATAAAATGGTATCATACGGTATGAGTAAAAAAGATAAGCTATTAAAGAAATTTTTACAAACACCTATCAAAAAAGATTTGACTTTTAGTGAATTGTCAACTCTTTTGCTTTCTTGTGG
>Ga0256834_1001882_pt1 | contig 13756 bp, 15 predicted proteins | sample 4281140metaG_FD_190536 | JGI IMG/M metagenome (GOLD analysis project Ga0256834, IMG submission 190536) | Hydrothermal vent microbial communities from East Pacific Rise, Pacific Ocean - 4281-140 | ecosystem: Environmental > Aquatic > Marine > Hydrothermal vents | place: Pacific Ocean: East...
GACCGCTTTTACTCTCATCAAGAGTTCTTTCATGTTAAAAGGTTTGGTGATATAATCGTCTCCTCCGGCTTCGAATCCTTCTATTATATTTTCATCGCTATTTTTTGCAGTGAGAAAGATTACGGGGATGTCGTAACCTTCTTCTCTTAGGTTTTTTACGAATTTAGTTCCTTCTACAAAGGGAAGGTTTCTGTCGACTATTAAAAGGTCGGGATTTTCTTCTTGAATGAAATCTTTTACTCTTTTGGAATTCAAAAACCCAACAACGTCATATCCCTCTTTTTGGAGGTTGAATTCAAGCAACTCTAACAAATCCTCTTCATCTTCGATAATAGCGATTAACATTAATTTCCTTTTGTTTTTTTATGATTTTTTATTTTATCAACTCTTTTTCATATCTTAACTTTATTATCGACTTCATAATATCACAATATAAAAAATTAACCACCCTCAACAAGAGAGCGAATTTCGGACATTTCAAAAAAGCTAAAAAGCACAGACCTCTTCGAGCTTGTGAGCTTTTTTTAACGCATTTTTTTCATTGAAATTTGCAATTGTTTCGGGTTGCTTAATTTTACAATTTTTCGAATCTACTGACTTACAAACTCATCATTTTACCACTATATATCAATCCCCTCTTTAGCAAAAAGCATATATTTCGCTATTGTTTTTACGCTGTCGCTGATTCTTTCTAATTTTTTTGCAATATTTAGGGCTTTTAGGATTTCATCGATATTCTCTTTTTCTTTTACGTCAAGTACGAGTTCTTTATATAATTCGTCGGCAATTTTTTCATAGCTAATTATTGAAGAGTAGGCGTCTTCTATAGAATCGCTTTTTGCCGCGAGTTTTAAAGTGGTGATTGCCGAGATGGCATTTTGATAAAGGGCGTCGATTTTTTCGTTTTTGAAGTCGTATTTTTTAATAAAAGCTTTTACTGATTTTTTGATTTTTGCAAGAAACGAAGATATTTTCAAAAACGCGACTACTTCTCTTAAAAACTCACCTTGCGGATGATACAAAGCCAAAACTTTAATAACTTCATTGTCAAATTCTTTTAAGTCGATAAGAAAAAACTCATCCGTCAACTCTTTTTTTTGAAGAGATTCTTCAATAGCGCTTAGGTAGGAATAATATTTGTCGTTAAGTTCGTTAATTTTGTTTTCTATAATCATTATTTAACCCTTTTTTTAAACTTATTATAACATTTTGAGTGATTCGGGATGTTATCGAATTGTTATTTTTATTTTCTACAATTACACTAACAAAACTCAAAAGGAGAGAATATGAAAAAATTTATTGCGGGTATCGCTCTTGCGGCGGTGAGTTCTTTTGCATGGACTATTAACGGTACTGGTGCGACTTTTCCTTATCCGGTATATAAACAATGGATTAAATCTTTTTATGAAAAAACAGGAAACAAAGTAAACTACACAGGTACGGGAAGCGGTACGGGGATTAAAGAGGTTGCTTTAAGACATGTGGATTTCGGAGGAAGTGATAAGCCTTTATCACCTGCGACTTTGAAAAAAGGACAACTTTATCAATTCCCGACTGTAATCGGAGGAATTGCGCTTTCTTATAACATTCCGGGTGTAAATAACCTAAAACTTAGCGAAGAAGCGATTAAAGGTATCGTTCTTGGGACTATCAAATATTGGGATAACCCGATGATCGTAAAATACAATCCTCAAGCTAAATTACCGCATAAAAAAATTATTTTCGTACATAGAAGCGACAAATCGGGGACTACTTTTAACTTTACATATTATCTAAGCAAAATGTCTCCTGAGTGGAATCAAAAATTCGGAGCGAGAAAACTTATCAATTGGCCTACAGACGCGCAAGGTAGAAGTATTGCCGGTAAAGGAAACTTCGGTGTTAGTGCGGCTATTAAAACAAATCCTTATTCAATAGGATACGTAGATTATGCCGATGCCGTTAAAAACGGACTTAAAATGGCTGAAGTTCAAGCGGCTGACGGAAAATTTGTAGCGCCGACACCTAAAAACTTCGCAGAAGGTGCCAAATACGCGGGATTTGATCCGAAACTTGATTTTTACAAAGTAATCGCATATCCTAAACACGGATATCCTATTATCGCAGCGACTTTTATTTTGGTACCTAAAGAAAAAATTCAAAACGATAAAAAAGTAACCGCGTTTTTCGATTACGGATATACAAACGGAGACAAAGCGGCTTTAAAATTAGGATACGTACCTCTACCTGAATCTATCAAAGATATGGTTAGAAAATATTGGGCGGATAAAGGTATCGCGCCTGCAAAATAATAAGAAGTTAAAACCTCTTTATTTTTATTATAATTCTAAGAAAAAAGGGCAGTTTTAATGGAAGCATTTTTTAAGCGACTCTCCGCACTTAGCGCTACAACCATTCTTTTAATACTTACAAGTATATTCGTCGTACTTTTTTTATATGCAAAACCTGCTATTGAAGCATACGGACTTAAATTTTTAGTCGATCCGAGATGGGATGTGGTAATTACCCCTCAAAAAGCGACTTCAGCTCCTAAAAAAACTGAAAATTTAGGCGGTGTAAACGTAGATAACGAAGACGATATCCCTACTGTAAACATTCCTAAGCAAAATCAAAAAATAAACGTACAAGAAGACGACTTGGGAGATATTCCTACTCCTGCGAGTACTACAAAAGTAAATACCCAAGATGACGACCTTGCTGGTGTAAATGTTCAAGAAGAGGATTTGGGTATTTCCGCTCCTACTCAAAATACTCAACCTCAAAAACAAAAAGTTATTTACGGAGGGCTCGTACCGATTGTAGGTACGATACTCTCGACTGCTCTTGCTATGATTTTCGCCGTTCCTATCGCAATGGGAATCGCTATATTTTTATCTGAAATAGCTCCTCCTTTTATTTCCAAACCCGTAGGTATCGCTATAGAGCTTTTGGCCGCTATTCCGAGTATTATTTACGGAATGTGGGGGCTTTTTTATTTCGGGCCTTTTATTTCTCATATTTTCGGCGGCGGTAGCGTTTCGCTTTTGGTAGCCGGACTTGTGCTTGGGATTATGATTATTCCTTTTATGGCGTCTTTAACACGCGATAGTATGAAAACGACTCCCGATGTTCTTAAAGAATCGGCTTATGCAATGGGAGCTACAAAATTCGAAGTAATAAAAGACGTAATTTTTCCGTATGCGAAAAAAGGTATTATCGGAAGTATGATTTTGGCTCTTGGTAGGGCTCTTGGTGAGACTATGGCGGTTGCGTTTGTTATCGGAGGTGTATTTACTTTCCCTCATAAACTAACAGACCCTACCGTCTCTATTCCGGTGGTACTTGCAAACAACTTCGCCGAAAGTAGCGGTATGAGTTTGAGCGCTCTATTTTATTTGGCGCTTATTTTATTTGTGATTTCTTTTATTGTTATCAGTTTTGCTAAGTTTTACTTTTTAAGGGATAAAAAATGAGACTGATTATAAATAAGATAGTTTTGCTGCTTTCGACTTTGGCGGCGATTTTGGGGCTTGTTTTTCTTTTTTGGATTTTAATTACGCTCACTATCAAAGGAATTAGTGCTATTAATCTTCATATTTTTACAAACGACTTGGTAAATAACGGGCTTAGAAACTTGCTTGTCGGGCAGTTTGTTTTGGCGTTTATTGCCGTGATAATCGGTGTGCCTATCGGAATGGTTGCTGGTATTTATCTTCAGGAATATTCGTTCGGGAATAAATACGCGGAATTTATCAGAAATTTAAGTGATGTTATGATGTCGGCTCCGAGTATCGTTATCGGTACTTTCGTTTATGCGATTATCGTTTCACCTGTAGGTCATATGAACGGGTGGGCCGGTGCGATTGCGCTTGCTATTATGATGATTCCGATTGTAGTAAGGACTACCGACGATATGTTGGGCCTTGTGCCAAAGGAGCTTAGAGAAGCGGGTGTCGCTATCGGAGCGCCTAAATACAAAGTAATTTTCGATATCGTAATCAAAGCGGCGAAAGTCGGGATAATGACGGGTCTTTTGCTCGCTTTTGCAAGAATAGTCGGAGAGACCGCACCTCTTTTATTTACAAGCGGAAACAGCGAATATTTTACTCTGAATCTAAACCATGAGTTTCCGAGTTTAACGGTTGCAATTTATACGCTTGCTACGATGCCTGATAAAAGCCTTGTCGATATTGCGTGGGCGGGGGCGTTTTTATTGACTCTTTTCGTTTTAATAATAAACCTACTCGGTAGATTCGTAATTAAGGAGAAAAAGAAATGAATTTAGAAAAAGTAATGGATATAAAAAATTTCAGTTTTACATACGCAGGGGCTGAAAAACCATCATTAAAAAACATAAATTTACCAATTTATTATAAAAAAGTTACGGCTCTTATAGGACCAAGCGGTTGCGGTAAATCTACACTTCTTAGAAGTTTGAATAGGATTCATGATTTGTATCCGGGAAATAAATACGAAGGTGAAATATTATTAAAAGACCTCGAAACGGGCAAAATGGAAAATATTTTGGAATACAAAAAAGAAAACGAACTGATAAAACTTCGCCAAAGAGTCGGTATGATTTTCCAAAAACCGACACCGTTTCCTATGAGTATTTACGATAATATAGCCTACGGACTTAGACTTATGGGCAAAAAAAACAAAGCCGAGCTTGACGAAAAAGTAGAAGAAGCCCTAAAAGGTGCGGCTTTATGGAATGAAGTTAAAGACAGATTAAAAGACGATGCAAGAGGACTTAGCGGAGGACAGCAGCAAAGACTATGTATTGCAAGAGCTATTGCGGTTGAGCCGGAAGTGCTTTTGATGGACGAGCCGACAAGTGCTCTTGACCCTATCTCCACACTTGCGATTGAAGAGTTGGTAACTAAATTAAAAGATAAAGTTACTATCGTAATCGTTACTCACAATATGCAACAAGCAAGTAGGGTTAGTGATTTTACGGCTTATATGTATCTTGGCGAGCTTGTGGAATTCGGTACGACAGAACAGATATTCCTAAATCCTCAGAAAAAACATACCGCCGATTATATCGCAGGGAAGTTCGGATAAAAAATCTCCTTATTTACTTCTTTTTTTTCTTTTTGTAAAATTCCTCTTAAAAAAGAGGGCGCTATGGAACTGCAGACTATCTCCAAGTTTGAAAAGAAAGCAAGAAAATCAGCAGGTATCGATTTTGTTAGATTCGGTATCGGACTTTTATTTATTGCCGTTGTCGTACTTTATACGTACGCAAAAACGGGAAGTGTTCCAAATAACATCTTCTTAGTGATAGCTACAATTTTCGGTGCTTATATGGCTATGAATATCGGTGCGAACGATGTTGCCAATAACGTAGGACCGGCGGTGGGAAGTAGGGCTTTGAGCCTTACAGGTGCTATTATTATCGCCGCTATTTTCGAAGCTGCCGGGGCTTTGATAGCGGGTGCGGACGTAACCAATACCATTAGAAAGGGTATTATCGATTTAAATGCTTTCGGTGGTGATGTTAATATGTTTATTTGGGCTATGATGTCGGCACTACTTGCGGCTGCTCTTTGGCTCAATCTCGCTACGGTATTCAAAGCTCCAGTTTCTACGACTCATTCTATAGTCGGTGGAGTTATGGGAGCAGGAATCGCTGCTGCCGGATTTAGTATCGTTCATTGGGCTACTATGGGTAAAATTGCCGCTTCTTGGGTTATTTCTCCGGTTTTAGGCGGAATAATAGCCGCTTCTTTTCTTTATGCGATTAAAAAGACAATTGTTTTCAAAGAAGATAAAGTTAGTGCGGCTAAAAAATGGGTGCCTATTTACGTTTCGATTATGACGTGGGCATTTGTTACGTATTTGACTATGAAAGGCTTAAAGCACGTTTGGGTGAATATTACGGAAGTTTTGAGCTTTTTGCCTCACACTAAAAAACCAACTTTCGGAGTTGCTTCGATTTTCGGGCTTATTTTAGCCGTTATCGTTTATTTCTTAATGGTTGCTAAACTTAAAAAAGAAGAGATTAAAAATACAAGAGAAGGAATTAATAAATATTTTACTGTACCTTTGATTTTCGCGGCGGCTTTGCTGAGTTTCGCTCACGGAGCAAATGACGTAGCAAATGCCGTAGGTCCGCTTGCCGCTATTGCCGATGCGGTAATGAACGGCGGGATTTCAAGTAAATCCGCTATTCCTTTTTGGGTAATGGCTATTGGTGCTCTTGGTATTTCGTTAGGACTTGCTCTTTACGGACCGAGACTCATTAAAACCGTAGGTGATGAGATTACGAAAATAGACCCTATTAGAGGTTTTTGTGTGGCACTTGCAGCTGCTATTACCGTTATTATCGCATCTCAACTCGGACTTCCTGTAAGCTCTACTCATATTGCAGTCGGTGCGATTTTCGGGGTAGGGTTTTTAAGAGAGTGGTTGCAACTTGTAGAACAAAAAGAGGACGAAATAGATAGAGAAATCAAAAATTTCGAAAAACAACTTAAAGCGTACGAACTCGAACTTGAAGACCTAAAACAAAAAACGGACAAATCAAAAGAGGATTATAAAAGAATCGTAGAACTTATCGAGCTTATAGAAGATTTGGAAAAAAGTATTAAAAGATTCAAAAAAATACTTAAAAAAGAAGAAAAAGTGAAATACGTAAAGAGAGACCTTTTCAAAAAAATTATCGCTGCTTGGATTATTACGGTGCCTGTTGCGGCGGTGCTTGCGGCTATGATTTTCTTTATGATTAAAGGGATGATGGTTTAGGGAATCGTGAAAGTGGTGAATGTTGTGTAATAGTGAAATTGTGAGTTTGTAAAATGATGATAAGGTGAAGTTGAGGAAAAGATTGGAAAGTGATGAGAAATAGAGTTGGTAAAAAAGTGAAGTAAAAAAGGAATAAAATGAGAGTGGTTTTTATGGGGAGTCCCGATTATGCGGTTAAGATTTTGGATGAGCTTGCAAGACATTATGAAATAGCGGGAGTCTATACGCAGCCTGATAAACCTGTAGGTAGAAAAAAAGTATTAACTCCTACCCCCGTTAAAAAATATGCACTTGAAAAAGGCTTTGAGGTTTTTACTCCGAGCAGTTTAAAAGAAGAGGATTTGAGTAGGTTTAATGCAGATTTTATCGTAGTGGCGGCGTATGGACTTTTGCTTCCGAAACACGTACTTCAAACGGCGCCTTGTATTAATCTGCACGCTTCTTTATTGCCTAAATATCGAGGGGCAAGCCCTATACAAAGTGCTATTTTAAACGGAGATGAATATACGGGTGTTACTTCTATGCTTATGGACGAAGGACTTGATACCGGAGATATTTTGTGTTGGGACTATACGGAAGTAGGCAGAAAAACAAGTATCGATTTGTTTGAAGAACTTGCGGATATTGCGGCAAAACAAATTATTTATACGATTGAAAACTTTAAAAAAATAAAACCCCTAAAACAAAACGATATTTTCGCAACGTACTCTCCGAAAATAAAAAAACAAGACGGACTTGTAGATTTTAAAAGTGCCGAAATTATCGATAGAAAATATAGAGCTTTTATGCCGTGGCCGGGAATTTTCACTGAAAAATTCAAAATAAACGAAATGATTCTTTTAGATACCGATTCTTCAAACACTCCGGGTGAAATTTTAGAAATAAACGACGGAGTGGTGGTAGGGTGCGAAAAAGGTAAAATAAAACTTATAAAAGTACAAGCACCCGGAAAAAAAGAGGTAAAAGCAGTAGATTTCGTAAACGGAAAAAGATTAAAAACCGGTGATAATATTTTAAATTAAAGGATTAAGGATGAAAAAGTTATTTTTAGGAGCTATTTTAGGAATTTCGCTGTTTTTTAGCGGTTGTTTTAACAATGATGTAAGTTGTAGCGATTCTCAGGTAAAAGAGATGGTGAAAAACGTTACGCAAGGAAATGTGATTATAGATATGATGGCTTATGATGTTTTGAAAAAAGATAATAAACCTATAACGCCTATGAGTTTTGCAATGGCGAAATTAACGATGACTATGGGACTTGCGGCAGCAGGAGAAAATCCTAAAATTAAAAAAATGATAGAAAACTATAAAGAAAAATATAAAAACGTAGATTTCGAATTAAAAGATATTAGAACCGATTCGAAAAACAAAGAAATTCAAAAAGTGACCTGTTCTGCAACGGCGGTTTATAAATTCAAAGATTACAATATTACGGCAAATATTAATTATATCGTTCAAAAAACCGATGACGGAAAAAAACTTTTTGTAGAAGTGAAAAAATTTGAAGAGCAATGAGATTTATCTATTTAAAAGAGGTGGATTCGACTCAAAAATATCTTTTAAAAGCCCTCAAAAATTCGGTTATTAAACCTCCCGTTTGCGTGTGGAGCGAATATCAAACCGCAGGAATCGGAACAAGAGGCAATAGCTGGATAGGGGAGAGGGGAAATCTTTTTTTCTCTTTTGCTTATTTAAAAAACGAATTTAGTTTCGTACCGATTCAGAGTCTTTCTATATATTTCGGATTTATTTTTAAAAAAACACTCAATAATTTAGGAAGCAAGGCCGTTTTAAAATGGCCTAACGATATCTATTTAAGTAAAAAAATCGGTGGCGTTTTGACTCAAATTGTAGAAAATCATATAGTTTGCGGTATAGGGTTGAATACTCAAAAAAACGTCGGCGAATTTGAGAGTTTGGATATAAAAATAAAAAATGATAAAATTCTAAAAGAATATTTCGAGACTTTACAAACTAAGCCTTCTTGGGAAATGATAATCGACGAATACAAAAGAGAATTTGAACTTACAAAAGATTTTTTCGGTATTGAGGGCGATTTATCGGATGACGGTGCCATTATAAAAAATAATAAAAAGGTGTATTCAAGACGATGATTGAGATAATTTCGGTAGCAAATCAAAAAGGCGGGGTTGGAAAGACCACTACTGCGGTGAACTTAGCGGCGTCACTTGCAATAGCCGATAAGAAAGTGTTGTTAATAGACGCGGACCCGCAGGCAAATGCGACTTCATCATTAGGTTTTTATAAAAACGATTACGAATACAATCTTTATCACGTATTAATAGGTAGCAAAAACATTAACGAAGTAATTTTAAACACTACGCTTCCGACTCTTGATATTATTCCTTCGAATATCGGTCTTGTCGGGATTGAGAGGGAGTTTGAAGAATTTGACGATAAAGAGATGATATTAAAAAAGAGAATCAAAGAGCTGAAAAAAGATTATGACTACATCATTATCGACACTCCTCCTACTTTAGGGCTTATTACTATCAATGCCCTAAATGCGAGCGATAGCGTAATTATTCCCGTTCAGACGGAATTTTTCGCACTTGAAGGATTAAGCCAGCTTCTTAATACTATCAAACTTCTAAAAAGAGAAAAAAACCCGAAACTCAAAATCAAAGGCGTGCTTCCTACTATGTATTCTTCTCAAAACAACCTCTCAAAACACGTTTTAGCGGAGCTTAGAAGGTTTTTTAGAGATAAAATGTTTATTTTCGATAAGGATAATAAAGAAAATATCTTAGTTATTCCAAGAAACGTACGTTTAGCCGAAGCTCCGAGTTTCGGAAAACCTATAATTCTTTACGATATAAAAAGCAAAGGTGCCGTAGCTTATGAGATGCTTGCTAAAAAAATATTGGAGAGTAACGAATGAAAAGACTTGGTAGAGGTCTTGGAGCTATTTTGGAAGATGCCGAAGCGGGATATTTAAAAGAGCTTCCAGAAAGCGGAGTTAATGAAATAGATATCGAAAAAATTATTCCCAATCCATATCAGCCAAGACGCGAATTTAGTGAGGAGTCTATCGAAGAGCTTGCGAGTTCTATAAAAAAACACGGACTTTTACAACCTGTAATCGTTATAAAAGAAGATGATAAATATATTCTTGTTGCAGGTGAGAGAAGGCTTAGAGCAAGTAAAAAACTCGGAAAAACGAAAATTAAAGCGATAGTCGCTCCTTATTCGAAAGAAGATTTAAGAGAATACGCTCTTATTGAAAACATTCAAAGAGAAGATTTAAACCCTGTGGAAATTGCGTATTCTCTTGAAAGTTTGATAAAAGAACACGGGTTTACTCATGAAGAGCTTGCAAAAAGTATCGGTAAAAGCAGAAGCTATGTTACTAATATTCTTAGAATCTTAAGTATGCCTGAAATCGTAAAAGAAAACCTAAAGCAAAATAAAATCACCCTCGGACACGCAAAAGTGTTAAGCGGGCTTGATGAACAAGAGATAAATGAAGTAGTTAAAAAAATCGTAGATAATTCATGGAACGTAAGAGATACCGAAAAATTTGTCAAAAAATTAAAAAATAAAAATCAAAAAGAAAAAAACGACAACGAAGAATTAAATGAAGAACTTATCGAAATTGCTTATAATTTGAAAAAAATGGGTCTGAAAACTGAAATAGGCAAAGATTATATCAAGTTGAAGTTAAGAAATGAAACAGATTTTGAAAATTTAAAAAAACTTTTAGGTAATATAAATTAATTTTATGTTAAAATTTCACAAAAAGGAGCATTGATGTTAGACCTTAACCTTGGCGTAATGCTGATAGAGGCCGGTATATTTTTGATTACGATGGTGCTTTTGAAAATGTGGCTTTTCGATCCGTTAGTTAAATTTATGGACGAAAGAGAAGCTAAATTAAAAGCTGAACTTGAAATGATTAACAAAAATTCTGAAGAGACAAAAGAACTTGAAGAAGAGATTCAGACAATTCTTCAGCTTGCAAGAGACGATGCGAGAAGAATCGTTGATGAAGCAAGAAAAAAAGCTACTGAAGAAGCTGAAAGAATCAAAGCTGTAAAAGTTAGAGAAATCGAAGATGCGAAAGAATCTTTAAAACTTGAACTTAAAAAGCAAAAAGAAGAGATTTTAAAAGAGCTTCTTAAAGATAAAGAAGAAGTGAAATCTCTAATCGAAAACAAAATAAGGAATGCAGCATGAAAAAACTGATGCTTTTAGGTGCGGTTCTTAGTAGTTTCGTTTTTGCAAGCGAAGCTATGGGCGGAGGACATACAGATATTATTCCAAGAACTATTAACTTCTTAATTTTCGTAGCTATTTTATGGTATTTGGTAGGAGATAAAGCAAAAAGATTTTTTGCCGAAAGAAAAGAGAGAATTGCTAAAAGATTCCAAGAAATAGAAGAAAAACTAAAAGAATCTAAAGCTAAAAAAGAAGCTTTAAAAGCGCAAGTTAACGAAGCTAAACAAATGGCTCACGAAATTGTAGAAACTGCGAAAAAAGAAGCTGAGCTTATCGAGAAAAAAATCAAAACTCAGCTTGAAGAAGAAATTGCAATGCTTGAGAGACATTTCGAAGAGTTCAAACAAAACGAAATCAAAAAAACAAAACAAGAAGCTGTTAAAGAATATATGGAAGAAATCTTCAAAGAAGTACATATCACAAGTGAAGATGCAGCAAAACTTGTATTAAAGGCAGCATAATGGTAGTTGAAAAATATACTAAAGCCTTAATGGCAAGCTTAAACGAAGACGAAGTTGTAAAGGTATATGAAGCTATCGCAAGACTTGCGTTGGTTGCAAAAGATGAAAAATTCATTCTTATTGTTAAATCTCCGCTTTTAAGCGTAGATGAAAAAGTGAAAATTTTATCTGAAATTGCCGAATGCAATAATGAAAAATTCTTAAATTTTATTAGAATTCTGCTTGAAAATAAAAGAATGGATTTAATCAAAGAAATTCATCAAAGTTTGTATGAAAAAGTATCAAACCTTTTCAAAACGTATGCGGGTAGAGTGGAAGGGAAAGTTTCCGAAGAAACTCTTAAAGCTATCGAGAAAAAATTATCTGAGAAATTCGGTGCGAATATCAAACTTCAATTAAAGGAGAGCGAACTAAACGGTATCAAAGTTTTTGTAGACGTGCTTAATGTTGAAGTTTCAATCGTTGAAGACAGAGTTAAACAAGAATTACTTAATAAAATACTAAAAGCAATCTAAACGAAAGGAGTATAAGTGGTACAGGAAATCACTTCGATTATAAAAGAGAGAATAGAAAACTTCGAACTAAAAGTAGATGTTGAAGAAGTTGGGAAAGTTATCTATTCAGCAGACGGTATAGCTAAGGTTTATGGTCTAACAAACGCAATGGCTGGTGAAATGGTTGAATTCGAAACAGGTGAAAAAGGTCTTGTATTCAACCTTGAAACTGACAACGTAGGTGTGGTTGTACTTGGTAAAGGGACTGAAATTACTGAAGGAAGCTCTGTAAAAAGACTCGGAAGATTAATTTCGGTACCTGTAGGTGAAGCTCTTATCGGAAGAGTTGTAAACGCACTTGGTGAACCAATTGACGGTAAAGGTCCTATCGAAGCTACTGAATATAGATACGTAGAAGAAAAAGCTCCTGGAATTATGGCGAGAAAATCAGTTCATGAGCCTCTTCAAACAGGTATCAAAGCTATCGACGCGCTTGTTCCGATCGGTAGAGGGCAAAGAGAGCTTATCATCGGGGATAGACAAACAGGTAAAACTACTGTTGCTATCGATACTATTCTTAACCAAAAAGGTCAAGACGTAATTTGTATCTACGTAGCTGTAGGTCAAAAACAATCAACTGTTGCGAATATCGTAAGAACTCTTGAAGAACACGGAGCAATGGATTATACAATCGTTGTAAACGCAGGTGCGGCTGATGCGGCATCACTTAAATTCTTAGCGCCATATGCTGGTGTTACTATGGGTGAATACTTCAGAGATAACGGAAGACACGCTCTTATCGTTTACGATGATTTAAGTAAACACGCTGATGCATACAGAGAAATGTCACTTCTTCTAAGAAGACCTCCGGGAAGAGAAGCATATCCTGGTGACGTATTCTACCTACACAGTAGATTACTTGAAAGAGCGGCAAAACTTAACGACGAACTTGGTGCGGGAAGTTTAACGGCTCTACCAATTATCGAAACAAAAGGTGGTGACGTAGCAGCTTATATTCCGACAAACGTAATTTCAATTACAGACGGACAAATTTTCCTTGAAACAAACCTTTTCAACAAAGGTATCAGACCGGCAATTAACGTAGGTCTTTCAGTATCAAGGGTTGGTGGTGCAGCTCAAATCAAAGCTATGAAACAAGTAGCGGGTACACTAAGACTTGAACTTGCACAATATAGAGAACTTGAAGCGTTCGCACAATTTGCAAGCGACCTTGACGAAGCAAGTAGAAAACAACTTGAAAGAGGACAAAGACTTGTTGAAGTTCTAAAACAACCTGCTCATCAGCCTTTACCTGTTGAAAAACAAGTAGTTATTATTTATGCAGGTACAAAAGGATACTTAGACGATATTCCTGTAAAAGCGGTTAGAAAATTCGAAGACGACTTATATCCGTTTATCGAAACTAAATATCCGCAAATTTTCGAAAACATCAGAACTAAGAAAAAAATTGACGAAGAAACAGAAGAGTTACTTAAAAAAGCATTAGAAGAGTTTAAGGCTCAGTTTAATCCAGAAGGATAATAAAAATGGCAACTCTAAAAGAACTAAAAAACAAAATAAACAGCGTTAAAAATACGCAAAAAACAACAAGAGCGATGAAGCTCGTTTCAACTGCGAAGTTGAAACGTGCTGAAGAAGCTCTTTTAATGTCAAGAGAATACGCTAAAAAAATTGACGAAGTTATGAAAGAGATTTCTGCAAAACTTACGTCGATTAAAGATTCTATTACATTAAGAGCGTTCGCACATATCGAAAAACATGAAAAAGTAGATTTAATTGTTGTAACTGCCGACAAAGGTCTTTGCGGCGGAT
>Ga0256834_1001883_pt1 | contig 13756 bp, 13 predicted proteins | sample 4281140metaG_FD_190536 | JGI IMG/M metagenome (GOLD analysis project Ga0256834, IMG submission 190536) | Hydrothermal vent microbial communities from East Pacific Rise, Pacific Ocean - 4281-140 | ecosystem: Environmental > Aquatic > Marine > Hydrothermal vents | place: Pacific Ocean: East...
ATTACTCTGGCAATAATCCCCCATTTATAGATTCTAAATTAATAGAGTTTTTAGTTGAACAAGAAATTGAGCATCTACTTATTGACCTACCTTCAGTAGATAAGGAAGTTGATAATGGGGCATTGCTTTCGCATAGAGCTTTTTGGAATCTACAGAAAAAAAACCGAGAACATTGCACTATTACAGAGTTGATTTTTGTGCCTGACAATATTCCAGATGCAAATTATCTTTTGAATCTGCAAACGATTAACTTAGAAATGGATGCCGCACCTTGCAATCCAACCCTTTATAAAATCGAAGAAAGCATAATTATTAGCAGATAAAAAGCTAGGGTTACTTTGATAATCTTTTCTATATTTACATTTGAATGACACACTCTGATACATCTGAAGACTTGAAATGCTACATGCTTTTAGTAGCTATCATTTTCCATTACCACGGATTGGACGAGGAGGAAAAGGTGATTCTTGAAAAAAAGGCCTCTGAAAAAAATGCGTTTGAAGAGCTCAACTGGGCGTATGATTTTATAGCTGAAGACTATATGACGGCCTTTGAAAGGGCTAGAGTTTATCTGAAAGAAGCTAAAGAGTCTCTTGACAAAGAGAAGCGGTTACGATACATAAATGACACTTGGATAGCCAATGGAGAAAAAGGCTATATTACCGAAATGGAAGCTACAGCCATGTTAAAACTTGCCAAAGATTGGGATGTCGACAAAGAGTTAATCAGCCTAGTACAGCAACTCGCTTAGTTATAAGCTCATCCTTTCCTTAAATTTAGCGGCTTGCCTGCGCGACACTTCTAGTTTATCTCCACCTCTTAGTTTTACCATTAACCCCCCATTAAACCAAGTTTCGATATCTTCGACCCAGCTAAGGTTAATAATATGCTTTCTACTTGCTCTAAAAAAATCACGGTCACTTAATTTTTCATCCAGTGCATTCAACGATTTATGAATCATGGGCTTAACAGAATCGAAAAATACTTTAATATAATTGCCGTCAGATTCGAAATAGCGAACATTTTCTAGTTTTACAAACCAGCATTTATCACCATCTTTTACAAACACCTGGTCTTGCAAACCAAGCAATTTGGTTTCTGCGATTTGAGGCTTTGGTTCAACATTTACTAACTTATCAATGCTTTCTTTAAGCCTATTTGGGTCGATTGGTTTAAGTAAATAATCGAGCGCATTCACTTCAAATGCCTTTAGAGCATATTCATCATAGGCGGTAGTAAAAATTACCTGAGGTACGGTATCAAGCATTTCTAACAACTCAAATCCTGTTTTATCTGGCATTTGAATATCAAGAAATAAAATATCAGGATTATGCTTTTCAATGAGTTCGATGGCTTCATCAGCGTTGGCTGCTTCGCCTACTACATTCATTGTTGCGAATTCATCTAATAATTTTATAAGCTCTTTTCTGGCTAATCGTTCATCGTCTATTACTAATGCTTTCATTTTGTTGAGTTTTTTGAGGTTTTAGTTGTCAATAGGAATTCGCACTAAAGTTAGCACCATATTATTTTTACTTTCGTTACTAATTTTAAATTCTGCCTTACCCTTATATATAATTTCTAATCGTTGAATTGTATTTTTTATGCCGTAACCACTATCGGAAACCGCATTTTTATGCAAAACTCCTGTATTCCTAATTTCAACTACTAAGTAGTTCTTTTTAACGTAAGCATCAATCATTAGTTTACCTCCTTTTTTAAGTTTGGAAATGCCATGTTTTACTCCGTTCTCTACTAAAGTTTGAAACATTAATGGAGGCACCAATACAGAATTGGCACTGCTGGTTACTTCTATTTTAGAGTTTAATCGCTCTTCGAAACGAATAGTTTCCATTGCCAAATAATCCTGTACGGTTTCCATTTCTTCTTTTAATGGAATAAGCTCTGTTTTATCGGCTGATAAGGAAGACCGTAAAATATTAGACAAATGATTTATGGCTTGTTTAGATTTAGACGGATTTTCATCAACCAATGCACGAATACTATTGAGGGCATTAAAGATAAAATGAGGATTAAGTTGCGATTTTAACCGATCCAGTTCCATCCTTTTCATAGCCACCTCATACTTTAAGGAAAGGTTATATCTTTCAAAATAATGGAATGCATAATACAAGGAGGCCCATATAAATAAAGCGAAGAAATTGCCAATAATATTACCCACTATATTAGTAGTGCTTAGTAAATTAGAACTATAAATACCAAGCAGATACGAAACAAAAACACGGATAAAATAAATAGGAACCGCCATTATAAAAATGGATGCCAGCATTTTTGGCAACAGTCTTAAAACAGGCAGGTGAAACCAATTCCATCTGTTATTTAAGAGCCTGTAAAAGTGTGTGAAAGCAAAAAAGAAAGCAGCCTCCACCAAAATGGGGACGGCCATAAGTATTTGAAATTTAGAGGAAACTACATACCCTCCTAATAATAAAATAATGGCGTATAAACTCCACCCAACCGATTGGATTATCCAGTATGCTCTTTTCTTATTCATACAATGCTACCAAAGTAATAATACTACGTGCAATTAGAATATAAAACTTATATAATCGGTTAAGGATTCAGAATTTCTTTATTGGCATCGTTTAATAAAACGGCCACAAACATTAGTACCGAAAGAAGTACAAGTGTCCAGGATAAGCGATTCCAAAAAGTTAGATTATGCGTTATTTTTTTAGCTTTAATCAAATTTATCAGTGTAAACCCACTACCTACAAATAAGTACATTACGGCATCCAGCCATTCGCCTAAATAAAGGCTATAGCCAAAGAGCAGTATAAACGCTAGAGGGATTACAAGACTTCCAATATTTTTCATAGATGAATATTTTAACACGTATTGTGCTATAGGGTTAAACAAAATTGGCTTAATTAAGCCTTAGAAAAAACAAAAGCACAACAAAATGCCGTGCTTCTTCCATTCCTTTTAATAAGGATTATGGTAGGCTGTTTAAATTTATTTTTTTGAATATAGCTTTTACTTCATCCTCATTGGTAGTTCCAGACATCTCAATAATTACTAAGTACCGATCTTTATATCCAGAAATAATATTTGTGTTTTTATCCTTCTTGTCAATACTTATAAGAGACTTAACTCCATCAACAGTTTCTAAATATGTTTTGGTATCGGCATCTTCAAAAGAAAACCCTTCGGCCATTCCAAACGAAGCCTGGTACATTGAAACATATCCGATAAAATCATTAACCGTTATTTTTAACACTTGTTCTCCTTTCACAAATTCTTTAGTAGCCGAACTGTACGACATTTCTCCCATAGTCATATTCATGCCATCAGGCTTGCCTGTAAGTGAAAACCCGTTAATATCAGAAGGAATAACTTTAAGGAGTTCGGCAAATGGCAAAGCCGTAACTTTATCTTGGGCAGAAACAATGGCTGCGCAGAATAGAAGTATTATTAATAGTTTTTTCATTTTAAATGGTGTTAAAATACAAAGCACAATAGTAGCTTAATGCTTTAAATAAAAGAATAACTTTTGCTGGAATATGAACCTATAACTCCAACTTGAGAAATTGTGCTGTATAACTTTTCTTCTCTTTAGTAATCTCTTCCGGGGTGCCGCATACAACTAAATCACCCCCTTTATCCCCTCCTTCCGGGCCTAAATCGATAATGTAATCAGCCACTTTAATTACATCTAAATTATGCTCAATTATTAACACAGTATTTCCTTTATCGGCTAGTTTATTGAGTACATTTAATAAGTGTTGAATATCCTGAAAATGAAGCCCAGTGGTAGGTTCATCTAAAATATAAAAGGTTTTTCCAGTATCTCGTTTGCTTAGTTCGGTGGCCAATTTTACACGCTGTGCTTCGCCCCCTGATAGAGTTGTTGCATGCTGCCCCAGCGTGATATACCCTAAGCCAACCTGATTTAAGGTTTCAATTTTGCGCAGTATTTTAGGCTGAAATTCAAAAAATTCCACTGCCTCTTCTACTGTCATATCTAAAATGTCTGAAATGGACTTGCCTTTAAATCTCACTTCTAATGTTTCCCGATTATAACGTTTGCCTTTACAGGTTTCGCAGTGCACATGCACATCTGGTAAAAAATCCATTTCAATAAGGCGCATACCTGCCCCTTCGCAGGTTTCGCATCGGCCACTTTTAACATTAAACGAAAAACGACCCGGTTTATAGCCTCTTATTTTTGCTTCCGGCAAATTTGAGAACAAGGTTCTTATATCTGCAAAAACACCTGTATATGTGGCAGGGTTCGAACGAGGTGTACGCCCAATAGGTGATTGGTTTACTTCAATTACTTTATCGATATGTTCAAGCCCGCTAATTGATTTATGCTCCATTGCCACACGCTTAGAGCGGTAAAAATGAGTGCTTAACAAAGGATATAAGGTATCGTGAATTAAAGTGGACTTGCCCGAGCCTGAAACCCCGGTTACACAAATCATTTGGCCTAATGGGAACTTAACCGTTAGGTTTTTAAGATTATTGCCTTTAGCACCGGCAAGCACTAAATTTTTGCCAGAACCTTTGCGTCTTTTCTTTGGCACTTCAATGCAAACTTTATTCGCCAGATACTTTGCAGTAAGGGTGCCGTTTTTGAGGAACTTCTCAGGTGCGCCTGACCCAACAATAAGCCCTCCATGCCGGCCTGCTCCCGGCCCAATGTCAATCACATAATCCGATTCGAGCATCATTTCCTTATCGTGCTCCACTACCAATACGGTGTTGCCAATGTCTCGTAAATCTTTAAGTGCCTTGATGAGTTTTACATTATCGCGTTGGTGCAAGCCAATACTTGGTTCATCTAAAATATACATCACACCTACTAACTGCGTGCCTATTTGCGTGGCCAGTCTAATCCGTTGTGCTTCTCCTCCTGACAGGGTTCTCAGCGAGCGATTAAGATTTAAATAATCGAGTCCTACATTTTCTAAAAAGCCTAAACGCTTACGAATCTCTTTTAAAATTTCACCGGCAATCCTGTTTTGCTTTTCATTTAGTCTCGATTCTAAATCAGTAAACCACGCTTTCAGTTTGCCAATATCCAATCTTGCCAACTCCGCAATATTGGTATTATCTATTTTAAAATGAAGCGATTCTTTTTTCAATCTTGCCCCTTTGCACTCCGGGCATTCTTTAATAATAGTAAAATCTTTAATCCATTTTTGAATGTTTTCAGAGCCACCCTCTTTTTGCTTTTGCATAAAGATGATAATCCCCTCAAATTTGGTATTCCAATCAGTTCCGGGGTATTTTTTTGACTTTACCGCCACAGGCTCATTATCACCATGCAAAAGTATATTCACCACCTCATCGCTTAATTTATTAATGGGTGTGGTTATATTAAATTTATACCTTTTAAGGATGGCTTCAATTTTCTTAAAAATCCAAATATCCCTGTAGTCCCCTAGAGGGGCAATACCTCCACGGCTAATGCTCAAGGAGTCATCAGGAATGATGGTGTCTTTGGTAATTTCGTCAACTGTTCCTAACCCATGGCAGGTTGGGCAAGCCCCATAAGGCGAATTAAATGAAAACGAATTTGGGGCTGGTTCATCGTAAGATAAGCCTGTTTCCGGATCCATTAAATGCTTTGAAAAGTGATGAATTTCGTTATTTTCATCTAATGCCATCATTAGCCCCTGGCCTTCTTTTAAGGCCATTTGAACCGAGCGACCAATACGAAGTTGATCTTTTTTATTAACCACAATTCGATCAACCACTACCTCCACATCGTGGGTTTTGTACCTGTCGAGTTGCATTTTAGGAGCCAGTTCGTGTAGTTCACCATCTACACGAACTCTTGTATAACCACTTTTACGAATTTGCACAAAAAGTTCTCGGTAATGCCCTTTTCTGCCTTTAACCACAGGAGCTAACAAAACAAGTTTTTGCCCATCGAAATAACTCATTATGTGCCGTTCAATTTGCTCTTCGGTTTGCTTTACCATTTTTTTACCTGTGCGGTAAGAGTAGGCTTCGCCTGTTCGGGCAAATAATAAACGTAAAAAATCATATACTTCGGTAACCGTACCCACCGTTGATCGGGGATTCCTCGAAGTGGTTTTTTGCTCTATGGAGATAACCGGGCTAAGGCCATTTACTTTATCAACGTCAGGTCGTTCCATATTGCCAATAAAGGCACGAGCATAGGCCGAAAAGCTTTCCATATACCTCCGTTGGCCTTCGGCATAAATGGTATCAAATGCTAAAGAGGACTTACCACTCCCACTAATGCCTGTGATGACAACAAGTTTGTTTCGAGGGAAACTAACGTCAATGTTTTTAAGGTTATGCTCTCGTGCTCCAAGTACTTCAACCTCGTTAAACCCTGTTATATCTTGTGTATTTTTTTTGATAGCGGTAGATTTAAGGATGCAAAAATACAAAGGTTAACCTTATATTGAACTATTGAACCTTAAGCTCTAAGTAGAGTCTGTCCATAAACTGCCTCATCCAAGGTTTTGTGTCTTCACAAACCTTTATTCAACACTATATTGGGCAGTGAAGACACAGCCCAAGGTGAACAAGCAAACTTTCTAAACCAGACACTGACTTTATAGACGGGCTCTAAGTAATCTCTCAAATGGATTATCTTAACCCTCTACCGAGGGTATAAGATTACCGAGCCTTACGCTCGATAATGACGAAGCATTAGACTAACTTGTTAATTATCTCACCGAGTTCTTCCATAGTATCAGCAACTTGAAACACGCCTAATTTAAGTAAATTTTTCTTATGGCCTGGCAAAATATGAGAGGCTCCTGCAAAACCAATTACTTGCAAGCCGGCTGCCAGTGCCGCAGTTGCACCTGTAATACTATCTTCTATCACCAATACTTCTGTTTTCTCTAATCCGAGTTTTTCTACAGCTAAATTATACACATCGGGAGCCGGTTTTGGGTTTTCAACCAGTTCAGACGAAAATATGTGTCCTGTAAAATAATGATCTATTTTAGTTTGTTCTATTTCTTCTTTCACCTGCCAAATAGCTGAGTTAGAAACAATGGACATAGGAATTGTAATAGATTGCAGCATTTCTTTAACACCCTGAATGGTATCTACATTAGCCACAACTTTTTGCTCCAATTTATTTATAAAGTCATCTTTCTCATTGCCCTGCAACGAATTGCCAAGATAAACATCTAAAATAGCTGAAAACGTTGTACCCGAAAAATGATGTAGAAAGTATTCAAGCTCAATAGTAATACCTCTTTTTTTCATAGCTTCCACCATTACCTGGCCGGCCGTAAATTCCGTATCTACCAATACACCATCGCAATCGAATAGAATGTGTTTTATCATAATGTTAAAAGAGCTTTTATTTAGGGAGTTTGATAATGTATTTTTTTCCTTCCAGAATTGTCAACTTATCTGCACGTAACCAAGGGTTGTGCCGTTTTAATTGAAGGTACGAAATGGAGTTTTCCTGTGCCCAATCGACAAGGCTAGGAATGGGTTTAGTTACTTCTATTTCGTAAGTTTCAAAGGGCTGATAAAGTTCAGATGGGTGCACTTTAAACCCATAGTCAGTAGGTGATTCTAAAATCAACTTGGCTGCTACAATTCGAAATATGTACCTAGATGTTTCTTCATTAAGAAGCAGATTATAGTAATTGAGCTCTTTTTGGTGTTCCATTGCCCTTTGCATACCCGCTACACCGCGATTATAGGAGGCAGCAGCCAATGTCCAACTACCAAATTTGTTGTAGGCATTTTTTAAATATTTTGCCGCTGCTTTTGTTGATTTAACCGGGTCATATCGCTCATCAACTTCATCTGTTATTTGTAGGCCTTGTTCTTTTCCAGAAGCCTTTAAAAACTGCCAGAACCCAACTGCGTTCCGAGGAGAAGTGTCATTTTTAAAATTGGTTTCAATAGCTACTAAATATTTAAAATCATCGGGTATTCCTTCTTTTGCTAACTCAGCAGATATTTCTGGCAACCATCTGTTCGCCCTTTTTATCATTAAAATGGTATTGGTATGCCAATATGTGTTAATGTGAATTTCACGATCCATTCGTTCTCGGACATCCGAATTAGAAAGGGGCATTGTTTCACCTGCAAAATCTAATTTTGAAGGCAACGAGATAAAACGAGCATTTTCAAATTTAGTGGTGTCATTAAGTTTAGAAACGTTCAAAATCTGTCCTTCTTTTTCTTGCCTGTTGTGCGAATACCAAGAGCCAATAGCTGAGATTACCAGCAAAACCACAATAATTATTGATATGATTTTTATCTGCTTGAACATTAAAAGTTGGGTGATAACATATACTGCGAATAAAACTTATCTACCACTTGCACTGCCTCAGAAGGGGTTTCAACTATATGAAACAAATCCATATCCTTAGGGCTAATATTATTGTATTTTACCAAAAGCACCTCCTTAATCCAATCGACCAAGCCACACCAAAAATCTTTGCCAACCAATACGATAGGAAAAGCCCCGATTTTTTTAGTTTGGATAAGAGTAATTGCTTCAAACAACTCGTCTAACGTACCAAAACCTCCGGGCATTACAATAAATCCTTGTGAGTACTTTACAAACATCACCTTGCGTACAAAAAAGTAATCAAAATCAATAATTTTATCAGAATCGATGTAAATATTATTATGCTGCTCAAATGGGAGTTCTATATTTAACCCTACAGACTTACCTCCTTCGGAGTGTGCTCCTTTATTACCCGCTTCCATAATACCAGGGCCACCACCTGTAATTACACCGTAACCGTGTCGAACTAGTTTAGCTCCAATCTCCTCTGCCTTTTTATACTCTTCGTGGTCATCAGGGGTTCTAGCCGAACCAAAAATAGATACACAAGGGCCAATTTTATCTAACTTCTCAAAGCCTTCCACAAACTCTGACATTACTTTAAAAATCATCCAGGAATTTTGCGTTTTAAGCTCATTCCAGTCTTTATTTTTAAATGCTTCCCTTATTTTATTTTCGTCCTCTTGCGATAAATTGTTATTTTTCTTAGTCATACTATATAATTAAAAAATGCCTGTAAATGTAACTTATTAAAAATTCAAACGGATAATTTATATAAAACTATTCATCTAAATATAATACCACTAATGCCGTACCTACAGAGCAAATTTTATCGTTTTATTGTGTTGCAAATATTTCATCTCTAAGAGGTTCAATATTATATTCAACTACTTCAGTAAGGAATTCATTGCATCTGCAAGTAAAGGATATTTGTATTTAAAGCCTGTTTCTGAGATTTTTTTTGGCAAAATTCTTACACCAGTAAGTAACATAGATGACATTTCACCAAGCATTAGTTTTAAAATAAAACTAGGCACATTCGGCAATAATTTTTTTTTATTAAGTCCTTTAGCTAATTGGCAAGTTAGCTCTTTATTAGTAACGGTTTCAGGAGTCACAGCATTATATGTCCCCTCTAGTCCTTTCTGAATTGCATAAAGATACATGTTGCATAAATCATCAATATGGATCCAAGGCATAGGTTGATTGCCAGACCCTAGGGGGGCTCCCAGCCCTAATTTAATTGGTGTTCTCATTTTAGGTACAGCTCCTCCCTCTTTTGCAAGTACAACTCCAGTTCTTAAGATTGCAACTTTCGTGTTGCATGCTTGAATAGCTTTTTCCCATTGTACACATACATTGGCTAAGAAATCATTCCCAGGCTTATCTGTTTCTACAGCCGGCTCACTCCTCTTAGTTGTTCCATAATACCCAACCGCAGAGGCAGAAACAACTTCTTTTATTCTGCCATTGGAAGCCTCCACCATTTCAGCTACTAATCGACTACCAGTAACTCTGCTTTCTAAAATCTGCCGTTTTCGTTGGGTTGTCCAACGACCTTCTGCCACATTAGCGCCAGCCAAGTGAATAATATAGCTTACTCCTTCAATTGCCTTTGAATCCCAATATTTATTGTCTAACTCCCATTTAAAACTTGGCACAATATCGTTCTCAGAAACTCTTCGGGAGATATGCCTTACTGCATAGCCCTTGCTCAAAAGTAACTTTGTTAAATGAGTACCAACCAAGCCGGTTCCTCCAGTTATAAGTACGGTTTCTTGCATAAGGCTAAATTATGTATTCAATTTGAATGTTGGCATAGTATTCGTGTTGTCTGTTAAAATAAATATGTTAAAATGATGTACCAAAGATTTATTACTCTCGCCTTTATTATCATTGGAGGATACACCCAAACAATGGCACAAGACTATTCAGTTAGTGCTAAAAAACAACGAATTAACGACATTAAGTATAGTGGTTATTCTATTAAAATAAATGGCTCTATAAGTGAAGTAACAGACCAAACATACTCGTACTTAAAAAAGAAAGCAAAGCTTAGAAGAAAGCGCAACTACTATTCAGTAGCCGAATTAAAGATGGAAAATATTCGCCTCGACAGTACTGTTATTTATTTAAAAATTGATGATAAATCACCTCAAACGACTGTTTGGTTAGGTGTTGCAACATCAGGGCTCGAGCAAGAAATAATAAACACCGTTGATGAGGCAATACAAAAAGAACTTGTTCATATAGCAAGAAGCTATTACGTTCATCAACAGGAATTAAAAATATTGGAAGCAGAAACAGCCGCTCAGGTGATTAGCAAAAATCAGCAATCATTAATGGATGAAAAGGTAAAATTAACTTCAAATTTAGAAACAGCAGAGGCTCGAAAAATTGAATTGGAAGGATTGCTGGAATCTAATCGACTGGACATTGAGGTGTTAAAGCAGAAAATTATTAATAACAAATTTGCTCAAGATTCCGTTTATCTAGATTTACAGAAAGTGAACAAAGTAATTGAAGGTCAAAAACAAAAACTAAAAGAAATTGATTAAGGTAAGTTCTTATCAATTCTACTATGCTAAAACTTCTCATTTCGTTTAAAATGGCATTTCGTGATGCCAAAAACAACCTGTTTCATACTATTCTTTCCGTGCTGGGAATTGTGATTGGAGTAGCTGCTTTAGTTGGTATTCTATCTCTAATTGATGGAATGGAGAAATATGCTCATCAACAGATTTCCAGTACGACCATGCTAGAGGCAATTACCATTACAACCAGCACTGTTTCTTATGAAGATAATATTAAAATAGCCAAGCAAGACTATGCATTTTTTACTTATCCGTTATTTACCAAACTTTTAAAAGAGGTTGCAGATCGCTCCAAAGGATATATGCGATATCAAGAGTCAGGTTATATATATGAAGCGGACTCAAACAAAAGAAAGGGTGTGCTTTTGAGCGGCATTATTGACACTTGGTATGATAACCTAACTTTGATTGAAGGGAGGTTTATAAGCAAAAATGACCTTACTGATAAGGATTCGGTGGTTGTACTTAACCAAATTATCGCAGCACACCTAACTAAAGAAGAAGACTATAAAAACCTTATCGGCCAGTCCTTAAGCTATAAAAATGGCTATTACACCATTATTGGAATTATTGATACAAAAGGCAAAACATCTAGTATTTATATTCCAATTACTTTAATCAGCCCAGACAAGATACAAGCAAAGCCTCCTGAAATTAGGTTAATTGCCAACTCAGTGGAGGATGTAGCTCAGATAAAAGAGGAAGCGTTAGCCTGGATATCTCAGCATTTTAAAGAAAGTAAATCTGATTTTAAAGTATTAACTAACGAATTTAGAGTAGAGCAGGCCAATCAGGGATTTCTGATGTTTAGAATAGTAATGGGCATGATTGTGGGCATTTCAGTTTTAGTAGGTGGAATTGGGGTAATGAATGTACTTTTAATATCGGTTAATGAAAGAACTGTTGAAATTGGTGTACGAAAAGCCGTTGGTGCCAAACCTAAAGATATTGTTTTGCAGTTTCTAACCGAATCGATAACCATAAGTGCCATAGGGAGTATCCTTGGACTTATTCTTGGTGTACTTTTTACAATGGGTGCTGTGCCTTTAATTACTCATTTTACAAAAATGCCTTTTCAAGCAGCTTACACCTTAAACACGATGCTTATAATATCAATAGTGGCAATACTTGTAGGAATTGTTTTTGGCACCTACCCAGCTATTAAAGCTTCAAAGCTCGACCCTGTTGAAGCCATAAGAAGAGAATAATTATTTGGCTCCACCAATAGAGGCTGCCATCTTTTCTATAGGGTATGAAATGGCATCTAGTTGTTGCTTTAAACTAGCCACAACCTGAACAAAATCTTCCATTCGCTCTTCCTTAATGGGTTCTGATGAAGGCAATTTAACCTTTAGAGCATCTACTTGGTAGCCACCTTTCCAAAAACGATAGCATACATGGTTTCCTGCAGCTAAGCCGGTAGCCCCAACATAACCTATAGTTTGCCCTTGCTTAACATGTGCTCCGGGCTTCATGCCCGATGCTATTTTAGACATATGTAAATACTGAGTAGTATATATAGAGTTATGCCTAATTTTTACATAATTACCATTATACTTTCCATATTGAGCTGCCACAACCGTTCCTTCCCCTACACTTCGAATAGGAGTGCCTCTTGGAGCTGCAAAATCAGTTCCTCTATGGGCTTTATATCTTTTCTGAACCGGATGGTAACGGCTTCCAGAATATCGAGAGCTAATTCGACTAAATTGAACTGGGTATTTCAAAAATGCTTTTCGTAAGCTTTTGCCTTTTTCATCAAAATAATCAACACTCGTACCTTGATCGTAAAAATAGGCATAGCTCTCATACCCATTATGCTCAAAAACAGCTGCTTTTATAGCACTAATACCAATGGATTTCCCTTCTACTAATTGTTCTTCGTAAATCACCTTGAATCTATCTCCAGGATAGAGTCGGAAGAAATCTATTTGCCAGGCAAAAACATCGGCTAGTTCATTTGTAAGCATAGGTGATAAACCCATATCGCTAATAGTGGCAGACAAAGAACTATTTATAACACCCGATGTAGATTGTTCTTTTACTTCAATCTCTTTAGCTCCTTTTTCCACAAAAACGCTATCGTCTATATGGAAAATTACATAATCGATATCGTTATGGTAATACACCATAGCCTTTGCTTGAGGAAGGCTATCTTCTTTAATAAGAAGGTCATAAGGCTTATTAACTCTCAATTTTCGTAAATCAAATATTCCTTTCGAACTAAGAGAAAGACTATAAATATCCTCTTTACTTACGTTATAGGGAGTTAGGATATCAGAAAGGCGCTGTCGGCTTTTAATCTTTTCACGAACAACCTCAAGTGAATCGATGTTTATCCCATAAAAGATAACAGGCTCATGCACCTTCACAATTTCTTCTTCTTGTGTAATTTTTTTTAGGTTAGCTTGAAGCTTATTTTGGTCAACCCAAAATTGATAGCCTGCTAGTACAAAAATGATAATAAAAATACCAATAACTACCTTGCTAGAAAGCTTCATGCAGACTTAACTTAAGGGATAAAATAAGTATTATACTTTTGTGTTTTTTCACTTTCTTTTTTGAAGAATATCACAAATATAACTGCATATAAGCGAAATTGATAATACTATAGCCATAAAAACACCTTTTGTACTGCTATTTAGGGCTTGCTGAAAAACACTTAACAAATTGAATATTAAACAATTAAATCTGTTTTTTTAGGTTTGAAGTGCAAGGGGTTTAATAAAAAAATGCTAAAATCCGTGCACTTAAAAAAAACCAGTATAGAATTTTTAAGTTAGCCTCAGGCACGTCATCTACTTCACAGGCTTCAGCTCGAAGTATTCTTATACATCTTCGCTTTGCCTGTTCGTATCTAACGCACCTGGGACTTTTTCAGCAAGCC